>Ga0209916_1000400_pt1 | contig 71998 bp, 76 predicted proteins | sample ThiBio_1000_plan_FD_183956 | JGI IMG/M metagenome (GOLD analysis project Ga0209916, IMG submission 183956) | Wastewater bioreactor microbial communities from Cape Town, South Africa - Thiocy_solids_2 (SPAdes) | ecosystem: Engineered > Bioreactor > Thiocyanate-remediating > Anaerobic-Aerobic ... | reverse complement strand
TGGCTTTCGCCAGAGGACCCGGGGAACAGAGACGTTGGAAACTCCGGACAGACCCACCGGCACTCCACGGTCCGTCGACCGCTTCGCCGGATGCGCCGATCCCTCCCCGCATTCCCGCCGTCGCGACTAGCGTTCCCGCAGGAGAGACTGCGGCCAAGGATAAGGGAGGGAGAAAGGGCGTGGAGAGGTGCGGGGCGAGAAAATGCAAAGGGTGAATGGAAATAAGGAGTTACGGGGCGGGAGCGTGCGGATTTTTCCACGCTTTCGGTAGCCAACCCGTACGCTCGCCATTCTGCCAGGCGAAGCGCGAACCTCTCGGGCTCGGCTACGCCCAGTGATGCCGACGAGGAGGGGTGTGTATCGCGCTACGCCGTCGCGATATAGGCCTTGATGTCCTCGGCCTCGCGCTCCACGTCCTCGAGCCGGCGTTTCACGACGTCACCGATCGATACGAGCCCGACCAGCCGGCCTTCCTTCTCCACCGGCAAGTGGCGGAAGCGGACGCGCGTCATGACCTCCATGACGTCGTTGACCGTATTTTCCTCGCGGCAGACCTGCACCTTGGCGGTCATGAACGCACTGACAGGTTTCGTCAGTGCGCCGGCCCCGCCTTCGGCAAGCGCGCGCACGATGTCACGCTCTGAAAGGATGCCCCCGATACCGCCGTCGGGTCTCAGCACCACGACGGCGCCGATCCGCTTTTCTGCCAGGAGACAGATCGCGGCCGTCAGCGTCTCGCCCGGCCCGATGGTGAAAACATCGCGGCCCTTCTCGTCCAGGATGGATCTTACGGTCATCGGCGTCCTCCTCGAATGCCTGATTCACGCCCTCCCCGGCAATTTCGACATGGTGCACCGGACCGGCGGCTTTTTCAAGATTCCCGATCGCGCGCCCGCCCAACGAAGGGCGCCAGGCAGAAAAAGCCGGCCAGAAAGCCGCCAATATGGGCTTCCCACGCAATCGGATTGGTCATGCCCGGCGTCATGAAGCCGAGCCCGGTGACGAGATTGACGATCATCCAGACCGCAAGGAAGGCCAGCACGGTGCGCGAGCGGAGTGCCTCGAATATCGACAGCATCCGCCCCGCGAATGCCGGCCTTCCATCGTGGCGCTCCATGCGGAAGCCGAAGCGCGAGGCGGCGCCCATCATGCCCGAGATCGCGCCCGAGGCGCCGATCACCGGCATGACGCTGTCGGGGTTGGTGACGAAATGGAAAAGGGCCGCGGCCAGCGCCGTGAAGACCCAGAATGCAAGCAGACGGACCGGCCCCAGCCGGTAGGCCAGCGGCGAGCCGAACGCGGCCAGCCAGATCATGTTGACGATCAGGTGCATCCAGCCGCCATGCAGGAAGGCGTAGGTCAGAGGACTGGTGAAGGCGTAGACATCCAGCACATACGGCCCCGTATAGCGCACCGGAATGAAAGCGGTATGGAGGACGAACGACATGTCTTCCTGCGGCGTGAGCACGTAGAGGCGAAACAGATGAACGCCCACGCACGCCGCGATCAGGAAGACAATCGTGCCTGAAAGGTTGAAGAAAGGCTCGCGCTCCCGTTCCGCCAGTTCGTCTTCGGGTTCGCTCGAAGGACGGGGTTCGTCGATGATGGGATCGCTCAAGACGGAAGCTTTCGGAGAATCGAGTAAGCTGACAGATAGGGCACCCGTGCCCGTCGCGCAAAAAAGCGTCCGAAAAAAGAAGCCGTCCGGAACTTGTCCGAACGGCCCCGACGAGCCCCCACGCTCCCCGAAAATCTGACTGAAGGTCGAATGTCGTGCTGTAGACGTCTCCCGATGCAATGCATTTGCCATGGCGCTTCCCGCGCGGCAATCGAAACCAATTGTTAACCTTAACGCTCCCCGTCCGTGAACAACTCCATATCCGGCTGGCACGCGACGTGCAGCGGAACGCATGTAGTCCATCGGAAGGCGACTCGCTGTTCACCGATGGGACGGGAATGCAATCGCGGCTTGGAGCGAGACGGGATGAAACAACGCGAATCCATCGAGCTGTTCCAATATTGGGACAGGCTGCGGGACAAGCGGCCGTCTCCGAAACGCACCGATATCGAGCCCGCCGATATCAAGACGCTGCTTGCCGACACCTTCATCCTGGAGAAGGACGGTCGCGACGAAGCAGTCTTCCGGCTGGCGGGCACCAGGCTGTGCGCCGTCTTCGGCCGCGAATTGAAGGGCTTCGCCCTGCCCTCGCTTTGGGCCTTCAAGGATCAGCGGCTGATCGCACGATTGGCGCACAGCGCCTTCCATGCGAAATCCGTCGTCGTCGTCACTTTCGAGGGACGTAGCCAGAACGGCCGCACCACCGCGTTCGAACTGCTGCTGCTGCCGCTCGACGGAGGCGCGGAATCGCCCCGGACGCTCGGCGTCGCCTCGGCGGTGGAAAAGCCCTATTGGCTCGGCGCCGACCCGGTCGTGGAGTGCCGGATCGACACGATCCGCGTCGTCGACCCCGACCGCGAGCCCATGTTCCTGAAGAACCGTCCGGCCGTCACGGTACCGGCCATCGCGCCGAGCGCGGAAGAAGTCGCGGGCACCGGCCAGGGAAGGCGCGGACGCCGTATCCGGCACCTTGTCGTGTTCGAAGGCGGCCGCGAAACCTGACGAAAAAGAGATCCCCCGAGCTTACCGCTTGTTAACCGGGAAAGTCTTATTTTTTATAAGAGATTCTCGCCTGCTCGCGAGAATGGAACCGGTCAGGGGCGATTATGAGGTCAGCGGCGTTCGATACCGCGCCGTCGCGCGTCGAAAGACGGAGCTTTCAGCGCGTGCGTGTCAAAATCTACGGCCGCTTCATGCTGGAGGATCGCACCGAACATCCCTGCCAGGTCGTCGACATGTCGCCCGGCAACGTAGCGCTCCGTTGCGATCGCATCGGCGAGCCCGGCGAGAAGGTCATCGCCTATATCGACCATATCGGCCGCGTCGAGGGCGTCGTCACGCGGCGGCTTCAGGACGGTTTCGCGATGACCGTCATCGCGTCGGATCGCAAGAAGGACAAGCTTGCCGCGCAGCTTACCTGGCTTGCCAACAAGCACGAACTCGACCTGCCTGAGGACCGCCGCCACGAGCGCGTGGCGCCGCGCAATCCGATGAGCGTGCTCAAGCTCGCGGACGGCCGGCAGTATCAATGCCGCATCATCGACCTGTCCCTGTCCGGCGCCGCGATCGAGATCGAGGTCAAGCCGGCGCTCGGCGTGCAAGTGACGCTCGGCACGATGCGCGGCCAGGTCGTGCGCCATTTCGACGACGGCATCGCCGTCGAGTTCGCCGTGGTGCAGCGGCCCGAAATGCTCGACGCGGCCTTCGAGCAGAAGTCGTCATAGGCGAACGAACCCGGTAGCGGATATCTGGGAAGGTCGGCTCAGCCGGCCTTTTTTATTGCCTGGGATCATCATCGCCCACAACTCGCGACCGATGCGACGCGCGACCTTGTCGCCGGCGGAGGCCGCTTACCGCGAAATGAGGGCGACTGTTACAATTTTATATAAATTCTATACTTATTCTATTCAATAGTATATCTCATTCAAAGCGCATTGAATTCAAACTATACTATGGGATTTTGCGTGGAATAAAGCCGTCTCTGTCATTGTGCTCTCAAACGGGGAGACACCACGATGGCAACGGGACAAGGCATCGGGTTGATCGCGGCGATGGCACTGTCGCTCGCGTCTTGGACAGGAGCGGCACATGCGGGACGCCCCTTCATGCCGACCGGCAATCTGACATCGCAGCCTGTCGGGCACTACGAGTTCTGCCAGCGGCTGCCGAACGAATGCAAGGAGCGCACGCCGAAGGGAGCGCCCATCGAACTGACGCGGCAGCTCTGGGCCGAGATAATCGCCGTCAACAACAGCGTGAACACCCGCATCATCCCCCGCACCGATATGGAGATGTGGGGCAAGGAAGAGGTCTGGTCCTATCCGGAGCGCTACGGCGACTGCGAGGACTACGCGCTGGAGAAGCGCCGCGAGCTGATGGAGAAGGGCGTTCCCGCCGGCGATTTGCTGCTCACCGTCGTGCGGCAGCGCAACGGCGACGGCCATGCCGTGCTGACGGTACGCACCAGCCTCGGCGACTATATCCTGGACAATCTGGAACTGCGCGTCCTCGCCTGGACCGACACCGATTATCGATATCTGAAGCGGCAGTCCGAGACCGATTCCGGCGAATGGGTATCGATCCGTGACGACCGCGCTCCGACCATCGCGGTCGGCAGCGTGCGGTAGCCGCCATATGTGACAAGTTCTCCGCGCCGTCGGCGCGGACCCGAAAGCCCGGTCGAGTCCCCACCCTCCCCGTCCCCAACGACCGGGCTCAGGAGCCGGCCCATGTCCCTGGGCCGGCTCCGCCTTTTCCATAGAGCGCGGGCTCGGTCAGGCCGGCCGGAAATCCGCCAGGAAGCGCCTGGCGTTCTCGACATAATGTGTCGCCGACCAGCGTAGCCGCTCGACCGCCTTCTCGTCGAGCGTGCGGATTGCGCGCGCCGGCGAGCCGACGATCAGCGAATTGTCGGGGAATTCCTTGCCCTCCGTCACCAGCGCCCCCGCCCCCACGAGGCAGTTCCTGCCGATCCGGGCGCCGTTCAGCACGATCGCGCCCATGCCGATCAGGCTGTTGTCGCCGATAGTGCAGCCATGCAGCATCGCCCGGTGGCCGATCGTGCAGCCCTTGCCGACGGTCAACGGAAAGCCGAAATCGGTATGCATGACGGAGTGCTCCTGCACGTTGCTCCCCTCGCCGATGACGATCGGATCGTTGTCGCCGCGCAGCACGGCGCCGAACCAGATGCCGACATTCCGCCCGAGCCTGACGTCGCCGATGATCGTGGCGTCCGGCGCGATCCAGTTCGAGCCGGGTTCGTCCAGCCTCGGCGCGACATCCTTCAGGGCATAGAGCGGCATCGGTGATTCCTTCCGGCTGGGTTGCGGCCGGGAGGTTAGAAGACGGGCAAGGCCGATGACAAGTCGTACCGCGAGCCTATCGCTCCGCGCCCGTTTACCGGGCATTTACCATAAGCCCGCAAGGTCGCCGTGGCGGAATCTCGAAGCGGGTGGATCGCGGCGGCGGGGGTTTGGATGGCGGAATATGTCGATTCGGCCACTTGCGCGGACGTAAGGCGCATCGACCAGGCGTTCCTGCTGCGGACATTCTATGTCTTCATCGTTCTCGCCATCGCCTCCGCTCTGATCGCTGCGGCCGGCCGATGGCTCGGCCCCTCGATCTCGATGGGTGGCTATACGGACGATCCCGCCCTGCGCGAGATCGTCATCGGCAACAATGTGCTCTCCGTTCCGGCCAACGCGATCCGATTCCCCCACGCACGCCATGACGGCGTGGCGGCAAGGCTCGATCTCTATCTGCGCTGGCCCGATCTGACAGGCTATTCCGCCGCGGCGCGCAACGATTTCAACGCTACGGGCGGCCGCAAGGACATTCTTTTCCTGTCCTTCGAGCCGCAAACGATGTCGCAGGACATGAGCGGCCGCCTCCAGCCGATCTATCGCTCGCTCATCGTCGAACCTGGCAGATCCGAAGGAAACGGCATCACGCTTTATGATTTCAAGCCTGAAACCGGCTATCTGAACGAGGTGCTTGCCGTGGGCCGCCGGGCCGAGGGCGAGCCCTTTGTCGCCAGGTGCCTTACCGGGGCAGCCGGCCGGGAATCGCTGGCTCCGTGCCAGCGCGACGTGCTGACGGGCAACGGGCTTTCACTCAATTACCGCTTTCCGAGCGAATTGCTGGCCGATTGGCAGGCACTCGACGTGGCGATCATGGCGAAGGCCGGTTCGTTCATCCGGACGGATGAATAACGCCCGACCGCCGTTGAAGACGTCTCTCAGAGATCGACGTCGAGGATCGCCATCGAGAAATTGTAGGAAAGCTCGCCGTCGTCATCGTCGCGGAAGATGATGCCGAGGAACTCGTCCCCGACATAGAGTTCGCACGAATCGTCCTTGCGCGGGCGGGCCTTCACTTCAAGCGTCGGATTGTTGAACGTCCGCTTGAAATAAGCGTCCAGCTTTCTGATTTCCTCGGGCTTCAAGTAGATTCTCCGGTGACAATCGGCGGTAAGCCGAAGCGCTGTTATAGCCGCGCTTCTGGCACGCCGGTCCTCACGATGTAAAGCCCGACAGGCTTCTTTCAACCGTTGGGGAAAGCCTGGTCCTGGTTGCCGAGCAACTGATCCATGGCGCGCGAGGGCTCGTCGCAACCCGCTTCACCGACGATCCGCGCCGGCACGCCGGCGACCGTCTTGTTGTTCGGAATCGAGGTGAGCAGCACCGAGCCGGCCGCCACCTTGGAGCAATGGCCGACCTCGATATTGCCGAGGATCTTGGCGCCCGCCCCGATCAACACGCCGTAGCGTATCTTCGGATGCCGGTCGCCGCCAGCCTTGCCGGTGCCGCCCAGCGTGACGCCGTGGAGCATGGAGACGTTGTCCTCCACCACCGCCGTTTCGCCGACGACGACGCCGGTGGCATGGTCGATGAAGATGCCCTTCCCCATCCGTGCCGCCGGGTGGATGTCGACCTGGAAAACCGACGAGGACCGGCTTTGCAGGTAGAGTGCGAAATCGCGCCGCCCCTTCGCCCATAGCCAATGGGCAAGCCGATGCGTCTGGATGGCGTGAAAACCCTTGAAATAGAGGACCGGCATCAGGAACCGGTCGCAGGCGGGATCGCGGTCGTAATAGGCCTGTATGTCGACCCGCACCACCGAACTCCAGTCCGGGTCGTCCCTCATCATTTCCGCGAATGTCTGCCGGATGATGTCCGCGCCCATATCGGCATGATCCAGCCGCTCGGACAGGCGATGGATCACGGCTTCTTCCAGCGTCTGCTGGTTGAGGATAGTGGAGAAAAGAAATGCCGAAAGCAGCGGATCGTGTTTGACGGCCTCCGTGGCTTCATCGCACACGGCGTTCCAGATGGGATCGACGGCCTGCAGGCCAGCGCTTCTGGCGGCATTGCGGATATTCATCGGCGCTCTCCCTTCCGCCCCGAGACGGTCCATCATGTGGTTGCTTTCATAGTCCATCGCGCGGGTCGATTGAACCGCAATTTCCTTAAGCATGCTTCAAATGGATTTGATGTGCGCGGATTCAAGACGGCTTGGAAAACGATTCGTTGATGGGCGTGGCGCGCCAGGGAGAACCGTGGAGAGGGCAGCATATGAGAATTAGGGGAGTTTGCGCGGCTCCATACCCCCACCCCTAACCCCTCCCCACAAGGGGGAGGGAGACGACGGCATCGCTTTTTGAGGCAACATCATCGATATTTGCACCATGCGGTGCGGGCGCAAGATTCCCCTCCCCCTTGTGGGGAGGGGTTAGGGGTGGGGGTCCAGCCGCGCTCAGATCGCGTGCTCGCGCAGAAACTCCAGCACCCTTTTCTTGAAGGTGCGGTCGCCGACGGAAAGCATATGGTCGCGGCCCTCGATGGCGAACGCTTCGCCATGCGGCATCAGATCGGCGAGTGCCTTCGGCGAGCCGGCGATCTCGTCCGTCGTGCCGACCGCCACCAGCGTCGGCTGGTAGATGCCGGCGATCTCGTCGGCGCCGATCAGGTCGCGCGAGGTCCGGATACAGGCGGCCAGCGCCTTGCGGTCGCTCCTGGTCTGGTCGGCGAAGGTGCGGAACATGCGGCCTCTCGGATGCGTGATCGAGGCCGGGTCGTCGGCGAGCAGGGCGTCGGCGATCGGATCCCAGTCGCCCACACCCTTCACCATTCCCTCGCCGAGCCCGCCGAGGATCAGCGTCGCCACCCTGTCCGGATAGTCGAGCGCCATGAAGGCGGCGATCCGCGCGCCCATCGAATAACCCATGACATGGGCACGCGGGATGCCGAGATGGTCGAGCAGCGCGGCCGCGTCACCCGCCATCTTCTGCGCGCGATAATCCTCCGGCTCGTAGCTTTTCGAGGACAGGCCGTGACCGCGATTGTCGAACGCGATGGCGCGATATCCCGCCTCCGTCAGCGTCTTCACCCAGCCGGGCGTCACCCAGTTGACGCTATGGCTCGAGGCGAAGCCGTGGATGAGCAGGACAGGCTCCCCGTCGCCCCGGTCGATGAAGGCCAGATCGAATCCGTCATGATCGAAGAATTGCATGGCGCCCGCCCGGTTTGGCGGCCGTGCCTGCTATTGGTCGTGCGAGGCCGCTTCTATGACCGGATGGTGCATGACCGCCCCATCCGCGATGCCCGCCTTTTCGGCCATGCCGGCCTTCAATTCAAGGACGAAACGCACCGGTTCATTCGGCGAGATGATGTCCGTGGAAAACGGCGTTCCGTGCCGAACCGCCCTCACCTCGCCGCGGCTGCTGACGAAGACGAGATCGAGCGGCATGGGCGTGTTCTTCATCCAGAAGGCAAGCGGCTCGCTCTGGTCGAAGGCGAACAGCATGCCATGGTCGTCCGGCATGCTGCGCCGGTGCATGAGCCCCTGCTCCTGTTCCTGCGGCGTGTTGGCGATCTCGATCGAGAAGGAATGCGAACCATTGGCACCCTCCACCACGAGCGGCGTCGGGTCGGTCGACAGGATCATCGGCGCCTCGTTGGCGCGCACCGGCGACAAGAGCAGGGCAATGGCCAAAAGCGCCATGCCTACCGCGAAAAGCGTACGCGTCGAGAAAAGCTGAACCCGCGCCGTCATCGTTCCGCCCTCGGCAAAAGCCGATTCTCAGTGCGAAATCGGCAATGTTCCCATATCGGGGTGAATTTCGGCAGCCATAAGGCCTTTGTCGCCACGGCCGAAGCGCACCAGCACGACCTGGCCCGGGCGCAGTTCCGTCAGGCCGTAGCGGCGCAGCGTCTCCATATGCACGAAAATGTCCTCCGTGCCTTCGCCGCGCGTCAGGAAACCGAAACCCTTGGTGCGGTTGAACCATTTCACCAGGGCGCGCTCCAGGCCGCTTTCCGGCGTCACGGTCGCATGCGTGCGCTGTTCGCCCTGTTCGGCAGGGTGGATGGCGGTCGAATTGTCCATGGAAAGCACGCGGAAGGCCTGCATGCCGCGCTCGCCGCGCTTGACGAGGCAAACCACGCGCGCGCCCTCGAGCGCCGTCTGGAAGCCGTCGCGGCGCAGGCAGGTGACGTGGAGAAGCACGTCGCCCATGCCCGCCTCCAGACCGGTTGCGTCAGGCAGGATGAAGCCGTAGCCCTTGGCTACGTCGAACCATTTGATGGCACCGGAGACTTCGGCGAGATCTTCGTTTTCGACGGCACCCTCACGTCCCGCGAAATCGTCGCTAACGCCTTCCTGCCTCCCCGAAGAGGCCTTGTCCCCCATCCGAACGCACCCCTTTCCTGCTACTACAACGCGATGTGATTCTTGCCGTAAGGATAACACCCACATTTCGGGAGTGCACAAGCGTCCTCACGCGATTTTTCAATATTCAACAGATTTGCAATAAAGGCGTTCCGGCAGGGCCGCCATGGTTGCCGCGGCCCGGTCCAACGCTCTATGTCTTCGAGACAAAGCAAAGCGAGGTAAGGTCATGCGCTATCTTCACACCATGGTTCGCATCCGAGACATCGACGAATCGCTCGATTTCTACTGCAAGAAGCTCGGTCTCGTGGAGACGCGGCGCTTCGACAACGACAAGGGCCGCTATACGCTGATCTTCCTCGCTGCGAGCAAGGACGCGGACCGCGCACGGGCCGAACGCGCGCCCGAGATCGAACTGACGTTCAACTGGGACCCGGAAGACTACAAGGGCGGGCGCAATTTCGGCCACCTCGCCTACAAGGTGGACAATATATACGAGACCTGCCGCAGGCTGATGGATGCCGGCGTCACGATCAACCGGCCGCCGCGCGACGGCAACATGGCCTTCATCCGCTCCCCCGACAACATCTCCATCGAGCTTTTGCAGGAAGGCGAACCGCTGGAACCGGCCGAGCCGTGGAAGTCGATGCCGAATACCGGCGAGTGGTAGGGCGGCGCCATCGACCCCCACTCCGTCTCGGCTTCGCCGATCCACCTCTCCCCCGCTCGACGGGGGAGAGGAAACGCTGGCCGTTGTCGCAGGCTCCCTTCCTCTCCCCTTTTGAGGGGGAGAGGTGGCGCGCGAAGCGCGACGGAGTGGGGGGTGATTCTCGGCCGATAACCGGGTCCAGAGCCTCACCCGTCACGGCGTGCTCTTGCCCCTTCCGGTCGCGGGGCATACCTAGACCGCGAACAACAGCGAAATGAACTGCGCCATGCCCGTCGCCCATCTCGAAGACCGCGCGATCCTAAGCATTTCCGGTGCCGAGGCCGAGCATTTCCTCCAAAACCTGATCACCACCGATCTCTCGACGCTGACGGAAGGTGCGGCTCGACCAGCAGCCTTGCTGTCGCCGCAAGGAAAGATCCTTTTCGATTTTCTGGTTTCGCGAGCCGGCGAAGCCGCGTTCCGTCTCGAATGCCGCGCCGATGTCGCGGAGGATTTCATTCGACGGCTGATGCTCTATCGGCTGCGGGCGAAGGTCGAGATCGCCAAGGCGCCGGCCGCTCCCATCGCCGTTATCTGGGCGCCGGATGGCACATCGCCCGATGAGCGGCAAGGGCTCGACGACATTCGCTTCGGTGGAAGGGTCCGGCGGCACTACGACCCGCCGGTGCCGGAAGCCGACGCTACCGAAGGTGATTGGAACGCTTATCGTATTGCCAGCGGCGTCGCGGAGAGCGGCGCGGATTACGCCCTCGGCGACGCCTTCCCGCATGACGTCCTTCTCGACCAGGTCGATGGTATCGGCTTCCACAAGGGCTGTTATGTCGGGCAGGAGGTCGTATCGCGCATGCAGCATCGCGGCACGGCGCGCCGGCGTGTTCTCATCGTTCGTGGCGAAGCGACACTCCCCGCTCCCGGCACCGAAATCACGGCCGGCGGCCGCGCTGTCGGCACGCTCGGCTCGGTATCGGGAAACGACGGCCTTGCGATCGTGCGCATCGACCGCGTGAAGGACGCCCTGGACCGCGGCGAGCCGATCCTGGCCGGCGACGTGCCGGTCGCGCTGTCGATCCCCGAATGGGCGAAATTCACCTATCCGCAACCGGCCGACGCCGGGACCGGCAACGCCTGATGGCCGATCGCGAGGGGGCGCCCGCGCGCGCATGGCAGCGCATGCTCTCGGGGCGGCGGCTCGACCTGCTCGATCCGTCGCCGCTCGACGTCGAGATCGGCGACATCGCCCACGGGCTGGCGCGCGTTGCCCGCTGGAACGGCCAGACCTTTGGCGACCACGCCTTTTCCGTGGCGCAGCATTCGCTTCTCGTGGACGATATATTCGCCGCGACCTTCGCCGACGCCTCCCCTGCCGACCGGCTCGCGGCCCTCCTCCATGATGCCGCTGAATACGTGATCGGCGACATGATCTCGCCCTTCAAATCAGTCGTGGGCGGCGGCTACAAGGACGTGGAGCGGCGGCTCCAGCGCGCGATCCATACGCGCTTCGGCCTGCCGCCGGAAACGGATAAGGCGACGCGCAAGGCGATCAAGCGCGCCGACCAGATCGCCGCCTATTTCGAGGCGACGAAACTCGCCGGCTTTTCGGCAGCGGAGGCCGTGCGCTATTTCGGCCGGCCGCGCGGCATCACCGCCGACAGCTTCGACTTCGCGCCGCATCCGGTCAAATCGGTGGAAAAGGCGTTCCTGAAGCGCTTCGAGATGATCGAAGCACTCCTCGCCAGGGGATGACCCTCACCGTCCCTGCCGCTCCAGCCGGTCGATGAACCATTGCGTCAGGCGCGCCCAGACCTGATCCTTCTCGCCTGAATCCTCGCAGCCATGGTCGAGATTCGGGTTGTCGTTCACCTCGATGGCGAAGACGCCGTCATCCGTTTCCTTCAGGTCGACGCCGTAGAGGCCGTCGCCAATGCAGCGCGCCGCACGGACGGCGGTGTCGATCACCGCCGCCGGCGCATTCTGGACGGTGAAGGTGCGGAACCCGCCTTCGTCCGGCTTGCCGCGCCTGTCGTGGTTGACGATCTGCCAATGCTTCTTGGCCATCAAATACTGCACGGCGAAAAGAGGCTCGCCGCCCAGCACGCCGATGCGCCAGTCGAATTCGGTCGGCATGTATTTTTGCGCGATGAGGAGGTCGGAATCCTCCAGCCATTGCTGCGCCAGCCGCTTCAGCTCCTCGAAATTCGCCGCCTTCTTCACGCCCCGCGAGAAGGCGCTGTCGGGGATTTTCAGCACGAGCGGAAAGCCCAGCGTGTCGGCGGCGAGTTCCAGATCACTCGTTCCCGCGATCATCACCGTCGGCGGCACGGCCACCTTGTTATGCGCCATCAACTCGTTGAGATAGACCTTGTTGGTGCAGCGGATCATCGACAGCGGATCGTCGATCACCGGCATGCCCTCCTGCTGCGCCCGGCGGGCGAAGCGGTAGGTATGGTTGGAGATCATCGTGGTCTCGCGGATGAACAGCGCATCGTAATTGGCAAGCTTCGGCAGGTCCTTGCGCGTGATCGGCTCCACCTCCACGCCCATCTTCTCGGCGACGCGCGACCAGTGTTTCAGCGATTGGACGCTGGACGGCGGAAGGACTTCGTGCGGGTCGATCAGCGTGGCGAAGGAATAGCGCGCCGGCGTGCGCGCCTTGCTGTCCCGCCATTCGCGCTGCGTATAGCTTTCAAGCCCTTCCAGAAAACGCGGCTTCTCCGCCGCCGCGATACGGGCCAGCGGCAGAAGGCCGATTTTGGTGATCGAGGCCCATTCCCCGTCCTTGATCTTCACTTCCAGCGCCGGCGCCCGGAACCAGTCGAAGAGCAGCTTGCAAAACCGGTCGAGCGCCTTCGCCGGGCCGTTGCCGAAGAAGACGGTGATCGAGGGCGGAAAACTGCCGCCGAGTTCCTTGCGGCATTTGTTGAGCGCCTGTTCGAGTTCCGGCAGGGTGCTCTCGTAGAGCTTGTGTTCGGACAGGTCGATCATCGTCTCCACTGTGGGGATGACCCTGTGGCCGCGCGAACTGGCCAGGAGCGAGGCGTAATAGCCGCGGCTCTGGTAGGCGTAGTGGTTGGAGAGGTTGATGACTTTGGGGCGCTGGTTCTGGAACAGCGCCGGATGGGCGAGGTAGTCCCGGTTGGTGATGATCTTGTGGGGGGTCGCGAACTGGTCGAGATCGCTTTGCCTGCCTGTCAGGATGACCCAGCTCATTGTCGCCTTCCCAGAATGACGGCGGCGCGCAGGCCCTCGCGGCCGTACTGCGCCATGGCCATGAAGATGGAATACGGTATCGGGATGCTCGCGGCGTCGGCCTTGGTCTCGCCGCGTTCGTCCTCGACCCACGGATCGTGCAGGATGATATGGACACCGTCGTCGCCGATGGCCAGCACCCAGTGCGGCACCTTCTTGCCGAACATGATGAAGCCGCTCACCAGCACCATGACCAGACGCCCTCCGGCGAGTGCGCGGCGAATATCGTCGAGCACGAAATTCCTGTAGTCGACAGGAATTTCGTAAGTAGCCGCACGGTTGCGAAAATCAACCTGGGCAAGTTCCATCACCCGGCGCTTTTCGTCGCTGCGGACCGATTGCAGGAAAAGCGCTCCGAAGAAGGAGACGATGATCTCGGGCGCAAGCCCGTGCTCATAGGCGGCGACCGCCAGGCCGAACGGCTCGCAGCCCCCCGGCCCCGACATCATGAAGATCGTCGTCGCCTCGCGCCACAGCCTGACTTCCATCACCGCATCCGGCACGAAGCCGGGCTGGAAGGCGGCCTTCGCCATCAGGAGGCAGGCCGGGCCGCAGGTGAATTCCTCGGACTGTTCGTAATAGGGCACGGTCGTCGCGAACGGCACGTCGCCGCGCAGCATCTTTTCGTAGCGCAGCGCGGTCGCCCCGTCCTCGTAGTAGTCTGGTTCCTTCCCGATGGGGCGATAGCCGTTCTTCTCGTAGAGCGTGATGGCGCGCGGGTTGTCCTCGCGCACCTCAAGCCGCAGGATCAGCCTGTCCTTGTCGAAGGCGGCGTCTTCCGCCGCTTCGAGCAAGGCCTTGCCGACACCGTATCCGTTCGATCCCGGCGAAACGGCGATCGAATAGAGCCGTGCCACGCCGCTGCCGCGGCGATAGAGGACGACGCAATAGCCCATGAGGCCGCCACCCCCGTCCGCGGCCAGAACGGAGGCCGTCTCCCTCTCGATCAGCAGGCGGAACGAGCGGCGGGAAATCCGGTCCGTCGCAAAGGCGGCGTTCTCGATCGCCAGAAGCGCATCTATGTCGGCGATAAGCGCGGCGCGGATTCGGACGTTCATGATTGAACGATGGTTCCGTCTAGGAAGAAGGCCGTATGCCCGGACGGGCCGCCTGCGTGTAGCCTTCTTCCGCGCAAGCATTCGGCCCTACGCTCTCCAATCTAGGCCAAATTGTGACTGACGTCGACTGCGATCAAGGCGATTGCGAAGATTGAGACAAGAGACGCCGCTCATTGCACCCAACCGCCCGATTTCCACTGCCGCGGATTGCCGGCAAGATGATTACGCGCCAATTATTTCCGAAGCTCGAAACGCCCCGCCGATAAACGCGCGAAAGGAAAAGCCTCATGGAAGCCACGACAAATCGCCTTGTCGAGGCGGGCCACGCCGCGATCCAGGCCGCCAGCGGTATTGCCGTCGCCTATGCCTTTTCGATTCTCGGCGCGATCATCCTGCTCGTGGTCGGCTACATCGTCGCCGGGCTGGCGGAAAGATGGCTGCATGCCGGGCTGAAGCGGGTTCGCGGCTTCGACGAGACCTTGCGCATCTTTTTTTCGAAAGTCCTGCGCTACGCCATCCTGATCCTCGTCGGCATCACGGTCCTGGCCCAGTTCGGCGTCCAGACCGCGAGCATCATCGCGGCGCTGGGCGCAATCGGCCTCGCCATCGGCCTCGCCTTGCAGGGGACGTTGCAGAACATCGCGTCGGGCATCATGCTCCTGGTGCTGCGGCCTTTCCGCGTAGGCGAATATATCGCCGTCGGCGGTCTTACCGGCACAGTGCTCGAGATCGGCCTGTTTGCGACCGAACTCAGGACCTGGGACGGCCTTTACGTCATGGCGCCCAACAACCAGCTCTGGAACAGCCCCGTGACGAATTATTCGCGCAATCCGCGCCGCCTCGACGAGTGTGCCGTCCGCATATCATACGAGGGCGACATCGGCCTTGCGCTCAGCACGCTTTCGGGCCTCGCCGAAGCGGAAAAGCGCATCCTCAAGGATCCGGCGCCGATCGCCTACGTCAAGGAACTCGGCGAGAGCGCGATACTGGTGGTGCTGCGCTACTGGACGGCCTCTTCAGACAATTGGGCCACAAAGGTGGCCCTTCTCAAGGCGGCAAGGGAAGCATTCGCGAAAGCAGGCATTTCGATCGCGCTTCCGCAGCGCGACATTCACGTGATCGGCATGCAGGCCGTCGAAACCCCGGGAGAGGCAGTGGAAGCTGAAACGGCCAAAGCAGGAAAGGGGCGCCGTCGCCAATAGCAGGTTAATCGCTTCTGGAAACTGCACCGCCCATTACCCCCACCCCTAGCCCCTCCCCACAAGGAGGAGGGGAATTCGGACGGTGCGGCATAGCGCAAACCTCGACGACTTCGACCGGAAAGCGGGGTCGGCGTCTCCCTCCCCCTCGTGGGGAGGGGTTAGGGGTGGGGGTACGAAGCCACGCGAATTCCGTATGCGATTGCACTACCGCCGACAGTAAACAGGCGCGTCATGCATCAGGAAAATTGAACCGTTCGTCGCAACCTATTCGTTTGATTGGCCGGAGGATATCACTAGGATCGCCGCTCCCCGCCGGAGAATCCGCAATGGCCACCGCAACCCTTCCTACCCGCCTGACGTCCAGCTTCCCCTGGCTGATCATCATCTGCGGCTGCGCCATCGCGGCTCTCAATTTCGGTCCGCGCTCGGCAATGGGCTTCTTCCAGTTGCCGATGCTTTCCGACCGTGGCTGGGACCGCACGACCTTCGGCCTCGCCATGGCGATCCAGAACCTGCTGTGGGGCCTCGGGCAACCTGTTTTCGGGGCCATCGCAGACCGCTTCGGCACCTGGCGCGTGCTGGCGCTCTCGGCCGTCGTCTATACGGCCGGCCTGCTTCTCATGGCGAACGCCCACACGCCGGAAATGCTGCATCTGGGAGCGGGCGTGCTCGTGGGCCTCGGCGTCGCCGGCGGTTCCTTCGGCATCATCCTCGCCTCCTTCGCGCGCAATGTCTCGCCCGAAAAGCGCAGCTTCGTCTTCGGGCTCGGCACGGCGGCGGGATCGGCGGGCATGTTCCTGTTCGCCCCGATCAGCCAGGGGCTGATCGACGCCTATGGCTGGGTGAACGCGCTGGTCTATCTCGGCATCGCCATGCTCGTCATACCGTTTCTGGCGATCCCGCTCAGGGGCAATGCGCAGTCCGGCCAGGTTTCGCAGGCGGTCGCGGAGCAGTCGATGCGGGACGCGTTGCGCGAGGCGCTCGGCCACCGCTCCTTCCTGCTTTTGACCGCCGGCTTCTTCGTCTGCGGCTTCCAGTTGGCCTTCATCACCGTCCATTTCCCCGCCTATCTCGGCGATATCGGCATCGAACCGCGCTACGCCGTCGTCGCGCTGGCGCTGATCGGCTTCTTCAACATCATCGGATCGCTGGCCTCGGGCTATATCGGCCAGCATTATTCGAAGCGGATATTCCTGTCCCTGATCTATCTGGCGCGGGCGGCGGCCGTGGTCGCCTTCATCCTGTTGCCGCCCTCGCCGGCGAGCGTCATCGCGTTTGCCGTGGTCACCGGGCTGCTCTGGCTCGCCACCGTGGCGCCGACCAACGGGCTGGTGGCCGTCATGTTCGGCACGCGTTATCTCGGCATGCTGGGTGGGGTCGTCTTCTTCTCCCACCAGATCGGCTCCTTCATGGGCGTCTGGCTCGGCGGCTATTTGCGCGACACGTTCGGCAGCTATGACGGCGTCTGGTGGCTGAGCGTGGCGCTCGCCATCGGCGCGGCAATCATCCACTGGCCGATCGTGGAAAAGCCGGTGGCGCGACTGGAACCCATGCCGGCGGAATAGCAGCGCAATTGCATATGGAATCGCGCGGCTTCGCACCCCCACCCCTGGCCCTTCCCCACAAGGGGGAGGGAGAGGCCGGCACCGCTTTCCGAGCTGAAACATCGAAGTTTGCGCTAGGCAACGCCAAGCCAAGTCCCCTCCCCCTTGTGGGGAGGGGTCAGGGGTGGGGGTACGCCGGCAGTACAAATTCCATATGCGATAACCTTGGGCGGGGCAGAGACCGTCAGCCAGCCCCTCTGTCGACGAGGCTCTCCGCCGCGAAGATCGAACATGTCTCGGTGCCCATGGCCAGAAGCTTACCGTTCCCGTCCTTCAGGGTCGCTTCCGAGACGGCAAGCGTGCGGCCCCTGTGGACGACCCATCCTTCGCAGACGACCTCGCCGGTGCGAGGTGTGATCGGCCGGGTCAGGTTCACCTTGAATTCCACCGTGGCATAGGCCTCGCCGCTCCGCAGCGTAGCGTGCACCGCGCAGCCGAGTGCCGAATCGAGTATGGACGCCGCCCACCCGCCATGCACCGTGCCCAGCGGGTTGAGATGGTTCTCGCCGGGCAGTCCGCGAAACACCGCCCTGCCCTCGGCAACGTCCGTCAGCACGAAGCTCAACCGGCCTGCCATGGGTGGCGCTGGATAGTGCCCCTCCACGACGCGCTGAAGCAGTTCGAGCCCGGAAAATTTCAACACATCCGCATGCGGGATCGTACCGAGGCCGAGCGGCGACACCCGGCCCGGATAAAGCTCCACTTCGCTCATGCGGCACTTTCCCCCTTGCTCGCGAATTGACGGCTGAGCGCCGAAAGGAAGGCGGCGCGCGCCTCCGGCGGCTCGATGCCGCGGGCCTCGTAGACGTGCCGGCCGAAGAAGAACCCCGTCAGCCGGAACGCCGCGTCGATCTCCGCCGGGCTACCGCGCAGCCCGGATCCCCCCCGCAGGAAAGCCGGCAACGCCAGCAGTTTGTCCTGCCACGGCGAGCCGGCCGTCCGCGAGACGGCACGGCCTGTCTTCGGCGAGACATAGGCCAAGTCGTCGCGCGACCCGGTAGCCGCGCATTGCGACAGATCGAGCCCGAAGCCAAGCTCGTCCAGCACCAGCAGTTCGAAGCGGACCAGGAGTTCCGCCGCCGAGACGGGATCGTCCAGATGCAGGATGACGAGCCCGAGCGTTTCGTAGAGCGTCCGGTTCGGATCGCGCTCGGGCAGGAGCCTCAGATGCGCGGCCAGCATCTGCAGGCCGAAGATGGCGACGGCACTGTCGAAAAGCCGGGCCGCGTTGAGCTCGAGCGCCTCCACCTGGAAGGTGCCGAGATGCTCGTCCAGCCGCGCGCGCCAATGGAGCTCGACCCGGTTGCCCGGCTGCAGGACCGGCTGCATCCTGCGGCCGCGGCCGCCGCGCACCAGGCCCAGATGGCGGCCATGCGCGCCGGTCATCACCTCGAGGATGGCGCTCGTCTCGCCATGCCGGCGGGTGCCAAGAATTATACCCTCGTCGCGCCATTCCATGGTCTGAGATTGGCCTATCAGCCGGGAAACTCAAGCCCCATCTCGCGATAGCGCTCGGGATCGTCGCCCCAGTTCCCGCGCACTTTCACGAACAGGAAGAGGTGGACCTTCTGTTCCAGTATCCCGGCGATCTCCTTGCGCGCGGCCTGGCCGATCGCCTTGATCGTCTCCCCCTTGTGGCCGAGCAGGATCTTCTTCTGGCTGTCGCGCTCGACATAGATCACCTGCTCGATACGCACCGAGCCATCCTTCTTCTCCTCCCATTTCTCGGTCTCGACATGGGAGGAATAAGGCAGTTCCTGATGCAGCCTGAGATAAAGCTTCTCACGCGTGATCTCGGCGGCGAGCTGGCGCATGGGGAGATCGGAAATCTGGTCTTCCGGGTAGTACCACGGCCCTTCCGGGAGCCGCGCCGCGACGAAATCCAGAAGATCGGCGCAGCCCGAGCCGTTGAGCGCCGATATCATGAAGGTGCGCTCGAAGACGGCGCCGGCATTTGCTTCGGCGGCGAGCGCAAGCAGATTCTCGTGCTTCACCCGGTCGATCTTGTTTAAGATGAGCACCTTCGGCTGGCGGACATTGCCGAGAGCGGAAAGCATCGCCTCGGCATCGCCCCTGATACCGCGCTCGGCGTCGATCAGGACGAGGACGAGGTCGGCATCCTTCGCGCCGCCCCATGCGGTCGTCACCATGGCGCGGTCGAGGCGCCGGCGCGGGCTGAAGATGCCCGGCGTATCGACGAAGACGATCTGTGCCGAGCCATGCGTGGCGACGCCCCGCACGATCGCGCGCGTCGTCTGGACCTTGTGGGTGACGATGGAGACCTTAGCGCCGACCAGCTGGTTCAGGAGCGTCGACTTGCCGGCATTCGGCGCGCCGATCAGCGCCACGAAGCCGGAATGCGTCGTCTCCCGGGATACGGCTTCTTCGGTCATCCGGGCGTCCCGTCGGCCTGCCAGACCTTCTCGCGGATGAGGATCATCGTCGCCGCCGCCTGTTCGGCCTCGCGCTTGGAACGACCGCTGCCCTCGGCGGATGTATAGCCGTTCACATGGACGCTGACCGTGAAGACGGGATCGTGGTCCGGCCCCTCGCGATTCTCGATTGTATAGGACGGCGCGGCTCCCGACACCTGATGCGCCCATTCCTGCAATTTGGTCTTCGGGTCGCGCCGGGCGGCCCCGGCCATCCGGGAACGCGGCTGCCAGTATCGAAGGACGAAATCGCGCGCCACTTCGAAGCCGCCGTCCAGGTAGAGCGCCGCGATCAGCGCCTCCATGACATCGGCGCGGAGATTGATGCGCTTGCGGCCGGCCAGGGTCTTGATGTCGCTGCCGGCGCGCACGAGGTCGATCAGGCCGATTTCCTCGGCGATGTCGGCCAGTGTCTCGGCGTTCACCAGCGCGTTGAGGCGCAGCGACAATTCACCCTCGTCGGCGACGTCGTACTCCTGGAACAGCATCTCGGCGATGACCAGGCCAAGCACGCGGTCGCCGAGGAATTCGAGCCGCTGGTAGTCTGCGCCCTTGCCGCCCCGAGCGCTTGCGTGGGTCAAGGCCCGCGTGAGGCGGCTTTCATCCTGAAAGGCATAGCCGGTACGCTCTTGAAGCGTTTGCGCCAGTTGTCTGCCCTTCAAATGCGCACCTTCCATTTCGCCGTGACAGCCTCAGCGGATCATCGTGAAAAGACGCGAGGCGCGAAGCTCGGACGGCCATTTCCATATCTCCAGCGGGCTCGCCCCACCGGCGATAGAGAAGAAGATGATGTTGGCGCGGCCGACCAGATTTTCCGCCGGCACGTAGCCGACAGAGAAGCGGCTGTCGCTCGAATTGTCGCGGTTGTCGCCCATCATGAAATAGTGCCCCGGCGGCACGACGAATTCGCGCGTGTCGTCGCCGAGCCCGTTCGGCGTCAGGTCGAGCGTATCGTAGGAGACGCCGTTCGGCAGGGTTTCCCGGTAGACGTCGACGGGACGGTCGACCTCGGTGATGTCGGGATTGTCGATCTGACCCATCTTCTTGCGCGGCACGACGACCCCGTTGAGGTAGAGTTCGTCGTGCTTCATCTGGACCCGGTCGCCGGGCAGGCCGATGACGCGCTTGATATAGTCGAGCGACGGATCGGGCGGGAACTTGAACACCACCACGTCGCCGCGCTTGGGCTCGCTGCCCCAGATGCGGCCGGAAAAGAGATCGGGCGAAAACGGCAGCGAATAGCGCGAATAGCCGTAGGCCCATTTGGTGACGAAGAGATAGTCGCCTTCGAGCAGCGTCGGTCGCATGGACCCGGACGGGATCGAGAAGGGCTGGAACAACAGCGTCCGGATGATGAGCGCGAGGACGAGCGCCTGGATGATGACGCTGACGGTTTCGCCAAGGCCGCCGGATTTCTTCTGCGATTTGTCGGTCACGCTCATGTCGTCCTCAGTCTGGGGTCGGCCGACCCTTGGGTGGCTCGTATTAGTCCCTCGGCGCATCCGGGGCAACGGTTACCCGGATGGACCCGTTAACTATGGCGCTTGTTCGACAGGCAGTGCCTCGATGACGACGAAAGCCTGGGCGAGCGGATAATCGTCTGTGATGGTGAGGTGGACGACGGCGCGATGGCCGTCCGGCGTCAGTTCGGCAAGCCGCGCGGCGGCGCCGTTCTCCAGCCGCATCGTAGGCTTGCCGCCGGGAAGGTTGACCACGCCCATGTCGCGCCAGAAGACGCCGCGGGCGAGCCCCGTGCCGAGCGCCTTGGCGCAGGCCTCCTTGGCCGCGAAGCGCTTGGCGTAGGAAGCGGCGCGCTCCAGCCTGCGATCCGATTTGGCGCGCTCGATTTCCGTGAAGATACGGGCCGTGAAGCGGCCGCCGTGGCGTTCGAGCGTCCGCTCTATCCGGCGGATGTCGATCAGGTCGCTGCCGAGGCCGAGGATCATCAGGAAGGCGCCATGTGGACGTCCAGGCTGTCGGCCGAGGCGGCGCGGCGCCGCGCGCGTTCGGCCAGCCGCTTGCGCCGCTGCCTGCGGAAGGCGTTGGTCGCGATCCGCGTCATGAAATAGAAGCCGAGCGCCAGAACGAGCCCGATCGGAATGCTGCCGATCGCCATGGGCTTCAGCCAGGGATCCCAGATGCTGGCGAAACTTCCATGGGCGAGCAGGTGCCCCAGATGCAGCGGCGGCCCCCCATAGGAGAATTTCCCGTAGAGCATGAAGCGGCCGAGTTCGAGCGTGGCGCCCCAAAGCAGCGGCAGCGTCAGCGGATTGGCGAACATCGTACCGATCGCCGCCGCGATGATGTTGCCCCGGATCACGTAACAGATGACCGTCGCCATGATGATATGGAAGCCGAGGAACGGCGTGGAGGAGGCGAAAACACCGGCCGCAACGCCGGCCGCGATGGAATGCGGCGAGGCGGTCAGCCTCAGCACGCGCTTCGAGATATACTGCCAGGAACGGGAGAACGAGCGCCGCGGCCAGACAAGGGTGCGGACCCTTTCGTAAAAGCTATCCGGCTTGCGGCGGCGAAAAAGCATTCCAGAAGACTTCCTTCAATACTTAGCGCAATCGCCTGACATTTTCGGCGATCATAGGCTCTGGCGCATTAAGCATCTCTTGGCCGCCTTCCGCCCCCGTTCGGGGCGCCATCACGAAATCCATATAACGACCCAATCGTGGCAGGACAACCTTCCTCGCCAAAGGCAAGCAGGCGACCGCCCTTTCACGTGTTTTGCCGGCACGAATCCGCCGGCGTCAGATGACGACCTGCGTACCGATCTCGACGACGCGGCCGGTGGGGATCTGGAAATATTCCGTCGCGTCGGCGGCGTTGCGCGCCAGCGCGATGAACAGCTTGTCCTGCCAAACGGGCATGCCGGCATGCCGGGACGCCTTCAGCGAGCGCCGCGACAGGAAGAAGGAGGTCGTCATGATATCGAATTTCCAGCCCTGCTTGCGGCACAAAGCGAGCGCCCTGGGCAGGTTCGGCTGCTCCATGTAGCCGAAGGTGATCTTCACGCGCATGAAGAGGTCGTTGATCTTCTCCATTTCGACCCGTTCGTCTTCGGGCACCAGCGGCGTAGGCGCGGTGGCGATGGTCAGGATGACGTTGCTCTCGTGGAGGACCTTGTAGTGCTTCAGGCTGTGCATCAGCGCGGTCGGGGCCGATTCCGGATCGCCGGTGAGGAAGACGGCGGTTCCGGGAACGACGACCGGAGGCTTGCGCACCATCTCCTTGACGATGACGCCGAGCGGCACTTCCGACTTGCGCGTCTTCTCGAACAGGTAGCGGCTGCCGCGGATCCACGTCCACATGATAAGGCACATGGCGGTCGCGATGCCCAGGGACACCCAGCCCCCCTCCGCCACCTTGATGATGTTGGCACCCAGGAAGACGGTATCCACCGCCAGGAAGGCCAGGATCAGCGACGCGGCGGCAGCGACCTGCCAGTTCCAGATGCGCCGCAGGACGATGAAGAGAAGGATATCGGTCACCACCATCTCGCCGGTGACCGAGATGCCGTAGGCGGAGGCCAGATTGCCGGAACGCTCGAAGCCGAGCACGAGCAAGATAACGCCGGTTGCGAGAATCCAGGTGACGCGCGGGATATAGATCTGGCCGGATTGCGTTTCCGACGTATGCAGGATGCCGAAGCGCGGCAGGATGTTCATCTGCACGGCCTGGCGCACCATCGAATAGGCGCCGGCGATGACCGACTGGCTGGCGATGACGGTCGCCATCGTGGCGAGCACGACGACCGGCAGGAGCGCCCAGTCCGGCTGCATGTCGAAGAACACGTTCTCCGGCATCGTAGTGCGCGACAGCACGAAGGCGCCCTGCCCGAAATAATTCAAGAGCAGGCACGGAAAGACGATGGCGAGCCACGCCGTGACGATCGGCCGGCGACCGAAATGGCCAAGGTCGACATAAAGCGCTTCCGCGCCGGTGACGGCGAGGAACACGGCGCCGACCGTGGCGAAGGAAAGGCCCGGATTGGCGATCAGGAAGGCAACCGCGTGCCAGGGATTGAGCGCCCACAGGACGCTTAGATCATCGGCGATGTGGCGAAGCCCCGCAAGGCCGATCGTCACGAACCACACGAACATGATCGGTCCGAACACCTTGCCGACCGCGCCGGTGCCGAAGCGCTGCACCATGAAAAGAAGGAGCAGGATGAAGATCGTGATCGGGACCACATAGGGCTGGAAGGCCGGCGTCACCGTTTCCAGGCCCTCGACCGCCGAAAGGACCGAGATCGCCGGCGTGATGACCGAATCGCCCATGAAAAGCGACGCGCCGACGACGCCGATGCCGAGGATCAATGTGGGGCGCTTGGCGAAACTGTTGCGGGCAAGCGACATCAGCGACAGCGTGCCGCCCTCGCCCCTGTTATCGGCGCGCAGCACGAAGGTAACGTATTTGATCGTGACGACGAGGGTGAGCGCCCACACGATCATCGACAGGACGCCGAGCACGTCTTCGCGCAGGACGGTGCCGTCGGAGCCCGCTACCCGCAATGCCTCGCGGAAGGAATAGAGCGGGCTCGTGCCGATATCGCCGTAGACGACGCCAAGCGCACCAAGGACGAGCGCGGACCGGGAATCGCCCCCTTCCCGTTTCTGGCCTTCATCGACCGCTTCCGGCAGCGTGCCGCCGTTTTGAGATGAATCCATGAAATACAATCGGCCCCGGTTGGCGCGGGGCCTCTTTATTCTATGTTGCAGTGCAATATCAACCGCAAAGTCACAATTTCGCCAACCGACGGTCGGCAGCGCGCCATTGCCGTGGCCTCGCGGAGGCCACGTTCACCCGGGAAATCACGGCGTTCCGGTCAAGCGGATTCGTGCCGTTTCACCAGCCGCAAGCCTTCAAAAAGCGCCGCACCGTCTCCGCCATGCCGTATTCCAGCGCATCCGCCGTCAGGCCATGGCCGATGGAGACCTCGGCAAGAAATGGAATACGGCCCGCAAGCGCCGGCAGGTTGGCGACGGTGAGATCGTGCCCGGCATTGATTTCGAGCCCGGATGCGCGCGCAAGCCCTGCCGTTTTCCCGAGCTTTTCCAGCTCGTTCGCTGCCTTTTTGGCAGTGTCGTAACATGCGCCGTAAGGGCCGGTGTAGAGCTCCAGCCGGTCGGCGCCAGTGGCTTTCGCAGCGGCGATCTGGTCTTCGCTCCCATCCGGATCGGCGAAGAGCGAAATGCGCGCGCCTGTCCGCTTCAGCCGCGCGACGATCGCCTTCAGCATGTCGCGATTGGCGACGAAATCCCAGCCATGGTCCGAGGTCGGCTGCTCGGGGTCGTCCGGCACCAAAGTCACCTGCTCGGGTTCGATCGCTTCGACCAGCGCCAGGAAATCGCCCGTCGGATAACCTTCTATATTGAATTCGGCCTTCGGGAATTCATCGTCGATGAGCGCGCGGATCTCCGGCAGGTCGCTGCGGCGCACGTGCCGCTCGTCCGGGCGGGGATGGACGGTGAGCCCGTGCGCGCCGGCCGCAAGCGCGATGCGTCCCAGGCCGGTTACGCTCGGCCATGGCAGGTCGCGCCGGTTCCTCAGGAGCGCGACGGCATTCATGTTGACGGAAAGCTTGGCGGGCATATTTTTTGTCCGAACCGTGATCGTAAGGTCCGTATAATGTGTTTTGGCGGAACGGACAGGCCCTTTCGATTGTTCCAGTCCGGCCACCTTCGAAAAAGGAGGGAACGCCATGGGCATGATGGCATCGCCCACCCCCATTCGCCGGGTCGATACCGACCGCGAGGATGCTTTCGCATTCGACATTGCCGGCCACATCACGGCGTCCAACGTCGAGAATATCTACGGCCTTCTCGAAGGCGCCTATTCGCTGCACGACAAGATCGACATCCTGGTGCGGATCACGAGCTATGAAGGCGTCGATTGGGACGCGGCGATGAAGGATTTCAGGCTGCTCGGGAAGACGCACGCGCTGAAGCACATCAGGCGCTACGCCGTCGTCGGCGGTCCGGGCTGGATGGGCGTGGTGATCGCCGTCTTCAAGCCCTTCTTCCGGATCGAGATAAAGCATTTCGGCGCGGCGCAGGAGACCGAAGCCTGGGCCTGGATCGGCGCTTCGGAGGCGGCACGGAAAGCCTGAGCCTACCTTCAGGCCTCGTCGGCCGGAGCCAGAAGATGATTGCGGGTTATTTCAGGATTCGAGTATCTGGTGCAGGGGACTTCCCTTCCGGGCCTCGTCGGTTTTGCGCATGGCATTCGCAAGGTGCAGGCCATACGACCTTGATGTTGTTAAATCTTCCAGTTTGAGGCCGGGATCAAGAAGCAACGGGGTATTGCTGAAGTGCACCGGGTAGAACGCATCGATAGGCATGGCGCGGTCAATCAACCCCAGTTCTTTCACGAGATGCGTAAGAAGACCTGGACCGAGGGTTCCCCACGGCATGTCAGCGGGGGAGAGAGGCAAGTCTAGTGCATTCCGAATACGAAGCCACCGCTGGGTTCCCTTCGAACGCCAAGGCGGAACGAACGATCTGCCGTTTGCTGCCGAATTGAGACGGTTTACAAGTTCGCTATTGTGGGGCGCTCCCAACACGGCGTTTGAAATCGCGCTGTCCGACTCCCATCCAAATAAATATTCCTGATCCGGGAAAGGACGCAGGCAATATACGTCGCAGTCGACATACATGCCCATGCCTTCGCGCAGCATGCGATAGCGATATATGTCGGATGCGAGCGAGAGGCTCCTGGTTTTTCGGTGAGCTATGATTTCATCCCGACGCATAAGCTTGGAAGCATCGAAGATTTCGACGCCGTCAGGTGTATCTTCCGGTGCGTCGAAAGCATGCAAAACGACATCGTGCCCATGGCGCTGGAATGAGCGCAGGCATGCGACATGGACGGGGCCAAGCCTCGGCCCGATCCATACGAAATTTACTCGACCAGGCATGAAGCTTGCCCCTGAAACATGCATCGAGGATGAAACACTCCTCCTGTAGTCCACGTACCACGCGGCAACAAATTGATCGGCAACGCAGATAGCCGCCGCACCCGGCAGGAAATGACCAGCTACTTGTTGATGGCAGACGCTATTTGGTCGCGCCGCCAGACACCAACGAAAGTCGGCACACCGCTCGACTTCCTTTCTTCAGGGGCGCGCTTAATTGGCGGGGGAAGGCTGATCGGCGCCAACTCAAGGTCGAGAGGCCTGAAACCTCCGCTTGCAATGTCCGAATTTCGCCGCGGCCATCGAATCTTCATGGTGGTGATGATCGCGTAGGGAATGCTCGACCTGGAAAAATTCTCGAGAGCCGCCTTCGCATCCGCCAGCGAGAGGTGCTGAAGGCATTCGCGACAGTGCCATACATCGCAATCCGGAAACGGATCAGAGCAGATGTCGAAATGACGGATATCGAGATCGGGACGCCGTTCGCGCGCTATTGCCAGAGCGACATCCGAGATATCACCACCTATGTACGAGATGTTCTTTTCCTGGAGAAGGATCCGCATCCAGTTGAGATCGCCGCAAGGCGCGTCGAACATGCTTCCCGCACCGAAATCATTGAGAAATTTCAGCAATTGCATCCGGTATTTTTTTGTGTGATCGACGGATGATCCCGGTCCACTCCGGCTTTCCTCCACACCCCAGTATCCGGTGTCGTAGATCGTATCGAAAACGAGTGCATTGTGGCCAACGATCGGCGGAGCGGCGGCACCAAAATTATGCTCTGCAGGAATGATTCCATTCCTCAAAAACACGCGGTTCAGTTTGCGTTTCGCTTTTTTGAGAAGCCATTGCGAGATCATCGGCGTCACCCCGAAAACACCGGACAACACGGCGTCGGCCCCCTTCTATAATTGCGATCGTGCGTTAGCGCCATGCCGGCTTAAAGTCGTGACACCAGACGCGGAGGCATAATTCAGCCGCCCCCATTCGCGGCGGGCAGCGGGCTGGTCCATGCGGCCGACTGGTCGGAGTCGCCGCGCGGGCTCATTTGTCAGCTTCGGTACAAAAAGTTTGATGCTCGGGCCGGCTGGTCCGCCCCCTTATAGAGGAGTAGAACTCGCTGCGAGGGACTGATCCTCGGGCGATTTAAGGGGGTTTTCGTGCGCAAGATCGACGAGACGTATTTTCTGTTATCCTTGCTCTGGCTCGTGGCCGCAATGGTTTTCGGCATCTGGCTCGGCTCCGTCGAAAAGTTCAATTTCGCCGAATCGCATGCGCATATGGCGCTGGTCGGATTTGTCGTTTCGGCCATATTCGGGATCATGTACCGGTTCTACCCCTCGATGGGGCAATCACGGATGGCGCCATATCAACTCTGGATTTACCAGATCGGCGCGTTGATACTGGTTGCGGGCAAGATCCGCGTAGACGCCGGCGGGTCTCCGGCCGTTGTCATCGCCGGCTCGTTCGTCATCCTGCTCGGCACCTTGCTGATGCTCTACGTGTTTGTCACCAGGCAGGCGACTGTCGGTGCTTCGTCACGCGCCGGAGCTGCCTGACCAACATGAGGTGAGCCAGGAACTTGATGCAGATATACTACCTCAACCTGGATCACCGGACGGATCGGCGGACATTCATCGAGCGCGAGCTTCGCATGTGCGGGCTCGAAGGGGAGCGCGTGGCCGCGGTCGTGCCCGGCGATCTCGACCCGAAACTCCTCGAAGCACAGTCCCGCCGGCCCTCCGGACAGGCCTTGGCGCCTACGGAACTCGCCTGCGCGATGAGCCATCGCAAGGCATGGCAGCGCATGCTCGATCGCGGCTTGCCGCATTCGCTGATCCTGGAGGACGACGTCCGCCTGTCGCACCTGCTGCCGCGCTTTCTGGCAGACGTTCCCGAGGCTCTCGGACCGCGCAATATCGTGCGTATCGAGACCCGCCTCATTCGAAGCAAGACCGGCCGCGCGGCAAGGCGGGTCGGCCAGATCGAATTGCGCCCCCTGCTGTCGGCCCACTGGGGCACGGGGGGATACATCATTACAGCGGATTGCGCACGACGGATCCTCGATCATCCCGGGTTCTTCGACATAGCCTTCGACCACCTCTTCTTCGACCCCGCCGGTCCGCTCTTTTCCGAGGTCGATACGCTGCAATGCTTTCCGGCCCTGTGCATTCCAGGAGCCATGCTGGCGGACGGCAATCCGGAAATCCTGTGGGAAAGTGATATCGACCTGGAGCGTCGCCAACGCTTTGACAACGCCAGGGCGCTTGGCCCGAACCGCATCCGAAAGCTCTTGCGGGAAGTGAAACGTCTTCGGCGGATCGTGCCCCGGTATTATGGCATGGCTGCCGGTTTTTTCTCGGGCGATACAAGCTGGCGCACGGCCGGTTTTGCCGGGAAAGACGACACTCCATGAGGGTTCCGCCGCGCCTGGAATGCCGACGAGCGATCCCCTGCCCTAACGCACGATCGTCAGCCGCTCGGCAGCGCGCGTGATGGCGGTATAAAGCCAGCGCTGGCGCGTGTCCTTGAACGCATAGCTCTCGTCGAACAGCACGACGTTGCTCCATTGCGAGCCCTGCGCCTTGTGCACGGTGAGCGCGTAACCGTAGTCGAAATCGTCGTATCGCTTCTTCGTCGACCAGGGGATTTCGGTCTCCTGTTCCTCGAAGGCGGCCTTCAGAAGCTTGATCTTGGCAACTCCACGATCAGGATCGTCCTCCTCAGGCGATACGAGCAGGTTAATGCCCGGCTTCACCGTCTCGCGCGAGGAGGTCATGACTTTCCACAGCGAGCCGTTGAGCAGGCCCTTGGACGGGTCGTTGCGCAGGCACACCAGTTTGTCGCCGGCTTGCGGATAGGCGGCTTCAAAGCCCTTCAGTTGGCGCAAACGCTGGTTGTAGCGCCGTCTGGTGCGGTTGATGCCGACAAGCACCTGATCGGCCGAAAGCACCAGTTCCTGCGTTACCTCCTCCTTGCCGATCACCTGCGCGGCGCCGTAATCGCCGTTCATGAACTCGCGGCCTTCGCGCACGTCGAGCGCCAACTCGATGATCGGATTGTCGCGCGCCTGCCGGTGGATTTCGGTCAGGAGCATGTCGGGCTCGTGCTCGGTGAAGAAGCCGCCGCCGGAAATGGGTGGAAGCTGCGCCGGGTCGCCCAACACCAGGATCGGCGTGCCGAAAGAAAGAAGATCGCGGCCGAGCGTCTCGTCCACCATGGAGCATTCGTCGATGATCACGAGCTTGGCGCGGGCGATCGGGCTTTGCCGGTTGAGCGAGAAGGTCGGCGACATGGACGTCTTGCCGGTAACCTCGTCCTCGACCGCTTCCTCGCCGCGCGGCCGGTAGATCAGCGAATGGATGGTGCGTGCGTTGACCGCGCCCTTGGAGCGCAGCACCTGCGCCGCCTTGCCGGTGAAGGCTGCGAACTGCACCTGCCCGTCGACATGCTCGGCGAAATAGCGCGCCAGCGTCGTCTTGCCGGTGCCGGCATAGCCGAACAGGCGAAAAATCTGCGGCTGCCCGGCCTTCAACCAGCGCCCGACCGCCTTCAGCGCTTCATCCTGCTGAGGAGAAAATTCCATCGTTCCGTCAGACCGGATTCGCGGCTGCAAGGCAAGCTTGCATCAGGCGAGATCGTTCAGGCAAAGCGCTGCACCGTTCCTGTCTGGCTAAACGGAACATAAAGAGAACATACCGGAGGCCGATTGGCAAGCGGCGATGTGCCGTGGCTATTCCGCCGCCGGCCTCAGTTCCTGCGCCTCGGCTTCCTCAGGCTCCGCCGGCGCCTCGATCGCCGTTCCCTCGCCGCCTCCGCCCTTGCGGCCGAACGAGAGCAGCCACCCCGACAGCCATTCCATGTAGAGATAGACCACCGGCGTGATGAAGAGCGTCAGCGCCTGCGAAGCGATGAGGCCGCCGACCACCGCGACACCGAGCGGCTGGCGCAACTCGGCGCTGGCGCCGGTGCCGAGCGCGATGGGAAACGTCCCCATAAGGGCGGCGAGCGTCGTCATCATGATCGGCCGAAAGCGCATCAGGCAGGCTTCGTGGATTGCCTCATAAGGTGACCTGCCCTCTCGCCGCAGCACCAGCGCCACGTCGATCATCATGATGCCGTTCTTCTTGACGATGCCGATCAGCATCAGGATGCCGATGACGGCGATGACGGAAAGCTCCATGCCGGCGAATTTGAGCGAGATGAGCGCGCCCAGCACCGCCGAGGGAAGACCGGTCAGGATCGTCAGCGGGTGGATGAAGCTCTCATAGAGCATGCCGAGCACGATGTAGATGGTGAGGATGGCGCCGCCGATCAGGAATCCCTGGTTGGCGAGCGAATCCTGGAAAGTCTTGGCCGTTCCTGAAAAAGTGGTCGAGATCGCCTTCGGCATGCCGATCTTTTCCTTCAGGGCGTTGATGTGCTGGACGCTGTCGCCGAGGGCCACGCCCTTGGGCAGGTTGTAGGAGATCGTCACAGCCGGGAGCTGGCCGAGCTGGTTGATGGTGAGCGCGCCGGCCGTCCGCTCGACATGGGCGAAGGCGCCGATCGGCACGAGGCCGCCGCTCGTCGTGCGCACCTGGATGGCAAGCATCCGCTCCGGCGACCAGTTGATGCGCGGGTCGAGTTCCATGATGACTTCATAGCTGTCGGCCGATCCGTAGATCGTCGATATCTGCTCGGTTCCGAAGCCCCCATAGAGGCTGGAACGCAACGTATCGGTATCGACACCGAGCGTGGCCGCCTTGTCGCGGTCGACGACGAGCGTCGCCTGCAACGCGTTGTTCTGCAGGTCCGACGACACGTCCGTGAAGGCCGAGCGGTCGGCCATCATCGCGTCGTTCAGCGTCTGGGCCCATTTGTCGGTCTCCGCATTGTCGAGACCCTGGACGACGAGCTGGTATTGGCTGGCGGACTGCCTGGCTCCCAGACGCAGGTTCTGGACAGGCTGCATATAGCTGTCGATGCCCGGAATGTTCGCCAATTGCCCCCTGAGAGAGGACAGGACCGTTTCCAGGGCGGGCCTCTGGTCCTTTGCCTTCAGTTCGACGAACATGCGCCCCTGGTTGAGAGCGCGGGCATTGCCGCCGCCGCCGCCCACCGACCATGCGACATGCGCCACATAGGGGGATTTGGAGAAGACGTCGGCGGCCTTTTGCTGCAGCTTGACCATGGCGTCGAAGGATATGTCCTGCCGCGCGATCGTCGTGACCGAGAGCTGGCCGATGTCCTCCTCGGGGAAAAAACCCTTGGGCGCGGTCTGGAGCAGCCAGACCGACATCGCCGCAGTTCCGATGAAAATCAGAAAGACGATGAAATGGTGCCTCAGGCAAAGCGTGAGCAGCCAGTCATAACTTCTGAGGAACACGTTGCGGCCGGGCGCTTCGTGCCCGCCGGCCTTCTTCACATGCGGTACCTTGAGTAGCCGCGAGCACAGCATCGGCGTAAGCGTCAGCGAAACGAACATCGACGCCACGATGGCAACCGTCACGACGACCGCGAATTCGTTGAAGACGCGGCCGATGACGCCGCCCATCAGAAGCACCGGGATGAACACCGCCACCAGCGAGATGGAAATGGAAATGATGGTGAAGCCGATCTCTCGGGAGCCCTTGAGAGCGGCCTCGAAGGCGGGCAGCCCGTCTTCCTCCATGTGCCGGAAGATGTTCTCCAGCATGACGATGGCGTCGTCGACCACGAGGCCTACGGCCAGCGTCAGTCCCATCAACGAGATATTGTCGATGGAGAACCCGAAAAGATACATCGCGCCGAGCGTTGCGATCAGCGATATCGGCACGGCCACGGCCGGGATGATCGTAGCGGTCACGCGGCGCAGGAAGATGAAGATCACCAGCACGACCAGCGCAATGGTCAGCAGCAGCGTCAGTTGCACATCGTCCACCGCCGCGCGGATGGACGTGGAGCGGTCGTTGAGCAGCTTGATGCTGGCGGCGGCGGGCATCTGGCTCTCGAAGCCGGGAAGCTCGGCCTTGACGCGATCGACCACGTCGACGGTGTTGGCCCCCGGCTGCCGCTGGACGGCAAGCAGCACGGCGCGCGAGCCGTCGTACCAGCTTCCGGTCGTCGAGGTCTCGACCGAATCGATGACTCGCGTGACTTCGCCGAGCCGTACCGGATGACCGTTCCGGGTGGCGATGATGATGTTGGAGAAGCCGGCGGCGTCGGTGAGCTGGGTATTCGAGGTGATGGTCAGCTGCTGCTGGCTGTTCTGGATCACGCCGAGCGGCGTGTTGCTGTTGGCCGACGCCACCGCCTGCTGCAACTGGTCGATCGAGATGCCCCGGGCGGCGAGCGCGGTCGGGTCGATCTGGATGCGTACGGCGTATTTCTGCTGCCCGAAGATCAGGACCTGCGCGACGCCGTCTATCGTGGAAAGTGACGGCGAGATGACGTTTTCGGCAAACGCGTCGAGGTCGGTCAGCGGGGTAGTGTCGCTGACAAGCGACAGGATGAGGATCGGCGCGTCGGCCGGATTGACCTTGCGATAGCTCGGCGGGCTGGTCATTTCCGGCGGTAGCTGGCGCTGCGTCCTGGCGATCGCGGCCTGGACGTCGGCCGCGGCGGCGTCGATGTCGCGGCTCAGCACGAACTGGATCGCGATCGAGGTCGAGCCCAGCGAATTGGTCGTCGATATGGAATCGATGCCGGCAATCGTCGCGAACTGCTTGATGAGCGGCGTCGCGATCGACGTCGCCATGGTCTGCGGCGAAGCGCCCGGCAGGGAAGCCGAGACGTTGATCACCGGGAATTCCGCTTCCGGCAGGGCCGCCACCGGGAGGAACCGATATGCGAAAAGCCCTCCGATGATGAGGGCAAAGGACATCAGAAGCGTGGCGACGGGTCGCCGAATGCAGAATTCGGGGATCATCGGGTCGTTCCGTCTCCGGCGTCTTCCGCCGCGATCTTGCGCGTGCCTGCGCCCGGCGTGGTCGCCGTGGCATTCATGTCGCGCACCGACGAACCTTGCTTGAGCCGCGCCTGGCCATCGGTGACGACACGCTCGCCGCTCTTCAGGCCGTGGCTGACCGCGCTGTTTTCGCCTTCGGTGAGCGCCACCGTGATCTGCCGTTCATCGACCGTGTTGTCCGGCTTGACGACGTAGACGAAAGGTCCTTTTTGGCTCGGCTGCACCGCGACTGTGGGGATCGAGGCCATGGCCGGCATGGTGCCGGCCTCAAGAACGACATCCACGAACTGCCCCGGCCATAGCGTCAGGTCGTCATTGGGCATGCTGGCCTTGACCTGGACGGTGCCGGACGCCTGGTCGACGGTGGAATCGAGAAATTCCAGCTCTCCGGTGCCGAGCAGCGTCTTGCCGTCGTCGCGGTAGAGCCGAACCGTGGCTGGAGGCTTGGAAGCGAGCGCCTTCTTCAACAGGCCGAGGTCGGTTTCCGGAAGGCTGAAAGTAGCCTGGAGCGGGTTCATCTGGGTGATCGTCACCAGCGACTGTGAACTTCCGTTGTTGCCGCCGGTGGTCACAAGATTTCCCTTGGTGATCTGGATTGCACCGAGCTTGCCGGTGATCGGGGCGGTGATGGTGGCGTAACTGAGCTGAACATGGTCGGCGTCGATGGCGGCCTGGTCGATCAGGACCGTCGCGCTGGCAGCCTTGGCGGCGGCGTCTGCCTGGTCATAGGCCTGCTGCGTGCCGGCATGGGTCGCAAGCAGGCTCTGGGCGCGCTTCAGGTCGGCCTGCGCCGAAACGACCATCGCCTGGTCTTTTTCGAGCGCCGCCTGGTCCTTCGCCAGTTGGGCCTTGAGCGCGCGGTCGTCGAGCGAGAATAAAAGGTCGCCCGCCTCGACCATCTGGCCGTCCTTGACATGGACCGCCGTCACCTGGCTGGAAATGCGCGCACTGACCGTAACGACGGCGGGCGACGAGACGAAACCGATCGCATAGCGCCGGATGGGGAAGTCGGCCGTCGTCGCGACCGCGGTAACCACGGCAATGCCGCGCGTCGGGCGGGCGGCGGACTTCGCGTCCGCTTTCGATCCCGCGCCAATGGCGGCCGCCACGGCCGAAAATCCGGAATCCATCGCCCCTTTGAGCGGCGCGATCTCCCGTGGCGCGAAATACCACAAGCCGGCTGCGGCGCACACAACGATAAGGGCACTTACAATAGCAATGCGGCGCATGTCCAAGACCCTCAAGCGCCCCCGACTATGAGGGCGACCGGCAAAATATCCAGGCGACACACGCACGATGCATCCCTTCCGCAGCGCGCCTTCCCCTTAGATAAACGAATTTTCCGGCCGAAAAGTGAAAAATGCATCCATTACAGCAATTTAATACTGCACAGCGTCCGACTGCTATCCGCTGCGGGAAAGCGCGGCATCCGCCTGAGCGCCGGGGGCAAAGTCTTCGGATCGCATCCTACATCCGAAGCCCGGCCGGCGGCATCAAAACTTTGTTATTCCATTTCAACCATTTATGGAATCGGCCTCAACCGCCGTCATCGGGCGGCAGCCGTTCTGAAGGCGAGACCGATCCAAAGAGAGGCTTGAGTTGACGGAGCCAACCCAGCCTCAACAGCTTTGGCGGGCAAACGCCATGCATACAGCTACATCTTTTCCGGCCCGCGGTTCATCGCGGCCGCGCCGGTCCGGCATACCTCGACCACGCCGAGCGGCTTCATGATGGCGATGAACTGCTCGATCTTTGAGACGCGGCCGGTGAGCTCGAAGATGAAATGCTCGGTATTGGCGTCGATCACCTGGGCGCGAAAGGCGTCCGCCAGCCGCAGCGCCTCGACCCGGTTGTCTCCGGTGCCCACGACCTTGACCATGGCGAGTTCGCGTACCAGCGGCCGGTCCTGGCCCCGTTCATGCGCCACCACGGTGAGATCGATCACCCGATGGACCGGCACGATGCGCTCCAGCTGGTTCTTGATCTGCTCAAGCACATGCGGCGTGCCGCGCGTCACGATGGTGATGCGCGACAGGTGCTTCTCGTGCTCGGTTTCCGAGACGGTCAGACTGTCGATATTGTAGCCTCGGCCGGAAAACAGGCCGATGACGCGGGCAAGGACGCCCGGTTCGTTATCGACCAGCACGGACAGCGTATGCGTCTCGGGCTTCGCCGTGTCCTTGGTGATGAAATAAGCGGAGCCGGTTGGCTGAAGATGTGCGTTCATGAACGTCTTTCTCAAGTGGTAAGTTGGGGAACTCGCACCGGAACCATGTATTCCATTCGTTTGGCGCGTTTCTCGAAGTCTTTATCGAAAGTAAGCAACTCATCCGATTTTTCGACCGACAGGAGATGGAAAGCATCTGCAAATTCAACTCCCGAACGATGAGCGTCGATAGCTGCAATCACGAGGTCTGGATCCTGTACAATGACGTTTCTCAAACTGAGCAATGCTGTGAGAGCTTCGCAGATGGAAACCGGGTTGAACTTATAGACCGAGCGTAGCACCCATTCGCATTCCAGAACCACGCTTAGCGGAATCTCGACCGTCTCACGTTCGAATACAGTCCGCGCAACCGGAACTTCTTTCGATCCGTCGTCTACGAAAAGCCGGACGACGACATTGGTATCAAGCGCCTTTGGCATGCCATCTGCGCCTGAACTCTTCTTCCACTGCGCGATCCATATCCCGGATTGAAACAGGCGGCCCATCGTATTTGAGCATCCCGGCCACCTCATCGAGTGTATAAACACGTCCAGTTCGGGGCCTTCGCACGTGAGGCCGGAGCACGATAGTTTCGCCTACGCTCTCGATTTCGACCTCCGAACCGGCCGTGAGGCCGTATGCCTCTCGAACCGCCTTCGGCAGCACCAATTGCCCTTTACTCGAAATTTTGGCCCGCACGTTCATCCGTCGCCTCCAAAGTAAGCCGCAGTAAGCCAATGTATGTCTTACCACGTCTTACCTCAACTCACACCAGTTCCCTGCCCTTGGCGTCGATGGCGTTGGCCACCGCTTCGTCGGTCGCCTCGTCGGGGAGAAGCATCTCGTTATGCGCCTTGCCGGACGGGATCATCGGGAAGCAGTTGGCGAGCGCGGCCACGCGGCAGTCGAACAGCACCGGCTTGTCCACCGAGATCATCTCGGCGATGGCGTCGTCCAGTTCGTCGGGCTTGTCGCAGCGTATGCCGTGGCAACCATAGGCTTCCGCCAGCTTGACGAAATCCGGCATGGCTTCGGTATAGGAATGCGACAGCCGGTTGCCGTGCAGCAATTGCTGCCACTGGCGCACCATGCCCATATACTGGTTGTTGAGGATGAAGATCTTGATCGGTGCATGGTGCTGCACGGCCGCCGACATTTCCTGGATCGTCATCTGCACGGAAGCGTCGCCGGCAATGTCGATGACCAGCGCGTCAGGGTGCGCGATCTGCACGCCGAGCGCGGCCGGCAAGCCGTAGCCCATCGTGCCGAGGCCGCCTGAGGTCATCCAGCGGTTCGGCTTCTCGAACCCGTAGAACTGTGCCGCCCACATCTGGTGCTGGCCGACCTCGGTGGTGATGAAGGTGTTTTTGTCCTTGGTCGCTTCATAGAGCCGCTCTATGGCGAATTGCGGCATGATGACATCCCTGTTGGCCGGGTAGGCGAAGGAGTCCCGCGCGCGCCAGCGGGCAATCTGCTCCCACCAGGGATAGAGCGCCTTCTTGTCGGCCCTGGCGGTCGCGCGCCACAGCCGCACCATGTCCTCCAGCACGCGGCCTACATCGCCGATGATCGGCACGTCGACATGGACGTTCTTGTTGATCGAGGACGGGTCGATATCGATGTGGATCTTGCGCGAATGGGGCGAGAACGCATCGATGCGGCCGGTGATGCGGTCGTCGAAGCGCGCGCCGATGCAAAGCATCATGTCGCAATCGTGCATGGCCATGTTGGCTTCGTAGGAGCCGTGCATGCCGAGCATGCCGAGCCAGTTCTTGCCGCTCGCCGGATAGGCGCCGAGCCCCATCAATGTCGAGGTGATGGGAAAACCGGTGAGATCGACCAGTTCGCGCAGGAGCTGGCTTGCTTCCGTCCCTGAATTCACGACGCCGCCGCCCGAATAGATGATCGGCCGCTTCGCCTCGGCCATCAATTCCACCGCGGCCTTGATCGCCTCCATGTCGCCGTCGACCTGCGGGTGGTAGGAGACGCGTGGCGCCGTTTGCGGCGGCGTGTAGATGCCGGTCGCGAACTGAACGTCCTTCGGCACGTCGACCACGACAGGACCGGGCCGCCCCGTGGTGGCGACGACGAAAGCTTCGTGGAGCACGCCGGCCAGATCGTTCACGTCCTTCACCAGCCAGTTGTGCTTGGTGCAGGGGCGCGTGATGCCGACCGTGTCGCATTCCTGGAATGCGTCCGAGCCGATGAGCGAAGTCGGCACCTGGCCGGTGATGCAGACCAGCGGGATGGAATCCATCAGCGCGTCCTGAAGCGCGGTCACGGCGTTGGTCGCGCCCGGGCCGGAGGTGACCAGCATGACACCCGCCTTCCCCGTCGAGCGGGCATAACCTTCGGCCGCATGGCCCGCGCCCTGCTCATGGCGCACGAGGATGTGCTTGACGTCGTCCTGCTGGAAAAGTTCGTCATAGATCGGCAGGACCGCCCCGCCCGGATAACCGAAAAGGTGCCTCACTCCGTTGTCGCGCAGCGCCTGCACCACCATTCCGGCCCCCGTCATCTCGCGCCGGCCGGTTTCGGTATGCTCTTTATTCATTGGATCGGTCCCGTATCTTCCGTGAATTCTTCACGGGCGTTTCTGCGTTTAGTCCTGTTGCGGGCAATAAAAAAGGCCCCCGGAGGAGCCTGTGTCTGCGCATGAGCGGCTGTCGCCTGGCGGTTACACCGCCTTGCCCATGCGCAAGCGTACGAGAATGAGGGTCGTTTTCATGGCGCGAACCATAAGGGCGCCGGCTGGTCGCTGTCAACGATCTTTCTCGCCTCGCAGCGGCCCTGTCTTCACACGGGGCCGATAGCTGCCCGGAGCGATCGGGAAATACATCCAATTCGATGCCGCGGCTTAACCCCTGTTCAACCATCTAACCGCACGTCGCCTTAACCGGGATCGGCTAGGGTCCGCCATTGGAATCTCGACCGGGGGCAAGGGACGAATGTTCGTGGATGAAAAAAGCATCGAGGGTGAGGCCACCAGTCAGGAAAGGCGCGACCGCGCGCAAAACGACAGGCGCATCCTCGGCCGCGTCATCCAGTGCGACGGCTCCCGCGCCATGCTCGCCGCCTACGCCGATGCCGAAGACGGCACCATCACCGCGCTGTGGACGGTAGGCAAGCTCATTTCCATCAATCTTGGCGACGTCCGAACCGTTGGCCTGGTCTACGCTATCGACAAGTCGGACCGTACCTGGAACGACAATGGCCACAACCGCATCGAAGTCGACGTCGAACTGATCGGCGAAGTACGTGACGACCCCGCGACCGGCACGTCGAAATTCGATCGCGGCGTGACGATCTATCCGCATATCGGCGCCATGGCCCACCGCATCCGCGGCGGCGACCTGCACGCGGTCTATGACGTCTCCGGCAGCGATTCGGTCACCATCGGCAATTTGTCTCAGGACGAGACGATCCAGGCCCGCATCTCGATCAATTCGACGCTCGACCGGCATTTCGCCGTGGTCGGTACGACGGGCGTCGGCAAATCGACGGCGGTCTCGCTTCTGCTGCACAAGACGATCGAGATCCGGCCCGATCTGCGTATCCTCATCCTGGACCCGCACAACGAATTTGCCCAATGCTTCGGCGACAAGGCCATCAGGATCGACACGTCGAGCCTCGACCTCCCTTTCTGGCTCTTTCGCCTCGAGGAACTGGTGGAAGTGCTCTATCGCGGGCGCGATCCGGTGCCGGAAGAAATCGATCTCTTGCGCGACATCATACCGATAGCGAAACTGAACTACCGCAGCGGCGGCGCTGTCTCGGTCCGCCGCGGCGGCGATTCCTCCATCACCGCGGACACGCCTGTGCCCTATCGCATCACGGACCTGCTCCGGCTGATCGACGAACGCATGGGTCTGCTGGACAGCAAGCTGGAACGCCCCTTCTACCGGGCGCTGCGCACGCGGCTCGAGGCGGCCATCAACGATCCGCGCTATCGTTTCATGTTCAATTCGCATCTCATCGAGGACACGATCCACACCACGATCGGCCGCATCTTCCGCGTGCCTCTGGAAGGCCGCCCGGTGACCTGCTTCGAGATGGCCGGCATGCCCTCCGAAGTCGTCAATGCGGTCTGCTCGGTGCTGGCGCGCCTTGCCTTCGACCTGACCTTGTGGAGCGCCGGCAAGCTGAAGCTCCTCGTTTTGTGCGAGGAAGCGCACCGTTACATGCCGTCCGATCCCAAGCTCGGCTTCGCGCCGACGCGCCATGCGCTGTCGCGCATCGCCAAGGAGGGGCGTAAATATGGCTGCTATCTCGGCATCGTGACGCAGCGGCCGGGCGAACTCGACACCACGATCCTTTCGCAATGCTCGACCATGTTTGCCATGCGGCTTGCAAACGAGCGCGACCAGGAGATCATCCGTTCGGCAATTGCCGATTCCTCGCAATCGGCCCTCTCCTTCCTCTCCTCCATGGGCCAGCGCGAGGCTATCGCCTTCGGAGAAGGCGTCGCCACGACGATGCGCATGAAGTTCGAGCGGCTCGATGCGGCGCGGATACCGGGCACCTACAAGGAAGAGACGGTGGATGCAGCCGGCCCGCTGGACGGCGAGGTGGATCTCGCGGCCATCGTCAGCAAGTTGCGCAACGTGGCGGCACAACGCCAGCTGTCGTCGGTGGAAGGCGAACCCGTACCGCAGCAGGCGCAGGCCGGCGACCCGGCCTACAGGAAACCGGCCTTCGAGGTTCCCGAGGAGCCTTCGGACTTCAATTACGGCCGCCGCGCGACCGACGCCGTATGGCGGCGCCCGAACCGGTCGTAACCCGCTTGATTGCGGGGAGCGCCCTTCGAGGCTCGCTCCGCTGGCAGCCGATACAAACGCAGCCTAGAGCATGATCCGGAAAAGTGGGCACCGGTTTTCCGAAAAGATCATGCTCAAACAAAGAGATAAGAGCGTGATGCGATTCAATCCGATCGCATCACGCTCTAGGCGCAGACCCGGTTACGGCCGAGACGTTTTGCTTCGTAGAGCATCTTGTCGGCGCGCCGATAGAAATCCTCGGCTGATTCATGGCGGTTCCAAACCGCGATACCGACGCTTGAGGTGACCTTGATCCGCACATTGCCGCTCACAATGGTCAGGTTGGAGATCGCCTTGCGGATACGCTCGGCGAACTTCATCAACTGATCGTCGCTCATGTTCGGCGCCACTACCGCGAACTCCTCGCCGCCCAGCCGCGCCACCACGTCGTGATAGCGCGTCATGTCCTTGAGACAGGAGGCGACTTCGCGCAGCGCCTCGTCGCCGACATCGTGCCCGTGATTGTCGTTCACCTGCTTGAAATGATCGAGATCGAGGATCATCAGGCCGACCGGCTTGCCGATGCGGCGGAACTCGTCGAGATATTCGCGCAGCGCATCGTCGAAATAGCGTCGGTTCTGCGTGCCCGTCAGGCCATCCGTCAGCGCCGCGTGCTCCAGTGTTTCGGAGCGCGCGCTGAGCGAAGCCGTCATGGCGCGAAGCTTCCCCTCCTCGCGCACCTGGATGCGGATCAGCGGGTAGATGAAGAACATGCCGAAGAAAAGCGCGGTGGAAAGCAGCACGCCGGTCGCAAACAGAAGCTTGCTCAGATAGTCGACGCGCGCGAGGCCTTCGACGGCATAGAAGGAATCGGGATTGGCGCGCAATACACTGTAGGCATGCAGGATGATCCCCCCGGCGGCAAGCACGAGGGCAACGAAGACGAAGAACGCCGTTTCCGATTTGTGGAAGCGCATATTTTCCCCAAGCCGATGCCGCTTGCCGCTTATGCCAGCAAGCGCCTTACGTCCGGTTAATTTCCACAACCATTAGGCGAATGCAAGTGGACGGCATTTACTACCGGACGTATAGTCCCGTAATTCAAATCGCGCTCAAGCTGTGCGCCGTTGCCATTCCGGTCCCGTCTGGTGCCTGAACCACGTTCCCTGCCGCTTTGCGTATTGCCTTGTCGCGGCCTTCGCCCGCTCGATCGCTTCTTTCATTCCAACGCGGCCGTCGAGCGCTGCGGCTATTTCGCGCACGCCGATGGCTTTCATGGCGGGCAGCGCCGGGTCGAGGCGAAGCGCGAGCAAAGCCTCCACCTCTTCCGCCGCCCCTTCCTTTATCATCCCGTCGAAACGCTGCTCGATCCGCTCGACCAGCAGTTTCCTTTCCGGGTCGAGCAGGATCATTTCGGCGCTATCCCGATCGACCAGCGCATCGGAAGCTTCCGACTGCCATGCGAGGATAGACCGCCCTGAAACCTCCAGCACCTCCAGCGCGCGCACGATGCGCTGCCCGTCCGCCGGTTTGAGTTTCAGCGCCGCCTCCGCGTCTTCCTTCTGAAGCATGCGATGAAGCGCTTGCGGTCCCTCTTGCGCAAGCCTCCGGCGCCAACGCTCCGAGATATCCGGCGGAATGGGAGGCATCGGCGCAAGACCGCCGAGCAGGGCGCGGAAATAAAGCCCCGTGCCGCCGACGAAGATGGGGACGCGGTCCCCGAATGCGCCGGCCTCGGCAAGCTTGCGCACATCGCGCAGCCATTGCCCGGTCGAATGGTTTTCGCGCGGGTGGACATGGCCGTAGAGAAGATGCGGCGCCATCTCCATTTGCGCCTCGTCGGGGCGCGCGGTCAGGAGGCGGAGTATCGAATAGACCTGCATGGAATCGGCATTGACGATGACGCCGCCAAGCCGCCGAGCCATCTCCAGCGCCAGCGCGGACTTGCCGCTGGCGGTCGGCCCGGCTATCAGGATCGCCTTTCCGATCAACGTGATAATCCCATGTCTCTCATCGCGACGCTCATCTCCAGCCCGGGCCGGCTGACGCCCGCGATCGGCACTATGGCGATGGAGGCTGTCGGCGCAAGCGCGATCGGCTGGCTGGCCGAGAAGACGGCCTGCGAGTTTGGCCTGCCGGAGAACGCCGACGCCGGGACAGCCGAGCTTCGCCTGCGCGAGGCGCTTGCAGCGCACCCCGTCGATATCGTCGTGCAGCCCGCTGCCGGGCGGCGCAGGAATATCCTGATCGCCGACATGGATTCCACCATGATCGATCAGGAATGCATCGACGAACTCGCCGACGAGATCGGCATGAAGGATCATATCGCCGCCATCACCCGGCGCGCCATGAACGGTGAGATCGCCTTCGAGCCGGCGCTGCGGGAGCGCGTGGCCCTTCTGAAGGGCCTGCCCGTCGCGGTTATCTCGCAAGTGCTCGAAACACGCATCACGCTTGCCGCCGGCGGCCGTGAACTGGTCGCCACGATGAAGAAGAACGGCGGCTATGCGGCGCTGGTTTCCGGCGGCTTCACCGCCTTCACCGGCTCTGTCGCCGAACGTCTCGGCTTCGACGAAAACATAGCCAACCGTCTTCTTGAAGAGAGCGGGAAACTGGCCGGCACGGTTGCCGAACCGATCCTAGGCCGGCAGGCGAAGGCGGACGCACTAATGGAAATTGCCTCGCGGCTTGGCCTGACGCCGGCCGACGCGATGGCGGTCGGCGACGGGGCGAACGATCTGGACATGATCCGGCTGGCGGGGTCGGGCGTCGCCCTGCATGCCAAGCCTTCGGTGGCGGCCGAGGCGCGCATCCGCATCGACCATGGCGACCTCACCGCGCTGCTCTACATCCAGGGCTACAGGCAATCGGAATTCGCCAGGTGAAGCCTATCCGGACCCCGCGCCTCCTGCTGCGCAACTGGCAGGAACGCGACCGCGATCTCTTCCATCGAATCAACTCCGACCCGGGTGTGATGGAATTCTTTCCGTTTCGCCGCGACCGCGCGCAGGCGGACGCCAAGATGGACGAATTGCACGCCGCCATCGGGCGTGACGGTTTTGGCTTCGCCGCGGTGGAGGTCGCCGATACCGGCCAGTGCGCGGGTTTTGCCGGGCTGAGCCGGCCGAACGACCTGCCCATGTTTCCGGCAGGCACGATCGAGATCGGCTGGCGGCTGGCGCCGGAATTCTGGGGCAAAGGCTACGCGACCGAGGCCGCCGAGGCCTGGCTCGCCCTCGGGTTCGAAGCATTCGGCCTGGACGAGATCGTCTCCTTCGCGGTCGCCGCCAATCGGCGTTCGACTGCCGTCATGCAGCGCATCGGCATGAAGGCCGACCCGGCATCGGATTTCGACCACCCGACGATCGGCGAGGACCGCGCGCATCTGCGCCGCCACGTCACCTACCGCCTGTCGCGCGCAGACTGGCAGGCCAGCCGCAGACCGTAGCGCCGGCGCCGCTACCCGTCGATCCGCACCGTCACGAAGCGCAGTTCGCCGCTCTTCGAAGCCAGCATCAGGAGCGCAGCCTTCCGCCCCTGGCTCTTCAGCGCCGCGATCCGCTCGGACACGTCCTTGGGCTTTGAAACCGCCTGCTGCGTGATCTCGGTGATCACGTCGCCCGCCGCGATACCCTTCTCGGCAGCCGCCGAGCCGGGCTCAACCTCGGTGACAACCACGCCGGCCACATCGGCGGCGATCTTGAATTTCCCGCGCGTGGCGTCGTCAAGCGCGCCGAGCGACATGCCGAGCACGGTGTTGGGGAGCGTCTGCTTGCCCTTGGCGTCCGGAGCGGCCGCATCGGGCTTGCTTTCCTCCGCGCTGGCGAGTTTGTCGCCGTCCTCCAGCCGGCCGAGCTTGACGTGCACGGTCTGCTCCTTGCCCTTGCGAAGAACGACGATCTCCACGTCCTTGCCCACGGGACTCTCGGCCACGACGCGCGGCAATTCATGCATCGCCTTGATTTCATGCCCGTCGAATTTGACGATCACGTCGCCGGGCTGGATTTCGCCGTGCTCGACGGGACCACCCTTGATGATGCCCGAGATAAGGGCTCCGCTGGTGGATGGCAGGTCGAGGCTCTCGGCGATCTCGTCGGTCACCGGCTGGATGCGCACGCCAAGCCAGCCGCGCCGCGTCTCGCCATATTCGGCGAGTTGCTGAACTACCGCCGCGGCGAGTTGGGAAGGGATGGAGAAGCCGATGCCGATCGAACCGCCGGACGGAGAGATGATGGCCGTGTTGATGCCGATCACCTCGCCTTCCATATTGAACAGCGGGCCGCCTGAATTGCCGCGGTTGATGGCCGCGTCGGTCTGGATGTAATCGTCATAGGGGCCTGAATTGATGTCGCGGTTGCGCGCCGAAACGATGCCGAGCGTCACCGTGCCGCCGAGGCCGAACGGATTGCCGATCGCCATCACCCAGTCGCCGATGCGCATCTTGTCCGAATCGCCGAATTTGACGGCCTTGAGCTTGCGCTTGGCGGGATCGACCTTGAGTACGGCGATGTCGGTCTTGCTGTCGGTACCGACCAGCGTGGCCTTCAGCTTGGTGCCGTCGGAAAAATTCACCTCGATGTCGTCGGCGTCGGCGATCACGTGGTTGTTCGTGACGACCAGGCCCTTGACGGCGTCGAAGACGAAACCGGATCCGAGCGATTGGACCTGGCGCGGACTGTTGTCGGTGTCACCGTCGCGATTCTTGAAAAAATCGTTGAAGAAGTCTTCAAAGGGCGAGCCTTCCGGCAGCTTCGGCATCGGAACGGCGTCGGGTGATTCGCCCCCCTTGACGGTTTGCGACGTCGAGATATTGACCACGGCGTCGAGGAGGCCGGAGGCGAGATCGGCAACCGAGGCCGGTCCGCCGCCGGGAAGTTTCGACAACTGAGCCTGGGTCGGCGGACTGGACATGCCGAGCGCAAGCCCGGCTGTCGCGGCAAAAGCCGCCATGCGCGAGAGGCGCGTGAGATCGGTCCATGCCATGCGCAAACTTTCTCCAGCTTTCGCCTGCGGGCCACGCAGCCCGCCAGCATCCCCACCTTCAGGCATTTTGACACGAATTGAGGCGCGTTTGGGACTTCCGAACGGATCGGGCCGTAAATACCGCGTTACCGGCGCACGAGCCAGACGATGCCGACACCGGCGGCAACCGAAATGAGGCCGGCGATGCGCAGCGTCGGCTCCGGCACGGCCTTCACCTGTTCGGCAAGCTTCCTGGCGAAGTTCGGCAGCAGCCCGTAGAAAACCCCTTCGAGCACGAGCACGAGCCCGATCGCATCGAGAAAATCGTGCACGCGCCCGCCCCGCCTACTGGTTGGGTGCCGGGCCAGGTTCCGTGCCCGGCTTTGCCGCTGAACCGGCGTTCCCGGAAGAAGCCGCACCGGCCCGCGCCGCGCTGGACGCTGCGAGCAACCCGGAGGCATCACCGAAATATTTGAAGAACTCCGAATCGGGCGACAGGACCATCGTCGTCCCATTCCCTTCCAGTCCGGTCTCGTAAGCCTTCATTGAACGGTAGAACTGGAAGAAATCCGGATCGCGCTCGTAGGCGTCGGCGAATACCCTGTTTCGTTCGGCGTCGCCCTCGCCTCGCAATATGTCGGCGTCACGCTGCGCTTCGGCGACCGTCACCGTCGCCTCGCGATCCGCTTCGGCCTTGATACGGATGGAGGCCTGCGTGCCTCGTGCCCGTATCTGCGCAGCTTCGGCCAGGCGTTCCGCCTTCATGCGTTCGAAGGTCTGCGTGGAGACTTCGGGCAACAGATCGGTCCGCAATATGCGCACGTCCACGATCTCCACCCCCAGAACGTCGGCCTGCGGGCGCAACTGGTCGCGCACTTCGAGCATCATCTGCAGGCGCTCCTCAGACAGCGCGTCCTCGAAGGAACGCTGACCGTAGACACTGCGGAGAGCGGCGTCGAGCCGCGTGCGCAGATTGGCCTCCAGCAGGCTGAGATTGCCGGACACGGTCTTGCGGAACTTGCGCGGGTCCGTGATCTTGAAGGCGACGAACGCGTCGACGATATAGCGCCTTCCGTCATTGACCTGCACGCGCAGATTATCGATGTCGAGCCTGAGGATGCGGCTGTCGACGAACTGGACCGTGTCGATGAAGCGGGTTGGCACCTTGAAATAAAGGCCGGGCTTCGCCTCGACGCGGGTGATCTCGCCAAACCTCAGGACGATCGCCTGCTGCGTCGGCGTGACGATGAAGATCGAGGAATAGACGAGGAACAGAATGACGACGAGAGCGCCGACGATGAACGGAAGGCGGCTCATTTCGACACTCCCTGCCCGCTCGTCAGGCTTTGGGTGGGAAGTTTCGGCAATGACTGCTTCATCAACTGGTCGAGCGGCAGGTAAGGCACGACGCCTTGCCCGTTCTTCTCGTCGATGATGATCTTGTTGGAGTTGCCGAGAACCTTTTCCATGGTCTCGAGGTAGAGCCGCGTGCGTGTCACGCCCTCGGCCTTCTTGTATTCGTTGTAGACCGAGACGAACCGCGCCGCCTCGCCCTGGGCCTGGGCGATGACGCTCTTCTTGTAGCCCTGCGCTTCCTCGCGCAGACGGGACGCTTCGCCTCGCGCGTCGCCGAGCTTCTTGTTGGAATAGGCGTCGGCCTCGCGCTGGTAGCGGTCCTGGTCCTGCTGGGCGCGCTGGACTTCTTCGAACGCGTCGGCGACCTCGGCGGGCGGATCGGCCTTCTCAAGCTGGACACCGACGATGGTGATGCCGGCCTGGTAGGCGTCGAGCGTGGTCTGGGTGACCTTCTGGACCGATTCCTCCAATTTCTGCCGGCCGCCGGTACGGACTTTCTCATCGGGCGTGCGCCCGACGAATTCACGCATCGCGCTTTCCGCCACGCTGCGCACCATCTGTTCCTGATCGTCTATGTTGAAGAGGAACTTCTTGGGGTCGGTCACCCGCCAGAGAACGGTGAAATCGACGTCGATGATGTTCTGGTCGCCGGAAAGCATCTGGTTCTCGTTGCTGGAAGAATTGGAGAAGTTGCCGATCGCCTCCCTGATCTGCTGGGTCTGAACGATCTCGACCGTCTCCAGCGGCCAAAGCATGAAATGCAGGCCGGGCTCTTCCACCGATTGCTTCGGCTGACCGAGGAAAAGCTCCTGTCCAAGCTCGTCCGGCTGGACCGCGTAGACCGACTTGAAGGCCCAGAAGACGGCCAGGACGGCGACGATCAGGATGCCGATGGCGAATCCGCTGCCGCCGCCGCCGGGAAAGGCGCTCTTCAGCCGGTCCTGGCCGCGACGCAGGATTGCTTCAAGATCGGGCGGCGTGCCCTGCGGGCCACCGCCTCCGGTGCCGCGAGGCCCCTGGCCCCACGGACCACCGCCATTGCCGCCGCCTCCCCATGGCCCGCCGCCGCCGCTTTGATTGCTCCAGGGCATGAATTCCCTCTCGGTCCCGATTGCCTCCACCGAACGGCGCGGCACTTGTGTTCGTGCTCTTATAGGGACGCCGTCATGCCCTTTCAACGCGCAGCAAGCACGCAATCTTCCATATGGTAAGGATTTGTGCCCGCCAGGCCGATAAAGTCATGCGGCGCTTCGACGCTCATAGACCGTGTGGCGGGTCGGATAGCTGTCGCGCTCGCCGGCCGGGATATCGGTGGAGAAGATTCCGGACCAGATCGCCGGATCGATCGGCGGGAAGAAAGTGTCGCCGTCGATGGAAGCGAGGACATGCGTCACATGCAATATGTCCGTCAGCGGCAGCGCTTCCCGGAAAATCTCGCCGCCGCCGATGACGCAGATCTCGCGCGCGTCGGGCATCTCCACCGCACGGCTTTGGGCAAGGCGGATCGCGTCTTCCAGCGACGAGGCGGTCTCGACGCCTTCGGCGTGCCAATCCGCATGCCGCGTGACGACGATGTTCAGCCGGCCCGGCAGCGGCCTGCCGACACTCTCGAACGTCTTGCGCCCCATGATGATCGGGCTGCCCATCGTGTCGGCCTTGAAGCGCTTCAGATCGGTCGAAAGCCGCCACGGCAGGCCGCCGGCACGGCCGATCACGCCATTTTCCGCGATCGCCACATGAATGCCGATCCTCAGCGGCGTATCGCCCGCCATCAGCCTGCCCTCACGCAGCGCGCCCTCACACCGCCACCTTGGCGCGGATGTGCGGATCGGCCTCGTAGCCCTCGACGCGGAAATCCTCGTAGCGGAAGGCGAAAAGGTCGGTCACCTCGGGGTTGATCCAAAGCGTCGGCAGCTTCCTGGGCGTGCGCCGCAACTGCTCGCGTGCCTGCTCGAAATGGTTGGCATAAAGATGCGCATCGCCAAGGGTCAGGATGAACTCGCCCGGCTCGTAGCCGGAAACCTGCGCCACCATCATGGTCAGCAGCGCATAGGACGCGATGTTGAAAGGCACGCCGAGGAAGATGTCGCCGGAGCGCTGGTAAAGCTGGCAGGAGAGCCGGCCGTCGGCGACATAAAACTGGAACAGGCAGTGACAGGGCGGCAGCGCCATCTCGTCCACCAGCGCCGGGTTCCAGGCCGACACGATCAGTCGCCGCGAATGAGGGTTGCGGCGCAAATCGTTCAGGAGATTGGCAATCTGGTCGATATGGCGGCCGTCCGGCGCCGGCCAGGAACGCCACTGATAACCATAGACGGGGCCGAGATCGCCCTTCTCGTCGGCCCATTCGTCCCAGATGGAGACGCCGTTCTCCTTCAGGTAGCGGATATTGGTGTCGCCGGCGAGGAACCACAGAAGCTCATGGACGATCGATTTAACATGCAGCTTCTTGGTGGTGAGGAGCGGAAAGCCCTCGGCGAGATCGAAGCGCATCTGATGCCCGAAGACCGAACGCGTGCCGGTGCCGGTACGGTCCGGGCGGTCGGCGCCGTGCTCCAGAACATGGGCAAGCAGGTCGAGATATTGGCGCATGGGCGCTCCCGCGCGATTCGGAAAGGACAACTATAGTCGGCTCACGCACCGGCAGGCAAAGCCGGCGCGCGGTCTTGAACACGATATGTCGGTGTTTCGGCCGGCTGGTTCCAGTCCGGCCGGCCTGTAACCTAAAGCGCCGAGAGCTTTCCCAGGTGCTTGGCCGCAAGATAATAGAAGGTAACTCGGCTTTTGGTCCTGTCGGAAGCCATGGTCTCGCACACCTTTTCCAGCACGCCGTCCACCTTGGCGTCGTCGGTGACCCCGAGTTTCTTGCCGCACCAGCTCGTCTTCACGCGTTCGAGTTCCTTCGGGTCCGAGCAGGAAACGAGCGAGGAATCGCGGTTCCTCAGCGCGATGCCCAGATGCTTGACGATCCTGCCGACGATCTCCTCGCTCGCCGTCGCATCGTATTTCCTCACGTCCGAGATGTAGTCCGCCATTGCATGGCCTCCTCGTCTGAAGCGGCGGCCTCTTCGTCGAAGGCAAGCCGCGAACGTCCCCGCGCGGGAAATGTCGGAAAACTCGCCGCGCGAGTCAATCCAGCCACGGGCCAGCCGCGGGCCAGCCGCGGGCCAGCCGCGGGCGCGACGGGACTTCCGGACTGTCAGTGCGGGCCGGCGCGTTACGGTCGAGGAACAGCCCGGTCAGGCGGCAAGGCCCAGCCGGCGGCGAAGCGCGCCGGCGCGCGGGAGGGCGTCGGCGAGGCTGCGGGCGTCGAGCGTGGAGAAGAACGCTTCCTGCGCCTCGGCCATTAGCGGCGTCAGTCCGCACACGGGAGCGATGACGCAGGTCACCGTGCCGTCGCGCAGGCATTCCACCGGTCCCGACCCCGCCTCCGCCCGGCGCAGCACGTCGCCGATCGATATCTGAGCCGGCGGTCGCGCCAGCCGCATTCCGCCGCCGCGCCCGCGCGAAGTCTTCACGAAGCCTTCACGGCCGAGGAACTGAACGATCTTGGCGACGTGGTCGAAGGACAGGCGATAGCGCTCGGCGATCTCGCGCGCCGGCACCTGCCGGCCGCCGGCGACAGCGAGATACATGAGGACGCGGAGCGCATAGTCGGAAAAGAAGGACAGTTGCATGACCGCCATATCGCCCAGAAAAAGATTGACAGCGCAAGATTCTTGATAATAGGTATTAAAAATACTTAATTAAGCAAGATCACACTCTGTCAGGCATTTCAGTGTCCGGGCGACCGGGCACGGGGGAGGAATCCATGCAGACAACGGTTCTGGCTTTAAGTCTCGTGTTGATGGCCGCCGTCGCGTGGGCCTTCATTTCCGCCGCACGTGCCGCGGGAAGCGGATCGGTCGCCACGAATACGGAATCCCGGCGCAAATGGCTCATCGTGGGTCTCGCGGTCGTCGGTGTCGTCGTCACCGCGCTTTCGCTTCGACCCTGGCCCCTTGCCGTGGGGCCTACGTCAGCCGTCGTCAACGTGTCCGGCGGACAATGGTATTGGGAGATCGACACCGACAAGGTGCCGCTGGGCAAACCGGTGGCGTTCAACGTCCATACGGTCGATGTCAATCACGGTTTCGGGGTGATGAACGATGCGGGGCGCCTGCTGTTCCAGGTCCAGGCCATGCCCGGCTACGTCAACCAGGTCGAGTACACGTTCAATACCCCTGGCGCCTACCATGTGGTGTGCCTCGAATTTTGCGGCGTCGGGCATCACGACATGGCCACCGACTTCACCGTCGCGTCCAACTGAGGGACCCCTCATGACCGCCATCGCCGAAGCACGCGGCCCCGCCGCTATCGCCCCGCAAACAGGCGCCGTGAAGCTGACCATGCTTTTGGCCGGCGTCGTGATCCTGCTCATGATGCTCTTCGGACTGACCATGCGCGCCGCGCAGGGCGGGCTGATCGAACTCGAACCGGCGCTGTTCTACCAGATCATGACCGCGCACGGAGCGGGAATGGTCGGCGTCGCCGGGCTCACGGGCGCCACGATCCTGTGGTATTTCACCGGACGCTACGTGGAACTCCTGGCCGGCGTATACTGGGCCTTCCTGGGGCTCTTCCTGCTCGGCGTGGTCCTTATATTGGGGGCGATCTTCGTCGGCGGCTATGCCGGGGCCTGGACGTTTCTTTTCCCGCTGCCGGCCATATCCGGCGGGCTGTGGACGCCCGGCGCCGCGATCGTCTTCCTGCTCGGATATGTCTCGATCGGCGTGGGGTTCCTGCTGCTCCACCTGGAAGTGGGGCGCAAGCTGATCGCGACCTATGGCGGCATAGGCGGGGCGCTGGCGTGGCCGGTGGCGTTCGGAAACGGGCGCCCGGAGGACGCAGCCCCGCCAGCCGTCGTCGCCGCCATGGCCTCGACCATCTTCAACACGCTCGGCATCGTGGTGGGCGCGGCCGTGCTCGTGGCCAGCATCGTCAACCTCGCCTTCCCCGCCTTCACCGTCGACGCGCTCCTGGCCAAGAACATGATCTTCTTCTTCGGCCATGTCTTCATCAACGCCTCGATCTATATGGCGGTGATCGCGGTCTACGAGATCGTGCCGGAATATACCGGCAAGCCGTGGAAGACGACGCGGATGTTCGCCATCGCCTGGACGGTGGTGCTCCTGTTCGTGCTGGCGGTCTACCCGCATCACCTGATGCAGGATTGGGCGATGCCGGGCTGGGCCGTGGCAATGGGGCAGATCGTGTCCTATTTCTCGGCCATCCCGCTGATCGCCGTCACAGCCTTCTCGCTTCTGGTCTATCTGCGCGGCGCCAAGTCGATGCGCTGGGACCTGGCCTCGGCGCTGCTCGTGCTGGGCGTCGCGGGCTGGACCGCGGGCTCGGTGCCCGCCGTCCTCGACGGCATGATCGTCGTCAACAAGGTGATGCACAACACCCAATGGGTGCCGGGGCACTTCCACACCTACCTGATCCTCGGCGAAGTGGCGATGGCCTTCGGCTTCATGGCCTGGCTCGCCAGACGCAGGGACGAGAGCCTCTCCGGACTGCCGGGCGCCTTCTTCTGGGCCTACGTTGCGGGAGGAACGGGGTTCGTGGTGATGTTCCTGATTTCCGGGGCGATGTCGATCCCGCGCCGCTGGGCGGTGCATCTGCCGCAATGGCACTTGCAGGCGCAGATCGCATCCGCCTTCGCGGTGCTGATCATACTGGCTGCGACAATGTTCGTGCTGCGCTACCTGATGCGGCTCGGCAAGGGCTGACCAAATGCGCCCGCTGGTTGCCAGCCTTGCCGTCGTGCTCGCCGGTAGTGCCGTGCTGTGGCAGGCGACCGACGGGTTCGCGGCACTGACGACCGAAAGCGCGCGGCGCCTCGCCGCGCTCACCGAGACGCCGGCTGTGCCTGCCTTCCCGGTCGAGACGATGACGGGCGATCACCTCCTGCTGCCGCCGCGCGACCGGAAGGCGACCGTGGTCGAGTTCATCTACACCAACTGCCCCACCATCTGCCAGGCGGCGGGCGCGGAGATGGCGCGTTTGCGTGACCGACTGGCCGCCGGGCCGTTGGCAGGACGCGTGCGGCTGGTGTCCCTATCCTTCGATCCCGCGCGCGACGGCCAGGCGCAGATGACGGAATACGGACACTGGCACGGTGCCGATGGAAAAGTCTGGACGGTGGCGCGGCCCGAGGCGAAAGACCTCCCCGCATTGCTGAACGCCTATGGGGTGACCGTCATTCCGGACCGCGCGGGCGGCTTCGTCCACAACGCCGCGCTGCAAATCGTCTCGCCCGACGGGCGGCTGACGGCGATCCTCGGCATGGACGACCTCTACGGAGCCGAAAATGCGCTCGGGAGGGCGTTGCGTTGAGCGCGCGCCTTGCCTGGGCCACGGGCCTGATCGCGGTCGCCGCGCTGTTTCGGGGCCCGATCGAGGCCAGCCCCCTCACCCATGTGCTGATGCAATTGCCCATTCTCGCGCTCGCCGGCGCGCTCATCGCTCCTTATTTGCGCTTTGGACAGGGCGACTGGAATCGCGGCGGCTGGGCCTGCCTGCTGGCGGCGGGTTTCGGGATCGCCTTCTGGATGCTGCCGCGCAGCATCGACGCGACACTTGCCGATATGCGCTGGGAGATCGCGAAATTTCTGGCCTTGCCGTTTCTGGTGGGGCTGCCGCTGGCCGTCGGCTATGCGCGCGCGCACCCCCTCACCCGCGCCGTGATCAAGGCGCAGACCGTGTCGATGCTGGCGGTGATGGCCTTCCTCTACACCCACGCGCCGATGCGGCTGTGCAACGCCTATCTGGCGGAAGACCAGTATCGCCTGGGCATCGGCTTTCTAGCGCTCGCGTTCGCCGCCGCCGCCGCATGGATTGCTCCGCTGCTGTTTCCGACCCGGCAGCAGGTTTCCGGCCGCCGGGCCGGCATCGGAGGGATCAGGGGAACGGTCGGAGACAGCAAGGAGGAAATACCATGCGTGTAATTGCGGTGCTTGGCGCCCTATTCACAGCCACACTGATGACGGGCCATGCCGTGGCGCAGGATGCCGCCGCCGGCGAGAAGGTCTTCAACAAATGCAAGGTCTGCCACGACGCAGCCCAGGACAAGAACAAGGTCGGACCTTCTCTCCACGGCGTCATCGGCCGCACCGCCGGCACGCATGGAGACTACAAATATTCGCCCGCCATGATCGAGGCCGGCAAGTCGGGCGTGGTCTGGGACGAAGCCACGCTGACCAAATACCTCCACGATCCCAAGGCGATGGTCAAAGGCACCAAGATGTCGTTTCCCGGACTGAAGAGCGACGAGGACATCGCAAACGTCATCGCCTATCTGAAGCAGGAATCGCAATAGGTCGGCACGCTTCTGGCGATTTTCGAAACAATTTGCAGCCCATCGATGCCGCCCTGCTACGCAATCCAGGGCGGACCTTCGGCAAATGCCTTCGCCAGATGATCGACGATCGCACGCAGTTTCATCGGCAGCGGTTTGATCGGCGGCCAGACGACCGAAATCGGCAGCGGCGTCGGCCTTAGCTTCTCGGCTATCGGGACAAGTCGGCCCGTCTGCAAGGCGGCATACGCAACGAACTTCGGCAAAAGCGCGATGCCCAGCCCTGCAATCGCCATGTCGCGCATCGCCTCGCCATTGTTGGCCGATACGCGGCTTTGCATCGATATGCCGGTCACCGCTCCGCCCTCGCCCAGGAACTGCCAGACGCTGGCGGCCTGGACGTTGAGATAACCGATGCAGGAATGCGACTGGAGTTCGTCGAGGCGCTCCGGTGCGCCGCGCCGGGCGATGTAGTCCGGACTTGCCACGACGACCCGGGGGTCCTCGCAAAGCTTGCGTGCGATCAGCCCTGAATCGCGCAACTGGCCGATGCGGACCGCGACGTCGAAACGGCCGCGCACGAGATCCGCCACCCGGTCGTCATAGTCGAGCGTGATGTCGAGATCGGGGTGCTGCCGCGCAAAATCGGCAACCACCGGGCTCAGATGGCTTATGCCGAAGCTCATCGGTGCCGCGATCGCCAGCGAACCCCTGAGGCCCGCCATGCCCCACGCGGCGCTCTCCACCGCGTCGTTCATCTCGGCCAGCGCCGGGCGAAGGCGAAGCGCCAGTTCCTCCGCGCTTTCGGTCGGGCTGATGCGGCCGGCATGCCGCTGGAACAGCGCCGCGCCAAGGGCTGCCTCGAGCTCGGCGATGCGCTTGCTGATCACCGACTTGGAAAGGTTCGAGCGGGCGGCGGCGCCCGACACCGTCCCCGTATCCATGACGTCCAGAAACGTCCTGATTTCTTCGATCGTCCATCGCATGCCCCGTACCGTAGCGCATTCAGCGCCGCGATGGCATTTCAAACCGTTCGCGAATCGAGAACACAGGGTCCATCACGCGAGGACTAAACCCGGACGGGAGGATGGACCATATTGGCTGCAACACAAACAGGAGTGGCCGACATGCAACTGACCGGAATCCACCATCTGACGGCGATCACCGCCGATGCTCCCGCCAACAAGCGCTTCTACACCGAAACGCTGGGACTGCGGCTGGTCAAGAAGACCGTCAACCAGGACGACACCAGCGCCTATCATCTCTTTTACGCCGACGGCGAGGCGACGCCGGGCACCGATTTGACGTTCTTCGACTGGCCGGTCGCGCGAGAGCGGCGCGGCACGCATTCGATCAGCCGCACGGGCCTTCGCGTCTCCGGCGAGGAAACCCTGAATTATTGGGCGGCCCGCCTAAAGGATTTGGGCGTCGAGGCGGAAGCGATCAAGACGGTCGACGGGCGCGCGACGCTGGATTTCGAAGACCGGGAAGGCCAGCGCTTCCGCTTGGTCGATGACGGCGGCAGCGGTGGCGCCCACCCCTGGGATCGTAGCCCGGTACCGGCCGAGCATCAGATCCGTGGCCTTGGCCCGATCACCATTTCGGTGCCCAAGCTTGAACCGACCGCCGCGCTGCTGACGCAGGTACTGAACATGAAAGAGGAGCGGGATTATGCCTCGCCGGACGGCCAGGGCGACGTTCATGTCTATCGCATGGGCAACGGCGGGCCGGCAGCCGAGCTTCACGTCGCCGTCCAGCCGGGGCTGCCGGCCGCGCGCCAGGGCGCGGGCGCCGTCCACCATGTCGCGTTCCGCACGCCCGACATAAAGGCAAGCCGCGACTGGGCGGCGAGGCTTTCGGAATTGCGAGTGCCCAATTCCGGCGAGGTCGAACGCTACTATTTCCGCTCGCTCTATTTCAGGGAACCCGGCGGCAATTTGTTCGAGATCGCCACCGACGGACCCGGCTTTACCGCCGACGAGCCACTGGAAAGCCTTGGCGAACGCCTCGCCCTGCCGCCCTTCCTCGAAGCGCAGCGCCGTTCGATCGAGGCGAAGCTGAAGCCTTTGGAGTGACTGTCTCAATATCAAAGCGGGTCCCGTGGCAACCGCCACGGGATCCTGTCTCCGAGGCTGTGCCTCGACCACCATATTGAGGCTGTCCCTGCTGCCGAGGCCGCCCGGTCGCGAATCCGTCGCCGGCCTCGCCAGATTCATCGAGAATTCGCCTCCCGTCCGCGCTGCTACAATTCCGGTTCCTCTCCGGGCGCGACGGTCATGACATCGGCCCAATCCGGGTGCTTGCGGTATTGCGCCCGGACATAGGGGCAGATCGGAACGATCCGAAAACCGTTCTCGCGCGCGTCCTCGATCATGGAAGTGACCAACGCCAGGGCGACGCCCGTGCCGCGCATCGTTTCCGGCGCACCGGTGTGGTCCGCGCTGATGAGGTTCGGTCCCCGGTTGGTGAAAATGATCTCGCCTTCACCTTCGACGCCGGCAATGCGGGCAACGTAGCGCCCATGCCGCGCGTCGCGCTGTTCCTTGGTGATCTCGATATCAGGCACTACGCTCCCCTTCCCTTTCGCGAAGCCAATCGTGGGCGATTTTCTCGTCTTCAGCCGTCAATTCGTGTCCGCCGGAAACCGACCGATGCTCGATGATCGCGCCCTGCGCTTCGAGCCATGCGGCGAGCGCCGCCGCATTGGCCCCGTAGGGATCGCCGTTGCCGCTGACCGCCAGAATCTCGGTTCCCTTGAGATCGGATCGCGGCAGCGGATCGAGCACCGGCGTCGATCGCAAAAGAATGGCCTGCTTCATGACGCCCGGATGCAGGCCCATCACGGAAGCGGCAAAGTTAGCGCCGTTGGAATAGCCAAGAAAGGCGATGCGTGACGGGTCGAGACCATAGCCGGAAACCGCTCCTTCCATGAAGGCGGCGAAGGCCTCCGCTTCGGCACGGATATCGGCCTGGTCGAAAGACGTCATCGACAAGCGCCGGAACCAACGGGCAACGCCCTCCTCGTGGCTGCGCCCGCGTATGGCGAGCAACGTCGCACGGGGTGCGACGCGATGGCCGAGCGGCATCAGATCGGCCTCGTTGCCGCCGGTCCCATGCAGCAGGACGAGCGTGCTGCCGTCCGGATCGTCCGGCGTGTGGAAACGATGCACGAAGGGCAGGTCGCGTTTCGGTAGGCGCGGCTCGCCCGGCATGGAGAATTGCGGCACCATGACCTTCAGATCCTCGGCTTGCGCGGCATCGCGTGGCGGCATGAACAGGGTTTCACCCAGACGGTCGAGCGGTTCGTCGACTGTGAAACCCGGCCCGTCGGTCGCCAGTTCGAACAGCGTCCCGCCCGGTTCGCGGACATAGAGCGAGGTAAAATACTTGCGGTCGTGCACCGTCGTCGGCGACGAATTCAAGGCCGACAATTCGGCCTCGGTCGCTCGCACGGCCGCGACATCGGCGGCGCGGAAGGCGACATGGTCCGCGGTGCCGGTTCCGGGAATGCCCGGCACATAGCCGCTTGCATCGCGCACATCCACAGCATCGGTCTTCGACACCATGCGCCGGATATTTCCGACCTGCGACCCCGCCTGGTATCCGAAGCGGCGCAGAAAAGCGGATGTCTGCTCCGGATCACCGGTGAGGATCGTCACGGCGCGTAGCCTTCCGACCGAAGGGCCGGGCCGGGCCGACGCCGTCTGCTTCGTGTCGTTCACACCCACCAGCTTGACGATGATGCCGTCCGGGTCCTTCAGCCGCAACACCGGTTCGCCGAACTCGCGCACCGGCCCCTCGACCGCCACTTTCCGGTTCAGCGCCCGCACGAGCCAGTCGCCGATGCTGGCGGAAGACACGGCAAAGGCGATTTCCGAGACCTGGCCGGTTCCGACGCGACCGGCCGCTCCATCCTGCCAGACCAGGAATGTGACAAGCGAGCCGGGCGAACCCCTGTCGTCGCCATAGAACAGATGCAGTTGCTGGCCGTCCTCGTAGCCCCCCGTCCGCTTGACCAGCCGAAGCCCCAGGAAACCGACATAGAAATCGACATTCGCCTGCACGTCGCGCGTGATCAGCGTGACATGGTGCATGCCGTCAGAGACCGGTTTTTCCACGCCTCAAGCTCCGATATGCGCGGCCGGACGGAACGGATAATAATCTATGCAATTGGTGGGCCCGGAGGGACTCGAACCCCCAACCAAGCGGTTATGAGCCGCCGGCTCTAACCATTGAGCTACGGGCCCCCCCGGCCGCTCAATTAGTGGCTTTTTGCCGGCGGCACAAGCGCGCGCCCCATTCAACACACATTCAGCCAATATGCGCGGTCACGAAGGGCAACGAAACCGGAGAGAACGATGAGACATGCGTACCTGCCGCTGGCGCTGGGATTGGGAATTGCGGCGTCCGGAATGGTGACCGCGGCGGCGGCCGACGAGCGCCCCGCGCCCCGCATCACGGTCGTCGGCGAAGGCGAAACCGCCGCAAGCCCCGACATGGCGATCCTTTCGCTGTCGGTCTTGCGCGAGGCCGATACGGCGCGCGCCGCCCTCGACGCCGACAACAAGGCCATGGCCGACGTGATCGACGCGATGAAGAAGGCCGGCATCGCCGATCGCGACCTGCAGACCTCCGGCCTGTCGATCAACCCGCGCTATTCCACCGTCAAGCCCGACAGCAAACAGCAGGAAGAGCCGAAGATCATCGGCTATCGTGTCGTCAACACGCTGACGGTCCGCGTCCGCGACCTCGACAGGCTCGGCGCGGTCATCGACGGTTCGGTCTCGCTCGGCGTCAACCAGGGCGGCGGCATCACCTTCACCAATGACGACATGTCGAAGCCGATGCAGGATGCCCGCAAGCGCGCCATGGAAGACGCCATCGCGCGCGCCAAAACGCTGACCGAAGCGGCCGGCGTGAAGACCGGCAAGATCATCGATATCTCGGAACAATCCTATCGGCCGATGCCCCAGCCGATGGCGATGAAGGCGCGAAGCTTCGCGGCGGCGGCCGAAGACGCCGTGCCCATGCAGGCCGGCGAGAACACCTACCATGCGACGGTGACGGTTACCTTCGAGATCGAGCAGTAACGACCTCTTGAATCGAAACGCCAGGCGCCGCGGGTAAATCCCTGCGGCGCCTGGCTTTTTTGTCTAAGGTCTATCAGCGGATCAGGGGGCAGCTGGCGGAACGCCCGAAGGTGAGCGTGATGCGGCCGCGCCGGTCATGCCCTTTGACGCCGATCACGGAGCGGTTCTGGTAGGCGACGTGGGCACGGCGCACGCCCATCCGGCGCGCTTTTTCGAGAGCCCGCTCCGTCGTGCAGGCGCGGACCGGCCGGTAATGCCCGTTTCCCTGCCAGCGCGGGCCGTGATTGTCGCGGACGAGGACATGCAGGCCGTTATGGCCGGTGCCGACATAGAGCGCGTCCGCCTGGGCCGGCGCGCCGGCCAGGGTGGCGATCCCGAGAACTGCGCACACAGCCGATGCCTTGATGAATTTCAACATGGTCTTTCTCCTGGACTGAGCGTTGATCGAACTTCTGTCGCCGAAGCGATGACGGGAAGATGCGCCCGCGCTGCTGAACGGCGCGCGAACCTGCCGTTCATGGGGCATTCAGCAAGCGTCGGCCGAGCGTCGTCTATGGCTCTTCGGCGAGCATGAAGTCGAAATAGGCCTCGGCATCGGGCATGTCCTCTTCTGACGCCGAGACGCGGCCGCGCATCGAGATACCGGCTTCGTGAACGGTCTCCTGCGAGCCCGATACCAGCCGGTGCCACCAGTAAAGGTCCCTGCCCTCGGCGATCAGCCGGTAGGCACAGGTCGCCGGCAGCCAGGGGAGCGTGCGCACATTTTCAGGCGTGAGGCCGACGCAATCGGGCACGCGCTCCAGCCGATTCGCATAGTCGGTGCAGCGGCATTTGCCGGCGTCGAACAGCCGGCAGGAAACGCTGGTCCAGTAGATTTCGCCGGTATCGGCATCCTCCAGCTTGGCCATGCAGCATTTGCCGCAGCCGTCGCAGAGCGATTCCCACTCCGCCCGGCTCATCTCTTCCAGCTTCTTCGTCTTCCAGAAAGATGCGTCCATGCCGCACGACATGAGGCGTGTCGGCGGCGCGGTCAAGACCACGCCCGCCTGATGTCGCCACATTCCCGCCCTGCCCGCGTCCCCGGTATGCCCGCACTTGGCCCATATTTGATGGAAAACGGAACCATCGCCGCTATGAAGGGTTTGCGGCGTGACGGGACTTCCCGAAGTCAGGAGACGGATTCGATGAAATTTCATTCGCGCGTATTGGCCGGAACCGCGCTCGGCCTGTTGATGGCGGCGTCGACCGCCGGTGCCGCGGGCCTGCCCGCAACCGGCAATGGTGAGAGCGCCGCGCCCGCGCCGCTTCTGATGGCGCAAGGCGATACCGACAACACCCAACGGCCGTTCCTCGAAAAGAAAAAAGAGCAGGCCGAGAAGAAGGTGGAAAAGCGGGCGCAACAACAGGAGCAGCCGGCAGCCGCGCCCGAAAAGCCACGGCGCGGGCACCAGAATGGCGGAGAGCAGCCCGGCGAAAACGCCGGCAGGGCCGAGCGCAACGCCCAGCAACCGCCCGCCAGGACCGAAGCGCCGGCGATGAAGCCTGAGCGGCAGAAGCAGCGCCAACCCGCCGAAGCGACCGGTTCGGGTGCCGCGGAGGGCGGCGCCGGAAACGAACAGCCGGCCATGCGCAAGCACGACAAGAACCGTCGCCAGCAGACCGAAGGCGAGACCCCGCCGGTAACCCAGGCTCCGGGGAACGCTCAACCGGCCAACAGCCAGGCCCCGGAAATGAAGCGCGACAAGAAGCATCCCCGGGCGGAAGGCAAACGGAACGCGCCCTTCGGCGAGAATCAGGCGGAACAGCCGCAGACGGGCAAGCAGCCCGTCGAGGCAGCACAGCCCCGGCCGGGCACCAAGCCGCAGCCGGCTGCGAAGTCGCAAGTCCCGGCCGAGGCCACCCAGCCGTCCAATGGCGGTGCGACGAACGAGGCGCAATCGCCGGAGAAGAAGGGCGAAAAGAACCGTCATCGTCCCGGCCAGGCCGAATCGCCCGACCAGAATGCCGGTTCCGGCCAGAACAACGGCAAGGAGGCCGGTGGCCAGCCCGCAGAGACCGTGCCGACGAAAGCCGGCCAGCCCGAACTGCCCGGCAATGCCGGCACACGGCAACGCGGCGAAAAACCGGCGATGCAAGGCCAGAACGGCAAGGGCCAGAACGGCAAGGACCGCAATGGCCGCCCGCAGGTCAACGAGGCCGCCAATCCGCTTCCTGAAAACGCGGCGCCTGTTTTCGACAGCGACAAGCGCGGTAACCGCCGCGACAACGGTCAGGCGGGCGGAAACGACCGCAACAACCGCCACGGCGGCGACCGCAACGGGCGCAATGCTCAAAACGGCAACCAGCCGCCCGTCAACGCCGGGCCGCCGCCGCGCTCCGACGCAGCCGCGCAGGATTTCCGCCGAGGCGGCAAGTTCGAGATCCAGTCGGTGGACGAAGCCAAGGGCAAGCGGATCGAAGGCGACCGTCGCCCGCGCTGGCAGCGCCGCAAGGACGCCGATGTCGTCAAGGAGATCGGCAGCCGCGTCATCATCAATCTCGGCGGCCAGACGATCGTGCAGAGCACAGACAACGACCGCCTGGGCAGGCACGCGCGCGATACCTATTACGAGGATCTGCCGCATGACCGCGTTCGCGAGACGATCGAACGGCCGGACGGCAGCCGGGTGGTGACGATCCGCAACCGATACGGCGACGTCATCCGCCGCTCGCGCTTCACCCGCGACGGCCGCGAGATCGTGCTCGTCTATGTCGACGACCGCGACCTCGAACGGGATCGCGGCGCGGACTGGCGCGACCCCGGCGACGACCTGCCGCCGATGCGCCTTACCATCCCGGTATCGCAGTACATCCTGGATTCCGACAATGTGCGCGATCCCGACCGCTATTACGAGTTCCTCGACCAGCCGCCGGTGGAGAGGGTGGAAAGGCTCTACACGCTGGGCGACGTCCGCCGCTCGGCGCGGGTACGCGACATGATGCCCAGGGTCGACCTCGACACGATCAACTTCGATACGGGCTCGGCCCAGATATCGCAGGATCAGGTGGACGACCTTCAGGGCGTGGCCGATGCCATGAAGCGGATCATCGACCGCAATCCGGGCGAGACCTTCCTCATCGAGGGCCATACGGACGCGGTCGGCGATGCGAATTCCAACCTTGCCCTGTCGGACCAGCGGGCCGAATCGGTGGCCGACGTGCTGACCAACGATTTCGGGATTCCGCCGGAGAACCTGGTCACCCAGGGTTATGGCGAGGAATATCTGAAAGTCGATACGAGCGGCCCCAGCCGCGAGAACCGGCGCGTCGCGATCCGCCGCATCACGCCGCTGGTCGCCCCGGTGGCGCAGCGATAGCCAGCAGGCCGGGCGGCGTGCACCTTGACCCGCCGCCGCCCGCGCCCCACATCAATGATGTTCCCTGCCCCATCCCCGATCCGGATTTGCATGGATCGAGGGATCGGCAAGGAGGCCCGGCCGGCCCCCCTCCCGGCCGGGTCTTCCTTTTTCAAAAATGATTTCGCCTGTCGGTTTGTTCGAGCATGATCTTTTCGGAAAACCGGTACCTGCTTTTCCGGATCATGCTCTATCCGGCCGCCCCTGCCGCCATCGATCGCGTCACTTTCGTGTCGGTCTTCTCGAAGACGGCGTCCGGCACGAAGAAATCCGCCGCAAGCGTCCCGGCGTCCGGCGCGGCGTATTTGGTGAAATCCGTCACCCCCTCCTCGCGCAGCACCAATTCGTCGATGAAGAAACGGCCGGTGCATTGGCGCGACGGCCGGTTGAGGATCGCATAGGCGGCGTCTGCCATAATCTCCGGCGAGCGGCTGATCGCCGCCATCTTATCGCCGCCGAGCAGGTTCCTGACCGCCGCCGTGTCGATCGCGGTGAGCGGCCACAGCGAATTCACCGCCACACCGTCGGTCGCGAATTCGGCGCTCATGCCGAGCGTCGCCATCGACATGCCGAATTTGGCCATCGTGTAGGCGACATGATCGCGGAACCACTTCGCCTGCATGTCGAGCGGCGGAGAAAGGTTGAGGATATGCGGGTTCCCTGCCTTTAGAAGGTGTGGCAGGCACAACTTCGAGACCAGGAACGTGCCGCGCGCATTGACCTGTTGCATCAGGTCGAAGCGCTTCATGTCGGTGTCGAGCGTGCCGGTGAGCTGGATGGCGCTGGCATTGTTGACGCAGATGTCGATGCCGCCGAAGGCCGCGACGGTTGCCTTCACAGCGTCGGCGACCTGCTCGTCGTTGCGTATGTCGCAGATGACCGGCAGCGCCGACCCGCCCTCAGCCTCAATCTCGGCGGCGGCGGAATGGATCGTTCCGGGCAGCTTGGGGTGCGGCTCGGCGGTCTTGGCGGCGATTGCGATATTGGCCCCGTCGCGCGCGGCCCTCTTGGCGATCGCCAGCCCGATGCCGCGCGAACCGCCCGACATGAAGATCGTCTTTCCCTTTAGCGACATCATAGAATCTCCTCGGTCGTTCGTGGCGCCGATGGACAATAGCGATACCTATCCGCGCTTCAGCATCAGCGCGTAGATCGATACCGATATGGTGATCAGGAGGCCATAGACGAACTGCGTCCAGAAGCCGGAGAGCCCGATCGAGATTATACCCGGTTCGAGCGAGGCGATGATGAGGACGCCGACGAAGGTGCCGATCATCGTGCCCTTGCCGCCGAATACCGACGTGCCGCCGATGAAGACCGCCGCCAGTGTCGTCAGGAGATAGCCGTCGCCGGTCGTCGCCCAGAAGAAGAGCATCTGGTTGAGCAGGAAGACCGAGGAGAAGGCCGCCGAGACGCCCAGGATGACGAAACACGCGATCTTCACCCGGTCGACATGGATGCCCATCATCCTGGCGCTCTGTTCGTCGTCGCCCACGAAAAGGACATGGCTGCCGAAGCGATGGCGCTTGAACAGCACACCGAAGAACAGCGCTGCGGCGATGAACCAGATGAACTGCGCCGGGATGACGACCGACCCGCCGAGCGGGATCTGCCCGACGAACAGCTTGTGCCAGGGGTCGCCGGTGATCTGCGCGATCGGGATGCCCTGTCCCTGCGTCAGCACGTTCACGAGGCCGCGCCAAAGGAACATGGTGCCGATGGTGGCGACGATCGAGGGAATGCCGATCTTGGTGACGAGGAGCCCGTTGATGAGGCCGCCGACCACGCCGACGAGAATGCAGACGAGGAAGGCGAGCGGAAAGCTCCCGCTCGCCACATAGACGGCGGAGAAGGCCCAGCCCGAGAGGCCGTAGATGGACGGAAAGCTGAGGTCGATCTCGCCCAGCGTCACCACATAGGTCGCCGCCAGCGCCATGATGCCGAAGAAGGGGATCGAGATCATGAACGAGCGGTAGATGTCGAAGCTCGTATAGGTGCGCCAGTCGCCGATCAGGAAGACCGCATAGAGAACGACCAGCATGCCGATGATGGCTATCTGGAAACGGTTGCGCCACAGGAAGCTCGGGCCGTGCTGCGGCTCCGCGGAACGGTCCTTGGTGTCGGAGGCGACGGAACTCATCTCAGGCAACCTGTCCGGCTTCGTGAAGCGCGATCATCATGTCGACCAGCTGCTGGTGGGTAAGCTCGGAGCGGTGGAACTGGCCGACCACGCGGCCACGGTCGAGGATGACGAAGCGGTCGGCCGTGTCGTGGACGTGGAAGATGTTGTGATCGATGAAGATCGCCGACTTCCCTTGCTCCCTGATCGAGCGGACAAAGGCCAGCACGCGCTCTGTCTCCTTCAGCGAAAGCCCCATGGTGGGCTCGTCCAGGATGATGAGATCGGCGTCGAAATAAAGCGCCCGGCCGATGGCGACGCTCTGCTTCTCGCCGCCGGAAAGGCCCTTTACCTCGCTGTCGACGGTGATCGCGCGGGACGTGAGGCCCATCCCCGACCGCATCAGGCGAGCGGTTTCGCGCTTCTGCGCGGCGACGTCGAGGAACCCGAGGAAGCGCGTCAGCTCGCGGCCCGCGAATATGTTTCGCCATAGCTCCTGCTGGTCGGCGAGCGCCCGCTCCTGATAGACCGTCTCGATGCCGAGAAGGCGGGAGGCCTGCACGTTCTTGAGCGTGATGGGCTGGCCCTTGAAGACGATCTCGCCGGCGCTGGGCTTGTGGACGCCGGTGATGACCTTGATCAGCGTCGACTTGCCGGCCCCGTTGTCGCCGACCAGCGCCACGATCTCGCCCTTGCGGACCTCCAGATCGACGCCCTTGAGAACTTCGATCCGACCGAAGGATTTGCGGATGTCGCGCAAAACCAGCAACGGTTCCGTCTCGCTCATGACCGGCCTCCCCATATGTGGAAGCGGCCGCAACCGGCCGCTCCCTCCCTCGCGTGCGAACTCAGCGTATGCCCTCCTTGGCGAGCGGCGCCACGGCCGCAATATTGGCCTTGGTAATGATCGCAGCGCCCGTGTCGATATCCATGCCGGCAAAGCCGAACTTGGAGGTCAAATAGAGCTGGATGATCGGCAGGTAGCCCTGCAGGAAAGGCTGCTGGTCGAGAACCGCTGCGATATAGCCGTCCTCGATGCCCTGCGCCGTCGCCGCCGACAGGTCGAAACCTGCGCCGCAGATCGAGCCGGGCTCCTTGCCGGCCGCTTTCATATAGGCGGGAATGGTGGCGGTCAGCGCGCCGTGATCGAAGATGGCTGCCTTCAGGCCGGGATGCGAGGCGACGAAGCTGGCGAAGATCGGGATGCCCTGCGCCGCATCGCCGTTCACCGCGTCGGAGATCTCGAGATAGTCCACCTTGATGCCGGCCTTCTCCAGCGTCTCCTTTACGCCCTTGGTACGCTCGCCACGGCCGGGCTGGCCAAGCAACCCCCAGAGAAAGACGCTGTCGCCCGATTTCAGCCCGCATATGTCGATGGCGCCCTTCCCGAGCGTCGCGCCGGCCGAATAGTTCTTGGCGCCGACATAGCCGAAGCCTTCCGTCTTGTATTTGTCCTCCGCCTTCGGGAGTTCGACATTGGAAGTCGTGACGATGATGCCCTGCTTGCGGGCCTGGTCGATCAGCGTGTCGAGCGCCTCGTCGCCGGGATGGCCCATGATGGAGATGCCGGTGGGCTTGCGCGACATCGCCTCGGAGAATTGCTGCACCATCTTCTGCGGGTTCCAGTCGGAGAAGACGTAATCGACATGGCAACCGGTCTGCTGCGCGGCAAGCTTGGCCCCGTTATAGACGATGGAGGCGAAGGAATCGCCCTCCGCGCCGCCGGGGAAGAAGACGAATTTCTTGCCTGCGCAACTGAAATCCGCGGCATGCGCGGCTCCGTAGGAGGCAAGGGTTAAAAACGCGGCGGCAACCGCCGACTTGATGATGCGGCAAGACATGGACGTTTCCTCAACTTGTTTTTCTGAGCGGGCGCCAGCTTAACGCTGCGGAAGGATGCTGAAACAGCCGGGGAAACTTGTCAACGAAACAATGACAGCGCTGTCAATAGTATGATGAATGGCCCGTGCGTGTAACCGGAACCTCGAGGGCTTCCGGGCCGCCCGACTGCGCTCCACGGAGAAAATGTCGCCGCCGCTCTGTACAGCATCGCCATGCCTGTCGCAAAATAGCCCATCGGGCGTAGGGCCTCTGACAACCGAACCGGGGATAAGCGACATGAAATCGATTTTGGTTCCCGTTGAAGACCATGACCGGATGGAAGCCATCCTGTCGTCCGCGGCCCTGTTCGCGCGGCTTTTCGGCAGCCACGCGACCGGTTTTGCGCTTTCGCCGGCGACGACGCCCTTTCTCGCCGCCGATGTGGTCGGCGCTTCCATCCTCTACGAACCGCTGACCGAAATGACCGAACAGAGCGCCGCCGCCTCGCGCAGCCTGTTCGAAAAATTCATGACCGAGCGCAAGATCGCCTGGGACTGGCGGGAAGGCATCGCGCCGGGCGACCATATGGTCGGCTATCTCGGCCGCGTCTTCGACGTCACGGTCGTCGGCCGGCCTGAACAGCGCGTTTCAGGCCCGCGCCTGCTGACGATGGACGCGGCACTCTTCGACAGCGGCCGCCCTGTATTGATCGCACCGCCGGTCGCGCCCGCGTCGATCGGCTCCAACGTGGTGATCGCCTGGAACCGCAGTACCGAGACGGCGCGCTGCGTCGCGCTGGCGCTTCCCGTTCTGGAAGCCGCGCGCAACATCACGGTGCTGACGGTGGAAGGATCGGGCGTCCCCGGCCCGGACGGGCAGGAACTGACCGACTATCTGCGCGCGCGCGGCATCTCCGCCCGCGCCGTCACCATCGCACCCGGCAAGCGGTCGGCCGGCGAGACTGTGCTGGAAGAGGCCGCCGCGCTCGACTGCGACCTGCTCGTCAAGGGCGCCTTCACGCAAAGCCGGCTGCGCCAGATCATTTTCGGCGGCGCCACGCGCCACATATTGGAGAACGCCGAACTCCCGGTGTTCATGGCGCATTAGGAAGACAGTCATGCGCATGCTCGTCATCGGCGCCGGTTCGACCGGCGGCTATTTCGGCGGCCGCCTCGCGCAAGCCGGGCGCGACGTGGCCTTTCTGGTGCGACCCCAGCGCAAGGCGAGGCTCGAAGCGGAAGGGCTCCACATCGTCAGCCCTTTCGGCGACGCGGTGCTGAAGCCGAAGCTCGTCACGCCGGCGGAGATCGATGACCCGTATGATGTGGTGCTCCTGACGGTGAAGGCCTATTCGCTCGACGCGGCGATGAAGGATTTCGCGCCCGCCGTCGGCAGCGGCACCATGATCATGCCCTTCCTGAACGGCATGCGGCACATGGACGTGCTGGCCACGCGCTTCGGCGCCGGCACGCTGGTCGGCTGCACCTGCCACATATTCGCTTCCCTCGACGAAAAGGGCCGCATCGTCCAGCACAACCGGTTGCAGGAGGTCACCTATGGCGAACTCGACGGCTCGACCACGCCAAGGATCGAGGCGCTCGACGCTTTCATGAAGGGCGGCGCCTTCGGCACGCGCCTGTCGGGCCATGTCAGGCGCCGGATGTGGGAGAAATGGATCATGCTCGCCACGTTGGGCTGCGCAAACACGCTGGCGCGCGGCTCGATCGGCGATATAGAGGCTTCACCCGGCGGCACCGACCTGGTGCTGCGGCTTCTCGGCGAGGCGGCATCGGTCGCGCGCGCCGCCGGCATCGAGCCGAGCGAAGCCTTCCTCGACACCGCCAGGACCACGCTGACCACGAAGGGCTCGCCGCTCACCTCTTCCATGTACCGCGACCTTCAGGCGGGAAACGCGGTCGAGGCCGACCAGATCGTCGGCGATCTTCTCGCGCGCGGCCGCAAGGCCGAACTCGACCTGCCGCTTCTGGCCGCCGCCTTCACTAATCTGATGGTCTACCAGAACCGGATTTCGGCCGCGCATTGACGGCACATCGCCGGCCGAGGCGAAAGCTGCATTTTGGCGAGCATCGGAGCGGAGCCAAAGTGCCGTTTGGAGCCCGGTGTCACGGAATTTCAGCCGAAGATGCGATCACCCTGCTCATCGACGAGCTGCTGCCCCTTGCGCAGCGCGATGTCGGCCGCATCGTCGACCGACGCGAAACGGTCGGCGCGGATGAATTTATGCTCCTTCACGACGCCGTCGATCTCCTTGATGACGAGGCCGCAGCACTGGAACTGGCCCTCCGCCTTGAAGGGCGCGGCCCGGATCGTGAATCCCTTGTGCTCGATTTCCTTGCCGGCGACCGGCTGCGCCTCCACGCCCGCATCCGCGGAGCCGCCGCCGAAAAGCTTCTTCAGAAATGACATGATGGACCTCGATCTTTCCTCGCCACATCCTAAATCGCCATTCCATGCAAAGCCATCCGCGAAATGGCCTGTCGGCTGTGCGCTTGCACGGACGGCCGAGGCCCGGCACATTGCCTCGCGATGCATCGCTCCATGCCTGATCGTATATCGGCCGTGCAGGAAAGCTCGGCGCAACGGAATTACCGCCCGTGCGTTTTGCGGGTTCACTCTTCGATCGGGCGGCGGAGTTTTATGAATCCGGACAATCACGCGCGGCAACGCTTCGGCCTCCTTCCGGCCTTTTGCCTGATGCTGGTCGCGGCCTCGGCACCGGCCCTTGCCGCGGCGGCAGGCGGGACTTCCGGCATGGGCGGTTCCGGCGAAGGCATCTTCGTTGCCGAGATCGTACTCCTGCTCATCGTCGGGCGCGGCCTCGGCGAATTGCTGGAGCGCTTCGGCCAGCCGGCCGTCATGGGCCAATTGATCGGCGGCATCCTGCTCGGCCCATCGCTGTTCGGCTGGCTGTGGCCGTCCGCCCAGCACATGATCTTCCCTTCCGATCCCGAACAGAAGAGCATGATCGAGGCGGTATCGCAGCTCGGCATACTGCTGCTGCTCCTTCTGACGGGAATGGAGACCGATCTGAGGCTGGTGCGCCGCGTCGGCGCCGCATGTGTCTCGATCTCCGCTTCCGGCATAGCGGTCCCGTTCGTCTGCGGCTTCGCGCTGGCGCAGTTCCTGCCCGCCACGTTGCTTCCGGAGCCCTCCGAACGGATCGTGGCCGGCCTCTTCCTCGGCACGGCGCTCTCCATCTCCTCGGTGAAGATCGTCGCGATCATCATCCGCGAGATGGGCTTCATGCGCCGCGATCTGGGCCAGATCATCGTCTCCTCCGCCATCATCGAGGACACGGTGGGCTGGCTCATCATGGCCGTCACCTTCGGCATCGCCACCAACGGCAGCCTGCAGTTGATGCCGCTGGCGCTGACGGTCCTGGAAGTCGCGGCCTTCATGATCTTCAGCTTCACCATCGGCCGGCGCATCGTGTTCGAACTGATCCGCTGGGCGAACGACACGTTCCGCAGCGAGTTCGCCGTCATCACGGTCATCCTCATCATCATGGGCGTCATGGCGATGACCACGAACCTGATCGGCGTGCATACGGTGCTCGGCGCCTTCGTGGCCGGTATCCTCGTCGGTGAATCGCCGATCCTCTCCGATCATATTGAGGCACAGCTGCGCGGCGTCATCACCGCGCTGTTCATGCCGGTCTTCTTCGGCATGGCCGGGCTCTCGGCCGATCTAACCGTCCTGGCCGACCCGACGCTGGCGTTCCTGACGATCGGCCTGGTCCTGATCGCCAGCGTCGGCAAGTTCGCCGGCGCCTTCATCGGCGGCGAGCTTGCCGGCATGAACCGCAAGGAGGCGACCGCCGTCGGCTGCGCCATGAACGCACGCGGCTCTACCGAGGTCATCGTCGCCTCGATCGGCCTTTCCATGAACATCCTCTCGCACAACCTCTTCACCATGATCGTGACCATGGCGGTGCTGACGACGCTCGCCATGCCGCCCATGCTGCGCTGGGCGCTGAGGCGGCTGCCCATGGGGGAGCACGAGAAAGAACGCGTCGACCGCGAGGCGCTCGACGAACGCGGCTTCGTCTCGCAATTGGAGCGTCTTCTGCTGGCGGTCGACGACAGCACCAACGGCCGGTTCACCGCCTATCTGGGCGGGTTGATCGGCGGATCGAGCGGCATGCCGACCACGGTGCTGAGGCTGGAAAAGGACAGCGAGGACGAAAAGACCTCGAAAGCGGAGGAACAGCATCTCGACGCGTTGAAGAAAGGGGCGAAAGCCAGCGCAAGCGCCGTGGAGAAGGCCGAGCAGACCACCGTCGACAAGGTCCGGCTCACCGCGCGCACCGCCTCGGGCGAACCGGGCGAGAGCGTCGCGGAAGAAGCGCGGAAGGGCTACGATCTCCTCCTTGTCGGCATCGGCCGCTCGCTGACGTCAAAGGGCGCGTTCACGCGCAGGATGAACGACATCACGCGCGGCTTCACCGGCCCGCTGTGCCTGGTGGTGAAGGGCGGAGGCAAGACGGATAAGGTGCCTGTTCTGGAGTCCGGCGCGACGATCCTCGTGCCGGTAAACGGCACCGAGACGGCGCGCCGCGCGGCCGACATAGCGCTCGCCATCGCCCGGCCGCAGCATGCCCGCGTCGAAGCTCTCTATGTCTCGCCCCGCGCCAGAGACGCAAGCGCACGCATGTCCCTTTCCCATCGACGCGAGGAAGCCGCGCTGAAGGACATCGCCGACCTCGCCGAGCGTTACGGTGTACCGATCAGGACCGCCATGCGCACCCATGGTGCGCCGGCCGACGCCATCGTCCGCGAGGCGGCGAAGGGAGCCGCGCTGGTGGTGATGGGTGTGTCGCAACGCTCCGGCGACGAACTTTTCTTCGGAGAGACGGTCGGCGTGGTCCTTGCCGGATGCGCCACGCCGGTCGTGCTTGTCGCCGGCGAACGCGTCCGCCGCGACGAGGCCGCCCGGGAAGCCGAGCGCTCCGGCAAGTCGGACAGCGCCAAGGCGGCGAAAGAGACGGTTGGGTGATGGTTATGTTGTTTTGTTGCGTGACACGACGTCGAGATATCAGCGTGGGCGCAAACCGGGCTCCGCAAGATTATGGCTATCGCCGGCACGGGTGCGGCGGCGATTTTCTGTTGGGGTCCGCCTCAAAGAGCCGCGACACGGAAAAAATAAGCCTGGCGAACGGCTTGCCCTCGCTTCCGGATGCAAGCTGGTCGTCTCGAATGGCGGGGCGCCCCTCCCTATCGCAGCGAAGAGACGATCTCGCGATAAGCCGCTTCGGGGAATGCCTTCATGGTGCGCGTGCGTATGTTTCCGCCCATGCCCAGTTGCAGGGCAAACCGCGCAACGACCGCATCGTCTGGGGCCTCGCAAACGGCCACCATGTCGCAATCGCCCATGGTCAGGTAGAAATCCTTGAACGAGCCACCCATGTCGGCCAGCAACTTCTTGGCTGCATCGAGCCGCTTTGGCGACTCGCGCACTGTTGATTTCCGCTGAGAGCTGACCCGGGATTTTCGCCGAGAAGTGACCCGCCTTCATGTATGGTTTGGGTCTTAGGCCTTGGTCAAGGTGGGTGCTTTCTCCTTCTTTGCGTCAGTGGTCTGGG
>Ga0209916_1000397_pt1 | contig 72729 bp, 66 predicted proteins | sample ThiBio_1000_plan_FD_183956 | JGI IMG/M metagenome (GOLD analysis project Ga0209916, IMG submission 183956) | Wastewater bioreactor microbial communities from Cape Town, South Africa - Thiocy_solids_2 (SPAdes) | ecosystem: Engineered > Bioreactor > Thiocyanate-remediating > Anaerobic-Aerobic ... | reverse complement strand
ACAAGATCGTGTCCATCACACCCGGCAACCCGGATGGTCAACTTCGTGGCCGCCACCGGTCAGGAACCGTGGCCATCACCGGTCAGTTTCGTGGCCGCCAGTGGTCAGTTTTCCATGGCCGCCAACAGTTGATCGCATAAGGCTCCAGAGCCGGCCTCGGCGACGCTGCGATGAGTGCAAGATACAGCATCTTGTCTATAATCTTCTGCGCCAATCGGACAAACTCTTGCGACTGACCGCCCAGAGCAATTTCGAGTTGCACGCTGCCAGCTACTGCGACGCGGTGCGCCGAGCGAACTGCGGTCCGTCCCCTCAGAACGGCGTCGTTCATCTCCAGGATGCCCGACATGTAGGCGCCAAACGCTTGAAAGACCAGGCTGCGCTCAAGCGAGTCCTTCGCGGCTGCAAGCTGCGCTTCATGGGTGGCGGCTTGTGCCGTCAACTGCTTCTCAGTCTCGAGGGACTGGGCTGCAAGCTGCCTTTCGGTCGCGGCACACTGGGCCGCCAGCTGCCTTTCGGTCGCGGCAGACTGAGCCGCCAACTGCTCCGCTGCCACGCGCCTTTGCTCCGCAAGCGACCGCCGCGTCACAGCTATGGCAATTGCGACTCCGATCAGGGCCCCGCCAAGTGCGCCGAAGACCGACCCGCCCCACCCGCTCCACATGTCCATCTGCGAAACCTACCGCCTCGGTCCGCCCATCAACACCACCGTCAAGTGGTGACGGCATGAGGTGTCCGGCCCAGGTCCGCGGCCAGCAATCGCTGTTCCCGATCGTGATAGGCGAGGTACCGCCCTGGCGGCTGTGCGACGGCGGTACCGCTGTCAGGTCCAAGCAGGTGCAGCGCGTCAGGGAGCACACCCGGTTCATGTGGGCGGTCTGGTGGGCACGCGACATCGACGGATGGCCGCACTGGCCTGGAGGCTCCGAATGAGCCCTACTTGCGGGGCAGTTGGAAGCGCCACTTGAGTGCATCGTCCGAGCGGTTCCGCTCCCTGTGCCAGCGAACGGTAATCGTGGAATCTGTCGTGCTGCCTGTCCGCGCTGCGAGGAACTCAATCGACGAATGCGCATCAATGTCGACAGGCTCCGAATCAAAGCGCGTGATGAGCTGTCCGTCGGGATTCGCAGACAGGACTACTCCGTATTCGTCCCAGTCTGAGTTGTTGCGCAACTCGAAGGTGTCACCCTTTACCCAGTTGACATGCCATGGCGGAAAGTACGCGCTCGCCTGCTCCTCCGTGAGCGACGCCATCCGCTCGTCAGCGGCTGCGCTCCGTTCGGCCGCGTTGGCACTGCGCTCGGCGGACGAGTTCGCCTTCCTTGCCTGCACGATCGACACGACGGCGGCAGCGACGGCAATCGCAGCAGCGAGCCATGCCGCGACATCTCCCCATTGGACCATGACGGGATCTTACGTCCCGCAAAAGCCGATTTGCCCGATGACGCACATACTCGACTCCCGCCGTCGCCTGGCACGCCGTCGGCTGCTCCGTCCTGCCCCTCCGCCACCGGCGGCACCAAACGACCTGCCGTGCCCTGGAAGGAGTTCCAGACCGAGCGCGCCGGCGCCGACGTAGTTGAGTATTGGTTCGGCGTTGTGCCTCACCCCGCTTATGATGTCTTGTTGGTAGATGTGGAAGTTGGATGACCGCTGCGGTCGAGCTGCTGGGTGAAACTGCCTCGACGCCGCGGCGTTACCCCAACCGTCACCCCGACCCGCCGCCGTGGCCAGCAATGGACACCGCCGACCGAGATTGATGTCTACTTCGCTCCTGATGCCCGAATCGATCGATCGCCCCCTATTCCGTGTCTGATATGATGTGTATATAGCACCGTCAACTGGGTCGAGTCACATGCGCCAGTCCGCAGCCGAGTTCGCGCATGACAACTTGTCGTCGCTGTTTCGGTTTGCGCTCGCGTTGTGCGGCAGTGCCGCAGACGCGGAGGATCTTGTTAGTGAAGCTATGACACGAGCGTTGCCCCACTGGGATCAGATTGAAATCAGTCCAAAGGCTTACATGCGCCGGACAATGATCAACATCAGGCTTAACGAACAACGGCAGCGGGCATCCGAACGACCATCGACAGATCCGAGCCCATCTGTTGACTTTGAAGAGACCCTTATAGAACGAGTCCGTCTTGCTCACATACTCGCTCTGCTAGACCCAGTCGACCGTACAATCCTCGTGCTCCGATTTTTGGAAGATATGCCGACCCGATCTGTCGCGGAGGTTCTGATGTGCTCAATGCCGACCGTTCGACGGCTCACTCGACGGGCGCTCGCCACTGCTAGGGCTGCCGAGCGGAGTCTCATGACAATCGATAGGAAGTCAGCAGAGTGAGCGTCAACTGGCGGTACGCACGTAGCCTGTCCCGACGACTTCATCAAGCATATGACCCCATCTCGGCGCCGGAAACGTTGACCATCGAGCGCTTAGTGGGACATGAGTCGCCCAGGAATCAAAGTCGGCAACTGGGCGGTCCGTTTCAAACTCGAGCCTTGAATGTTGCCGAGAGACGCCTATGGCCCGTGCTTGCCGCTGTCGCAGCCATTGTCGCGCTGGTGGTCATATTCTCAGTTTCGGATGCCCTTAAGAGTACTCCCACACCACGCACGACCGATGAGGCAGGCATCGCGAGCGGAACAAGCAATTCTCTACCTGAGGCACCCACCGCGCAGGATACTGCGGGCAAGCCACGCGCGACAAGGACGAGCACTTCCCCAATTACGTTTGCGCAAAGTTGCAACTCGTCAGTTGGACCCACAGCAAAACTTGCATTGTCGGCCTACTCAGATGTGGGTAGCGAGTCCCTAAAGAAGGCAATCACCAGACTTTATATTTCATCGGCGACCACCGGAACCGAGTACCTTTGTTTTTCCTCGGAAGGCAATGGCAATCACTTAACGGGGTTCGCTCGGCCACGCACGGGCGTGATCGGCTACTTTTCGACGACCGGTGCGAACGTCTATGGTGCTGTCAGTTCGGGCGTGGCTCGCATCGTGATCACACTCCACGTCAAATCGACGCCATCGGGAGGCTGGGCGGTACCATCCGAGAGTGCGGAGCTTGACATTTCAAAGGATTCGAGCGGGATGGATATGGTCGCCAATGGGTTGCGAGTTTTCGGCACAAGCTTCGCAGAGCTTCCTGCATACGATTTCGCGACCGCGGTCGCGTATGGGGCGGATGGCCAGCAGATCGAATCGGTCACTGCGGCAATAGCCAAATAGCCAGAACGCCGCCAGGGTATGTGGTGGGGTCTAGAACCTCATCAATGTGATCGACCGATCGGAGTGCCGACCGGCATATCCGAACTCAACGGGAGGTCTCGCTTTCTTCGCAGCGGCGATCTCCCCATTAAATCAACTCGATCCTGCTATTTCCGCGAACACCCTCGTTGTCAAAAGGAACCTTGGGAACGCCAGGCGTCGCTACTATCGGGGTTTGAACATCGGTGACGGGTATGGTTCCTGCCGTTTTAGCGAAGGCGCCGTCCGGTAGATGGACAAACCTACCGAGGCACTCCTGAAACGTATATCGGCGTCGGTCGAGAAGTGGGCCAATGTGACGCGTCGCTATGGCCTAGTTTTCGAGCGTCGCCGGCAACGTGTCAGCGCTGTCGCCGACGATGCCTTAGACAGATATCGCACAAATCGCTGCAAAATTACCAGGTGCAGCGGGGAGTGAACCTCTTGTATGCACATATTTGCCCCAGAGAGAAGGCTATTGAACGTCGAGAGCACGCGCCGCCGCATATCCTCGTTGGTCTTCCTGCCGCTTGGTGAGCAGCCAACTCGACGGGCATCCTTGACCGCAGCGCCCTAATCAGCTATCTCCTCTAACGGAGGTGTCGGAATCCGCGGGTGTGGGGCGAAGACTGCGGGAACGCCGTGCTGACTGCAACCTTGGCTAGCTGAATTTGGTCGGCACTGCCATCTGTTCTTCTGACCAAACAGTTGCAGGGAGCTAGGAATCGTCGATCGTCATCATTGAATGCATTGTATTTCCTGGAATTCGCTCGTGGATACGTAATGCGGATAGAGTAGAACCTCACTATTTGAACACGACATCGTGTGGTAGGCGCCATCCGCCGACATAACAATGTTTTTGCGACTCTGCGAGCCAAAACTCACCGCGCTACCGCTGTCAAAATGAGCGTAAGTCTTTAGCGCGGTAAAGTCGATCGCGCCGATAATGGTTGGTAGCACCGACGTTTGGTAGTCCTGATTCTCAGTGATGTAGGTTGCAGTGGTTCCAGTTATGGCTTCTCCAGGCATCTGGTGTGCCACGTTTATGATTAGCGTGCCAGCGACGCTTACGTGGTAGAAGGAACCATTGGTGGCCGGGTCATACCAAACAGACACCGTAACGTGTTGCCCTCCGCTAATCGTATTGGTGCGATAGTAGGCTGGCCCACAGAATGGGTTAGGCGAAGTACTGCCAGAACTTTCATCCGCCCAAGTGCAAAACTCTTCCCAAAACGGATGGCCGACCTTGCTGCCGTTCAGAACACGGCTTCCGGCCTGTATGAGCACCCCGTGACCTGCCAATGTGTTCGGCGTGTGATCCAACCCCAGCCAAATGCTCATACCTTGAGTGCTGCTGGTGCTGCTGATTGAGGGCTCATAGAATCCGCCCGTGACTTTCTGATAGGGCCCTGCAACGTTCTCCTCGCCACCCCAGTTATAGGTTCCACCATTCGTCACTGTTTCAAGAGTCAAGGAGGTAGGCGAGACCTCCTCCTCGTCTGTGACTGGGCAATACGCGGGCGGTCCCTGGTAGGCGCCAGAGTATCCATCAACTTCTGAGAGCCAAGCAGTGAGGTCTGGTTCGCTCGACGGCCGTGGAGGAAAACCCATCGCCACGAGTTCGGCATTTGATGCCGTTGTCGGGCTGAAGTCTGGCGGGGGTACTACATCTTGAAACGAACCCGATGCGTCTCCGAATGTGTAAATATATTGACCCCAAGACCCCAATTCGACGCTGCTCGCGACGAGGGCGTCGCTGCCGTCAGCACAGATGTTCCCACCAGGATCGCTAGCGTGGGCGGGAGGCGCTAGGAGCACAGCCGCTGCAACTCCGGCAGCCCCGAGGAACGCAAGTGAGTGCCTTGTCACCGTTCGACGTGAAACCATTACTTCGCCTTCCGAAGAGATCCTGCGACTGCAGTCGTATCACCATCGCGCCCAGTCTGCAATAGTTGATATGGCGTGATTTGCTGCCAATGGGCAACGTGAGGCGCCCGTAGTTGCTTATCCTGGCGGTTGAGGAGTCCGCGACCGGGGGGCGCGGTGCGTCAAGGATCGCTGACCGGCATGGTCGCAGCCGCTCCTACGATCTAAGCCTCCGGCCAAGGCAAGACAACTTTCATTGAGGAATCCCTCGCCGCCTCGCCAACCGCCTCAGAACTCGATTCGACTCCTCAAGGCGTCGTACATACGCTCAACAGCCGGCCCGGAAAGGACGTCGACTGGGAGACCCTGCTTGAGGGCTCTTGAATTGCCTGAGGCGGTGAACGCAGCCGCGCACTCGTGAAGTAGCACTAGAACGGCTCGGGGGTCGCTCCAGGTTGCGGGGTCGCCGCGGTAGAGGTCGCAGGCGCAGTCCAGGGCGGCTTCCGGAGCGCCGGCGAAGTCGCCGGTGGGTAGCGCGGAGTCTCGGTAGCCCGTCCCTTGCTGGCAGGTAAATAGCGAAGCCCCAGCGGGCGGCGGAGCCGCCGTAGCGCAGCCACATCAAGGGCTGGGTGTCGCCATCGTGTAGCGGGCCGCAGACGTAGGCGGAGTTCGCCTGGAAGTTGACATCCACCCGGCCAGTTGCGGCCAGCGGTCACTGGGGCGGGCGGATGGCCGCTGCTGCAGCGAGGCCTTGGTGGATTCCGTCGGCGATGTCATGGCAGGCCATGCTGTCGGATCGGCGTGTTGGGTCGACTGGTTTGACCACCGCCGCCTCTACGTCTACTGCGGCGATATCCCCCCAGCAGAACTAGAAGGAGACGCTACTACCGTCAACACCGAGCTCAGCAACCATCCGGGGACGGCGACTGCGTGAGTTGCGTGGAAGCCGGTGGGTGCTTGCGGAGCGGAGTTCGGACGGATACGCGCTATCGATACCACCACTGCGGGCGGCCTGACAAGGTCGATATGGAGGCAAGCGCCACACCTTGCGCTCGTCAGTTGCTTCCGCCACATCGCGGTCGGCGGAACCGACGCTTGGACCGAAGTCGTTCCGCCGTCTTAGCCTCAATGGTCACTATCATCGGCGCCTCCGGCGAGATCCTCCGCGATGATCGTCATCAACTGCGCCGCGCCAACCAGCCACCGCCCACCACGAAACGATTCGATACTGCCCATCGCCCGCTCGTCGCACTCGGCGGTCTGAACCAGGCATCTAGCGATTTGCTAGCTTCGCAACCGAATCACGCAGGGCGTCCTCGCCGGCGCGAACGTAGTGATTGAGGACGGTGGTGAGCTTGTCGCCGAGGTACTGGGCGACGACCTCCCAGGATTCGCCCAGCTCGTCGTGAAACCAACTGGTCGCGGCGTGGTGCCGCAGATTGCGGTAGACGATCGTGCGTGGCCACGCGTTCTCGGGGTCGTTCTTGTCAACCCACCGCCGAACTCGATGCCACAGGTAGTTATGCAGCTCCGGTCTTAACGGAAGTCCGGTCGTGGCGTCGATGAATAGCCAGCGTTCGTCCTCTGGTGGAATCGGGTAGTTCCACCAATGAACACTTCTGTCTGGTTCCCGGGCCGCTAGGGCGGCGCGCCGCTGCCGCTCAGTTGCCTGTGCGTTGGTCACCTGTTGCAGGGACGCCTCCTGGGGGAGCCCGAGTAGGTCTTTTACGCGCGGCAGCAGTTCGCCGAGCATGAGGGATCTGGGGAGCGGGACTTCGTGGACGACGTGGTTCTTAACGGGTCCGCGGAACCCCTGTTGGTACCGAGGAACGGTCCAGCTGCCGTTGACGTGCACCAGTCCTCGGTCGAAGAAGAGATCTATGGCCCGCAGGGCGTTCTGCTCGCCGAGGCGTAGCCCGCCGAAGCCTGCAACACGTATCTTGGTGCCGAATAGGGCCGCCCTGGCCAATGGGCTGTCCGTGCCTTCTGGCCCGCACATGCGGTCGGCGGCAGCCGCCATCGCTTGAACCTGTCGGGTCTCGGGTCGCAGACTAGCATCGACGTAGTGCGTTCCCGCTCCCTGCAGCACCGAGGTTCGGCCGATATCTAGGCCGTCGAGAGGGTCGATGCTTCGATCAAGCCAGCCCAACCGCCACGCCAGGTTTCGCATCGCCGCTAGGCAGCCGCGCAGATCCTCTCGACCCCGCGCGGAGAAGACGGTATGTGATGCGTGCTTCATGACCTGCCTGCTGTGATCGACCCGCCACTTAGTGACACGAACGTGTCCGATCGTTGGGATGACGTGTGCGTTCAACCGTGACTCTCGCCCCTGAATGGTGCGCGGCGCCTTGTGCCGCTGCCGGCTGTCTTCGATGTACGCCTCGCCCAGGGCCTCGATAGTGCGGGCGGCTCGGACATCCGCGGGCGGCGGAGTCTCCCGCGCTGTATCTAGAGCGGCCTCTGCCTGTTCGAAGATCTTCCGCGCTTCTGCCTCGGTGCTCGCCCGACGTAGCACTCGCCTCCAAGGCGTGCCGTCGTCGGTCGGAGCAAAGAACATGACCTGGTAGCCGGTGCTGTGCGACGTGGGTGCGTAGAGGCGGACCCGCCAGGGACGGCCCGTTCCACTGAGCATGCGTCGCTTGCCCTGAGCGAGGAGGGTCCTAGCCTTCTTACGGGCGGTCATGCGAGGGCCTCCCAACGTGGTGTGCGGGGTATCAACGAGCCACAGGCGGTGACTCGGGGCCTAATGTATCACTGGAATGTATCACTTTCGTGAAAGATGATACATCTGCCACTGATTAGGAGTGATGGCGATGGCAGAGCGACTACGTAACGCTACCAGCGCATACTTGCTGCAACACAAGGATAATCCAGTCGATTGGTGGCCGTGGGGGGCGGAGGCATTTGACGAGGCTAAGCGCCGTGATACGCCGGTCTTGCTCTCCATTGGATACGCCTCGTGCCACTGGTGCCATGTGATGGCGCACGAGTCGTTTGAGGACTCCACTACCGCCGCGTTGATCAACGAGCACTTCGTGCCGATCAAAGTCGACCGGGAGGAGCGCCCGGACATCGATGCGATCTACATGTCCGCCACCCAAGCACTGACCGGGCAGGGGGGCTGGCCGATGACGGTATTCCTGACCCCGGAAGGCGAACCCTTCTACGCCGGGACGTATTTCCCGCCGGCGCCCCGGTCCGGGCTGCCCTCGTTCGTCCAGGTGCTGACGGCGATCGCGCAGACCTGGCGCGCCGACCCCGACGAGGTCCGTTCCGCGGCGGCCCGGATCACAGCGGCGCTGCGTTCCGGGATGGACGAGGTCCAGACGGTACCGATAGGCACCGAGCAGCTGGACCAGGTGTTCGCCGCGCTGCTGGCCCAGATTGACCGTAGCAACGGAGGTTTCGGGCGTGCCCCCAAGTTTCCACCGTCGATGACGGTGGAATTCCTACTGCGGCACCACGAACGCACCGGCTCGGCGCAGGCGTTGCAGGCCGCCACTCTCACGCTGGAGAAGATGGCCCGGGGTGGCATCTACGATCAGCTGGCCGGCGGATTCGCCCGGTACAGCGTGGACGCCACCTGGCACGTACCGCACTTTGAGAAGATGCTGGACGACAACGCGCTGCTGCTCCGGGTGTACGCGCACCACGCCCGGCTGGCCGGGTCCGAGCTGTCGCTCCGAATCGCGCGCGAGACAGGGGATTTCCTGCTGAGCGAGCTTCGCACCGGGGACGGAGCGTTCGCAGCGTCGCTGGATGCGGACACCGCCGGGGTGGAGGGTCTGACCTACCGGTGGCCGATCGGCGCACTCATCGACGCCCTCGGCGGTGACGAGGATTCCCGCGCCACGCTTGGTGTTTTCGGGGTGGACCCCGAACGGCCGGACCCCGAGGGTGAGGTACTGCGCCTGGTGCGCGACCCCGACGACGCCGACCGGTTCGGCGTCGCGCGCAGGCGACTGTTGGAGGTGCGCCGCACCCGTCCCCAGCCGGCCCGGGACGACATCGTGGTGCTGCGCTCGAATGGGCTGGCGATCACGGCGCTGGCCGAGGCCGGCGCAGCGCTGGATCGACCGGAGTGGGTCGCGGCCGCCGAGGCTGCCGCCGACGCGTTGATCCGGCTGCACCGCGCGGACGGGCGGTGGCTCCGCAGTTCGCTGGGCGGCCGGCCCGGCCCCGGATCCGCAACCCTGGCCGACTACGCCTGCTTCGCGGCGGGGCTGCTGGCGCTGTACCAGGCGACCGGGCAGACGGACCGGCTGCGCCTGGCCGTCGAAGTGCTCACCGAGATGCTGCAACGCTTCCGATCCTCCGACGGGGGCTGGTTCGACGCTGCGGACCCCGACGCCGATTCCACCCGCGGCGCCTCCCTCGACTCCGCCCCCAGCGACGACGGGCCCGTCATCACCAGACCGCGCGACCCCACCGACGGGGCCGCACCCTCCGGGGCATCGGCTGCCGCGGACGCGCTGCTCACGGCGTCTGCGCTGACCGGCGACGCGGAGTTCCGGCAGGCCGCCGAGCAGATCCTGGCCGGCGTCGGCTCGCTGATTCTGCGCTTTCCCCGCTCGGCCGGCTGGCATCTGTCGGTCGCCGAGGCGCTCGCGGCGGGTCCCTTGCAGGTCGCGGTGGCCGGGCCGGCGGGGGAGCCGCGAGTTCGGCTGGCCGCGTCCGCCCGGCAGCGCGCTCCCGGCGGATCGGTGATCGAGGTCGGTGATCCGGACGCGCCCGGCCGTCCGCTGCTTGCCGACCGACCCGGCGTCGACGGCCAGGCAGCCGCGTACGTGTGCCGAGGTTTCGTGTGCGACCGGCCAGTGACCGGCACCGCGGACCTCGCCGCCGCCCTGAGCCCGCACTGATCCTGCACCGAGCCCCACTTGGGTCGACGCTGAGTCCGGCTGGGTCTGCCCTGAGTCTGGCGTGAGTTCGGCCGTGTTCCGGTCCCGCGGACCCTGCTGACCCGATCGACTTCGCCTCGCCGGCGGGGCGCGCTACGCCCACGGCGAAACGCTGCTCCTGCATTACACCAGGAGCGGTGTAATGAAGTAATCAATCCACGGAGGAAGGACTCACGATGAGGGGATACAGCATGGGCGCTCGGGCCAGGATGCGCGCCGCGCAGGAGGTACCCGACGCGTCGGACGCGCCCGGTTGGTTCGCCGGCCGGTTGCCCGACGGCTGGTTCGCCGGCGCGCCGGACGTGACGGTGGATCGTGACGAGATCATCGTCGTGGGCACGCTGCCCGATCTGGATGGGGAGTTCGAGGACGCCGCGGCCCGGGCCGCCGCCGAGGAGGGTCGGATCTCCCGGTTCCGCGAGCAGACCCGGGACGAGCGGATCGACATCGCGCGGCAGGCCCAGCATCGCTACGGCCGGGAGATCTCCTGGGGCGCGCAACTCGGCGGCACCCGGGCGCTGTTCACCACGGTCTCGGCGCCGGTGATGACCAGGCTGCGCCAACCCGAACGCCAGGTGCTGGACACCCTGGTCGAGTCGGGGGTGGCCCGGTCCCGTGCGGACGCATTGGCCTGGGCGGTGCGGCTGGTCGGCGACCACGCCGACGGCTGGCTGGCCGATCTGCGCGAGGCCATGCAGGAGGTCGGTCGGCTGCGCGCCCAGGGCCCGGATCTGAGCTGAACTCCGTCCGCATCGTCACCCCTACACCCGGCTCCGCACTCACCGGGGGCTGCCGCTGATCAACTCGGCTGGTCTGTGACGGGAGTGACGGATGTAGCCGAGTTCGGACGCGACGGGCGGGTTGATCAGCGCGGCCGGGGTAGCGCGAGCGGGGTCAGTACAGCACCAGCCAGATCGCGATGCAGTGGCAGATCGCGGCGGCCGACACGCAGGCGTGGAAGTACTCGTGGTACCCGAAGGTGGCCGGCCAGCCTCGGGGTCGGCGAGTCGCGTAGAACACGGCGCCGACCGTGTACAGCGCGCCACCGACCAGCAGGAGCACCAGTGCAGCCACCCCGCCACCGCGCAGCAGGTCGGGGATGACGAAGGCCGCCACCCAGCCCAACGCCAGGTAGACCGGCACCCCCAGCCAGCGCGGCGCGGCCGGCCAGCACATCTTCAGCGCCACCCCGGCGGCCGCGCCCGACCAGACCACCGCCAGCACCACGGTGCGCGCGGGTTGTGGGAGGGTCAGCACCGCGAATGGGGTGTAAGTGCCGGCGATGAACACGAAGATCATTGAGTGGTCGGCGCGCTTCATCCAGGTCCGGGCGCGGGTGGTGGTCCAGGTGTGCCGGTGGTAGGTGGCGCTGACGGTGAACAGTCCCACCACCGTCGCGGCGTAGATCGCGCAGGCCGCCGCGGCGGCGCCGCTGACCGTGGTCGCCGCCAGCACGATCAGCGTGATGCCCACAGCCCCGGCGACGGTCGCCGAGTACAGGTGGATCCAGCCCCGGGCGCGCGGCTTGACCAGTGGCGGATCGAGGGTGCGCGGCAGCGTCGCCGAAACAGGGGAGGTCACCGGTCCATCGTGGACCATCGGGGCGCGATTGCGCCCGCGCCGGAGCCATGAATTTCGTGAGCTTGCCCGCACCGGGCGTTGCCGCCCTCGGTCCGCTCGGGTGCCCCGCCTGACGAAATGGCGCCATTTCAGACTCACAAGCGGGCGGCGCTGGCCCGGCAGTACTGTCGGATCCGTGCGGATGCCAGCGGTCGCCTATCGGCTTTACGAGCGGCGGCTGGTGCGCCACCTGGCCGGGGCTGCCGTGCCGCATCACGTCGGGGTGATGCTGGATGGCAACCGCCGGTGGGCCCGTAAGGAGGGCCTGGCCAGCCCCGCCGAGGGCCACCGGGCCGGAGCCGCGCACATCGCCGACCTGCTGGGCTGGTGTCGCGGGCTGGGCGTCGGCATGGTCACGCTGTGGCTGCTGTCCACCGACAATTTGCGCCGTGAGTCCGGCGAGGTCACCTCGCTGCTGGACATCATCGCCGATGTGGTGGACGACCTCGCGGCACCGGGGCAACCGTGGAAGCTGCGCATCGTCGGGTCGATGGATGTGCTGCCCGAGGAGTTGGCGACCCGGCTGGCCGCGGCCGAGCTGCGCACCGCCGACCGGCTGGGACTCGAGGTGAACATCGCGGTCGGCTACGGCGGGCGGCAGGAGATTGCCGACGCCGTGCGTTCGCTGCTGCAGGCCAAGGCCGACGCCGGGGTCAGCCTGCAGCAGATCATCGACGGCCTGGACGTGGACGGCATCGCCGAGCACCTGTACACCTCGGGCCAGCCCGACCCCGATCTGGTGATCCGCACCTCCGGGGAGCAGCGACTGTCCGGGTTCCTGCTCTGGCAGAGCGTGCACTCGGAGTTCTGGTTCTGCGATGCGTACTGGCCGGACTTTCGGCGGGTGGACTTTCTGCGGGCGCTGCGCGACTACGCGGCGCGCAATCGCCGGTTCGGGGAGTAGCGCCCGCTCAGGGGGCGATGGTCGCGGATCTCGGACATGCTCTTCGGCGGCATCGGGGTCGAAACCGTGTCGGAGATCCGCGAACATCGGTGACGATGTCACGGGCCGCGCGCCGCCGGGAGCGGGACAGGTATGCGTTCTGCACCGCACGGCCCTCGTGGGGCACTCCCGCTCGTTCGGTGGCGCCATCAGCATGCCCACACCGGTACAGACGCCGTGACCCGGGCATTCCGCTGCGCGGGCCGGTGTCACACCAGCGAATCGTGCGCCGCAAGCGCCCGGCTGCGGCCGGCTGCCGGTCTGAGCAGGCGCGGCACCAGCCGGGCGAGTTGCGCCGACCCGAGGTGCGGGACGTAGGCGCGCAGCACCGCATTGGTGACCATCGGCAGCGCCGCCGGGTCGGGATAGGCCATCAGCAACGGCCGGTAGGCCGGATCGAACTTGGCCTTGAACGCGAGCAGCGACCGGAACCGGTACACCGGCTCCAGGATGCCCGCCAGCACCTCCACCGTGTGCCCCAGGGTCCCCACCGGACCGTCACCCTCCGGCCATGCCAGCGGCACGCCGGACAGGCTCACCCATTCCGCGTCCTCGTCGCGAAAGGTGGTCAGCGCGGTGGCGATCAGAAACTCCATCGTGCCGGGAAACGCGTCGGGCCCGCGCCGCATGAAATCCAGTGTCCAGCCGATGATTTCGTCGTTGCGGAACCCCGGGAGCCAGCTGGTGACGGCGGTGACGCGATCGTCGGCGTCGACCGCCAACAGACAGCGCACCTCCGGATCGTCCAGCTCGGCCAGCCCGCCCAGGGTGAAGCCCATCTCGGGCAACTCCTTGCCGGCCAGCCACTGCCGGTCGATGGCCACCACCTGATCGGCCAGGTCGTGGGGCAGGTCGCCGAATGCCGACCAGACGGCGCGGACGTCGTCGCGTCGGGCCCGGTTGAGTGCCGAGCGCACATCTTGCCAGCGCTTGCCGGTGAACGACAGCGCCTGCGGGTCCAGCGCGGTGTCCGACGCCACCGGTAGGGACCGAAAACCTTCGTAGCGCAGCAGATCGGCGGTGCGTGCGGTGACCGAGAAGAAGCACGGTGTCCAGCCGGAGGCGGCGCAGTGCGCCACGAATCCCTCCAGCGCGCTGGCCGGCCGGGGGCCGATCGGGTCGCCGGTGGTGACGGCGACCGCGGCGATCACCCGGTAGGCGAGGTAAGTGGTGCCGTCCGGGGTGAAGTAGTAGTGGTTGCCCCGCCACAGCGTCATGTAGGCCAGGCTGGAGGGCCCACCGTGGCGGTGCAGGATCACCGACGCGGCCGTCCGGTCCGGGGGCAGGTCTGCGGTGCGGCTGCGCCAGAAATGGGCCAGTGTCAGTAGCAGCGCCACGGTCCAGAACACCGCGCCGGTCCACTCGTACAGGGCGATCGCCACCGGACCGTCGGGAAAGAACCGGCCATGGCCCTCGCCGAGATAGCCGGCCGGCGCGAATCTGCCGGGCAGGCTCTCCAACAGCTGCCCCCAGGAGGGCCGCGGCCGGAACTGGTCCCGGGCCAGCCAGCCGATACCGAGGTAGGCGGCGGCGCTCGCCAGGGCGGCGCCGGTGGTGGCGAACACCCAGGAACGGTGCATCCGCCAGGGCAGCCGGACGTCGAAGTGCTCCCGGTTGGCGACCAGCAGCACCACGATCGCCAGCGGCAGGATGATCGGCGCCAGCCGGGTGATCCAGAACTCCGACCCCGGCATGGGTGTGCCACCATCGTCGGCGACCAGGTCGGCCAGTTCGCGGTGGGACAACGCGGCACCGATCAGTGCCAGTGCCAGGTTCGTGGCGATGCTGCCCAGGTAGGCCGAGCGCCGGCCGCGCCGCAGCCCCTCGGCGAGAATCATCAGGACCAGCACCGGCAGCAGCGTCTGGAACAACGGGCCGACGCCCTGCACCAGGAAGGCGGTCCCGGCGAACCGGCAGGCGTGCCTGCCGCCGGCCACCACCCCGGAGCACCAGCGCAGTACATCGTCCGCGTCCAGCGACGGCAGGAACAGGAAGTTCAGGGCGGACAGCGGACCGAAGCGATGCGCGGCCAGCAGCGTGGATACCGGACCCAGCGCCGAGGTGGCCACCACCAGCGCGACCAGCATCCGGCGGTCGCCCGCCGGCCGGCCGGACCGCGGGGCCGGCGCCCGGCGACCGAACAGTGCGGCCCCCAGCGCCAGACCGATCAACCCGGCGGCCATGCGGATCACATCGGCCAGATCGCCGGCATACAGCATGGTGGTCACCAGCGTCGCCGTCACCAGCACGCGCAATCTGGTGCGCCACAGCGGATCCAGCACCGCGCTGCCGGCCAGCAATAGGCCGATTGCACCCGGTGACAGGCCAACTACCGTCAGCCCCGCCAGACGCTGTGCCCAGGCATCGCCGGCATGGGCGCCGAATCGGACGACCGCTTGGGCCACGCCTGCTCCGAGCAGCTGGCACGCCGCGAACACCAGCACCGTCCGGCCGGATCCCAGGCGGCGCTCCATCGGCGCACAGGCCACCAACAGCACGGTGACCGCGAGGTAACCAGCCAGCCCGGAGGAGAACAGCGCGCTGGACAGCGGCGTCCAGACCTGCCCTCGGGTCAGCATCGGGGCACCGACCCCGACCACGGCCAGCAGCGAGGGTCGTGGACCCGTGACCAGGCTCCCCGTGACAGCGCCGAGCACCCACACCGTCACCGCCAGGGTCAGGCAAAACGGAAACGTCGCGACCAGTCGCAGCATCCGGCGCCACCGCCCGGCGCCCGACCCCGCGCCAGGTTCGGGGCTGGCCCCAGCGTGTTCGACCGGCGCCGGAGCGCTCACCCCAGGCCCATCCGCGCGGCCAGGTGCGGTGTCGCGGTAGTCAGCGCCAGCGCAGCGACGTACCAGGAGTGTGAGCCGGGGACGTCGAACTCGTGCACCCGCATTCCGGCCCGGCGGCACCCGCGGACCACCTCGGCGCGCTGCCGGCCGTATTTCACGTCATCCCGGCCCACCACGAAGGTGCCGTCCGCCCGGCGCCAGGTGTCCGCGGTGGCGGGCCGGCGGAGCCCGGCGGCCATGATGCGTAACGGTTCCCACGCCCGGTACGCGGCGAGATCCCCGCCGAAAGCCAGCTCGGCGGTGCGGGTCTCGCTACCCAGGGTCGGCCTGTTCTGCCCGGAGATGTCCAGGAAGGTCGGGAACAGCCGGGGATGCCGCACCGCCAATTCCAGGGCGCACGTGCCGCCGTAGGAGAAGCCGCCGACCGCCCAGTGCGCCGTGTTGGGATCCACCTGCAGGTGGGTGCGCGCCCAGTTGATCACGTCGACCGAGAGGTAGGTGTCCACGTTCCCGAGGTGCGAGTCGACGCACATCTGATTGCCGGTCAGGGATCCGTTCGCGTCGGGCATCAGCACGATCGGCGCCAGGCCGTGGTGGCGGACGGCAAAGGCATCCATGGTGGTCGCCAGATGGCCCGCCTCGATCCAGTTGTTGGGGTTGCCGAACTCGCCGGGGATGAGCATCAGCAGCGGCAGACTCGGGCGAGGGTGGGTCAGGTAGGCGGGCGGTACGTAGACCCAGCCCGGGCGCGCGGCGAAATGCGAGACGGTCGCGGGCATCGTGACCTCCGACACCGCGCCGGCCGAGGGCATCGGACCGGTAGGACGCCAGTCCCGCAGGTTCTCATGGAGCCGTGCCCGCTGGCTTTGGGGGCCGCTCGGCGCGCCGGAGGTGACGGTCGGCGCGCTATCGATGGGGCCGGTAGGGTCCCCCGGCTGGCCGGATTCCAGCGGTGGCAGCTGGATCTGGCCGCCGGGCGTCTGGCCCAACGCCTCGGCCGTGGTCGGGAAGTAGCCGTAGTACTGGTTGATGCCGTTCAGCGAGGTGGCCACGATCACCAGGGTCGCCAGCACCGCGAGCGTCCGCCGCCGCCAGTCGGCTTTGACCAGCGTGACGACCAGCAGCGCGACGGCCGCCAGCATGACCGCGAACCACGCGACGACCGCGCCCGGCAGCGGGTCGGTGAATGCCTGCCACACATCGTTGACGAACCAGTCGATCAGCAGTGCCGCGCCGATGGAGCCGACGGCGACCGCCGGTACCACGATCTGCCACCACGCCCGCCAGCCCCGGCGCGCCAGCAGATAGCCGCCCGCGATCACCGCGAGCACCATCAGCACGATGGGGAATGGGCCCGCCAACAGATCCCACTGCAACATATCCGCACCCCTACGCAGGAGGCGTCCCCTCCGTGCGGCGGGGGCGGGCCGGTGGTGACGATCAGAGCGTGCGGATGAAAGATGGGGATGCGCTGTGAAATTGCCCAGAGTGGTGCGCGGGTCGTTCCGCGTCGGGCGGCTCGCCGGTTCTCAGCCGGCACACAGATGATCTTCACGGATCTGTTGCCGGGGTGTGATGCTGTAGGCATGGACATCCGGGCACGCAGGTGCCTACCGGGAGAGCCCGGAGGACCGCCGGAACCACCGAGGAGGGAACGCCGTGGTCGCATCGGGAGCCAAGCTGCTGGTGGTCGACGACGAGCCGTCGCTGCAGGACATCGTCGCGACCTCGATGCGCTTTCTGGGATATCGGGTATCGGTGGCAGGTACCGGCCGGGAGGCGGTGCGGCGCGCCACGGAGGAGAACCCGGACCTGATCATCCTGGACGTGATGCTGCCGGACTTCGACGGGCTCGAGGTGATGCGCAGGGTGCGTGCCGCCGGAGTGGATGCCGGGGTGGTGTTCCTGTCCGCCCGCGATACGCCGACCGACAAGATCGCCGGGTTGACGGCGGGCGGTGACGACTACGTCACCAAACCCTTCGGGCTGGAGGAGCTGGCCGCACGGGTGTCGGCCGTGTTGCGCCGGGTCCGGCCGGAATCTGGCGAGGACGAGGTGTTGCGGGTGGCGGATCTGGAGCTGGACCCCGTCACCTACCAGGTGACCCGCGCCGGGCTGCCGGTCGACCTGGCGCCCACCGAATACAAGATGCTGCGCTATCTGATGATCAACGCCAACGTGGTGCTGTCGCGGCAGCAGCTGCTGGATGCGGTGTGGGGCACCGACTTCTACGGTGACGATTCGGTGGTGGCGACCTACATCTCCTACCTGCGACGCAAGATCGACACCCCGGCGCTGGAGCCGTTGATCCACACCCATCGGGGGTTCGGCTATGTACTGCGTGGCACTCGGCACTGAGGTGGCGCCCTCGGTGAGTGCGCAATGCCGCCCGCCGGGGGCGCGGCGATGAGCGCGTCGGACGCAGCGGCTGTGACGACGACTCAGGGCGAACTCGATCCGGGTCGGCGTCGCCGATTCAGTTTGCGCGCCAGGCTGATTGCGCTGGTGCTGGCGGTGGTGACGGCCGCGCTGATCGCGGTGGACGTGGTGATCCCGCCTAACGTCCGCTCTTCGCTGATTTCCTCGAAGGAACAAACTCTCGGCTCCGTCGTGAACAACCTCAAGAGCATGGGGGCGGGCATTCTGTCGCAGCAGCTGGGCACGGCCAGCTCCCAGACTCCCCTGGGCGGGCAGGTGGGCTGGAGTCTCGGCTACTCCACTGGCGTCACCAAGGTGGTGCAGGGTATTCCGTCCGCGGCAAGCGCCAACCCGGCGGTCGGATGGACCACCTCGACCACCTCACCGGTCATCGTCGGCGATGTGGACAGCGACGACCCGACGTACCTTGCGCTCGGGTTCCGTGCCCACGTTGGGTCGGAATCGGGCGGTCCTGTCGTGCCGGTCAACATCGTCGCGTGGGTTCCGCTGGCGGACATCAATTCCGCCGTTGGTCGAGTGATCCTGCTGGAGGTGCTGATCTCGCTCGGTCTGCTCATCTTGGTCGGCGGGGCCGCTGGTTTGATCGTGCGCCGCGAGCTCCGTCCGCTGGAGACCATGGCGCGGGCGGCCGACGAGATCGCCGCCGGCGACCTGTCCCGGCGGGTCGATCCGGGTGCGCGGGGCACCGAGGTCGGTCGGCTGGGCTCCGCCTTCAACGGCATGGTGGACGGGGTGTCGGCCCTGCTGGCCGAACGGGCCGAGAGCGAGCGGCGGATGCGGCAGTTCGTGGCCGACGCCTCGCACGAGTTGCGCACTCCCGTCGCGGCGATCCGTGGCTATACCGACCTGTACCGGGCGGGGGCACTGCCGGAGGAGGTCGCGCTGGACCGGGCCATGGACCGGATGGGGTTCGAGTCCAAGCGGATGGGTGCGCTGGTGGAAGACCTGCTCACGCTCACGCACACGGATGCCGAGACCACCGCCCCCACCGATCCGGTGGACCTGGTGCCCCTGCTGACCGGGGTGGTGGACGACGCGGCCGTGATCGACCGGGCCCGGACGTGGCGGCTCGCCGGGACTGCAGCCCGGGCCGTGGTACCGGGCGATCGGCTGCGGCTGCACCAGCTGTTCGCCAATCTGCTGGCGAACGTGCGCACCCACACCCCGGTCGGAACCACGGCGACGGTGTCGGTGACGGCCAACCAGTACGAGGTGGCGGTCGCCGTTATCGACGACGGGCAAGGAGTGGCCGACGAGGACCTGCCCCGGCTGTTCGACCGGTTCTTCCGCGCGGATGCGTCGCGCAGCCGGGAGCGTGGCGGCTCCGGGCTGGGCCTGTCGATCGCGGCGGCGATCGTGCGGACGCACCGGGGTCGGATCCTCGCGGCGGCCAGCCCCGGCGGTGGGTTGACGGTGACGGTGGTGCTGCCGGCCGCACCTGCCGCGACGGCCGGTGATAACCCGGTGACCGCGGGAGTGGGGTCGGGTGATTCGTCGTCGGGCTTGCGTTCTGCTCCGCCCGGCGGAGCAGAACGCAAGCCCGGGTCACCGGCATACCAGGGGTCCGAGCCCGGAGCGTCGTCACCGCCCGCAGATCCACCCTCCGTTGCGTCACCGTCGGTGACCCCGTCACCGCCGGACGCCGACGCGCCGACTGGCCTCCCCGGCGCTCGAGGCGTTCGCCGGTAGCGTCCGTGTTGCGGGACTCGCACCTCGCGGCCCGCACGGGAGGCCCCGACGATGACGTGCCCCGAAGCATGGCCAGCAATATGGCCAGCAGTGCGGCCAGCACGGACGGACAGGGGGCCGGCCCGAGCCCCCGTGGCGGCTCGGCCTAGCGCTCGCTAGGCAGGTCGCCACCGGAGCCACCGGCCCCACGAGGTACGGGTGCGCGGTCCCGCACCCGCCGGAGTCGTCCGTGGCCGCACGCCGATCGCCCCGATCCACCAGCACCACCCCGACCGGCCGGGACGCGCAGCCCCGGCACACGTACGTCATCGATACCTCCGTCCTGCTGTCCGACCCGTGGGCGCTGAACCGCTTCGCCGAGCACGAGGTGGTGCTGCCCCTGGTGGTGATCAGTGAGCTGGAGGCCAAGCGGCACCACCCCGAGCTCGGATACTTCGCTCGCACCGCCCTGCGCCTGCTGGATGACCTGCGGGTGCAGCATGGCCGGCTGGACGCGCCGGTCCCGGTCGGCGCCTCTGGCGGCACCCTGCACGTCGAACTCAACCACACCGATCCGAGCGTGCTGCCCACGGGATTTCGCACCGAGACCAATGACTCCCGCATTCTGGCCTGCGCCCTCAACCTGGCCAAGGAACGCCCAACGAGCACGGTCGTCCTGGTCAGCAAGGACATGCCCTTGCGAGTCAAAGCATCCGCAGTGGGTCTGCCGGCCGACGAGTACCGAGCCCAGGACGTGGTGCCGTCCGGATGGACCGGTATGGCGGAGATCGAGGTGACCACGGAGCAGGTCGATACGCTGTTCCGTAGCGGTCTGATGGACTGCGACGCGGCACGAGACCTGCCGTGCCACACCGGGATCAAGCTGATCAGCCCGACCGGTTCGGCGCTGGGTCGGGTGACGCCGGGCAAGCAGGTGCGGGTGGTGCGCGGCGAGCGGGAGGCGTTTGGGCTGCGCGGCCGGTCCGCCGAGCAGCGCATTGCGCTGGACCTGCTGATGGACGACGAGGTCGGCATCGTCTCGCTCGGCGGCCGGGCCGGCACCGGCAAGTCGGCGCTGGCGCTGTGTGCCGGGCTGGACCTGGTGATGGAGCGCCGGGCGCACCGCAAGGTGATCGTGTTTCGGCCGCTGTACGCGGTGGGTGGACAGGAGTTGGGCTACCTGCCAGGCGCCGAGAACGACAAGATGCAGCCTTGGTCGCAGGCGGTGTTCGACACACTCGGTTCCGTGGCCTCGCCCGCGGTGATGGAGGAGGTGCTGGCCCGCGGAATGCTCGAGGTGCTGCCGCTGACCCACATCCGAGGCCGATCGCTGCACGACGCGTTCGTCATCGTCGACGAGGCGCAGTCGTTGGAGCGCAACGTGTTGCTGACGGTGCTGTCCCGGCTGGGGTCCAACTCCCGGGTGGTGCTCACGCACGACGTGGCGCAGCGGGACAACCTGCGGGTGGGGCGGCACGACGGGGTCGCCGCGGTGATCGAATCGCTCAAGGGGCATCCGCTGTTCGCGCACGTGACGCTCACCCGATCCGAGCGCTCACCGATCGCCGCGTTGGTGACGGAGATGTTAGAGGTCACCGACCTGGCGTGAGCGGCGTCCCGCGGGCGGCGGCTGCCGGAAAGTGGCGTCCAGATTCGCGCTGCAGCGCATTTCCGCAGGTCGCGGTGATCTTGGTCCGATCTGGACGTCGAAAAACGGCATCTGATCGGTGAGCCCTTCGGGGCCGCGGCGACCACCCGCCGTGCCCGATCCAGCGGGTGCCTCACACCGGCCGAGACGCGCATGGCGGACAATGGACCGCCGAGGCGGCCACCGGGCCGCCGACCGGGAGGGCACCAGATGATCCGACGACGCCGCAGCACTCGTGGCGCGCCCGCGCTACGCCCGCGCCTGGCCGGGGGCGGGCTCGCAATCGCCGCGGCGGTCGTGGTGGCCGGGATTCTGTGGGGCGGCGCGTCCGCGCAGGCCGCCGACCCGGGGCACCGGGTCGCCGACCAGGACGCCACCCCGGCCGGCACCACCACCGCCGTCGTCACCGCCGCCGGCCGCACGCTGACCGTGGCGGTGTCCCCGAAGGACGGGCTGCCTCCGTCGGGTGCACAGCTCACCGTGGCGGGCACCGGCTTCGACCCCAGCCACGACCTGTGGATCGCGGTGTGTGAGGACGATGGGGTGGCGCCCGCGGCCCTGCTGCATTGCGTCGGTGGCGCCATTCCCGACGAGAACGCGAGCACCGGCTGGGGCATCGTCACCGATGCCCAGCAGTCGCCCTACGCCGGCCCGGTCACCACCAAGTGGCACAAGGACGGGTCGTTCAAGCTCACCCTGCAGCTGCCGTCGGCAATGAGCGAGGACGCGGACTGCGTGTCCGCCTCCTGCTCGGTGTACACCCGCAGCTCAGACGACTCCGACCGCAGTGAGGATGTGCGGGTACCGGTGGGCTTCCTGACGCCGGCGAGCGCATCGGCCTCGGCGGGTTCGTCGGCCGAGGGTTCTGCATCGGAGGTCACCACCAGCTCGCCGACCAGCAGTGCCGAGCCGACCACCGAGACGATCGGCGCGGTACCGACCACCGTGTCCCCGGAGATCATGCTGCAGACGTCGGCGACGGCAGGCAGCAAGCAGACCGTGTTGTTCGCCGGGTTCACCCCCGGCGAGAAGGTCGACGTCACCCTGTACTCCACCGCCGTGAAGCTGCCGACGGCCACCGCAGATCCCACCGGCAACGTGCGGATCACCTTCACCGTGCCGAAGAATCTGGAGGCGGGCGAGCACGTGCTGCAGGCCATCGGTCGGGAGTCCCGGCGGGTGGGTATTGCGCGGTTCACGGTGGGCGCCGCGCCCACCGGCACCGTGAGCGCCTCGGCGTCCGAGACCAGCGCGGCCGCCAGCTCGGTGACCGAGTCGGCGGCGGTGTCGGCATCACAGGGAGCGCTCGAGTCGCCGGCACCGAGCTCGGCCGGCTCCCAGGTCGTGTCGTCGGCGCCGCCGAGTACCGCGGTCGCATCGCCGTCGGTGACGGAGTCCGCGGCGACGGCCAGCAGTTCGGTGGCGGCCGCAGCCGGCGACGGCGACGGGAACCGCCTGCTGTGGCTGTGGATCGTGCTGGTCGTGTTGATCGTGGTCGGCGGGGCCGCGGGCATCGTCGCGATGGTGCGCCACCGGCGCGACGTCGAGGACGAACCGCCCCTGACCGCGGTGAGCACGGCACCGGTGCCCGGGTGGTCCGGGGGCGGTGATACCCCACCCGATCCGACCGTCGCCGGGCCCACCGTCGCCGGGCCGACCCCGGGGTCCGTCGACCCCGGCGGGTACGGGCTGCTGTCCGGCCGCGGACACCCGGACGGCCCGGTGCTGTATTCCGGCGGCGACTGGCCGGATCGGCCGACCAGTGTGATCGGCGACCAGCCGGAGCAGACCGGTGCCCTCGACGCGCCCACGCAACAGTGGCAACCGGGGTTCGCGTCGCCGGCGTCTCCCGGCACGCCCCCGTCACCGACTCAGCCGACCGCGCCCTCCGCGGAGCAGACGTCGCCGGCGGGGGGCGACGCGACGGGCGATACGGGACCCGGCACGCAGCAATGGCGGCCCGACTTCGCCGCGCAGGAACCGACTGTCGGCGACACCGGGCAGCAGCCACCGACCGACGAGCAGCCGGGCTCCGACCACCCGGACGGGCCCGACGACGCCGGTTCGGGCGGCCGGCATCGGTCCGGCTGACGATGCGCGACCGGCCCGTCGGTCGGCAGGTGACCCGTGCTACGGGTGCGTCATGGACAGCACGTCCAGCGTGGCATCCAGCTGCTCGGCGGTGAGCGTGCCCTGCTCGACGTGGCCGCGCTCCAGCACCACGGCCTTGATCGTCTTGCTCTCCTTGAGCGCCTGCTTGGCGATCGAGGCGGCCTCCTCGTAGCCGAGGTACCGGTTGAGGGGGGTGACGATGGACGGGCTGGACTCGGCAAACTCCCGGCAGCGCGCCACGTCCGCCTCGATGCCGTCGATGCACCGGTCGGCCAGCACGCGGGTGGAGTTGGCCAGCAGCCGGATCGACTCCAGCAGGTTACGGGCGATCACCGGCAGCATCACATTGAGTTCGAAGTTGCCCTGGGAGCCGGCGAACGCGACGGTGGCGTCGTTGCCGATCACCTGCGCGGCGACCATCACGGTGGCCTCCGGCAGCACCGGGTTGACCTTGCCCGGCATGATCGATGAGCCCGGCTGCAGATCCGGCAGGTGGATCTCGGCCAGGCCGGCGCGAGGACCGGAACCCATCCAGCGGATGTCGTTGCAGATCTTGGTCAGCGACACGGCGATGGTCCGCAGTTGGCCGGAGGTCTCCACCAGCCCATCCCGGGCGCCCTGCGCCTCGAAGTGGTTGCGTGCCTCGGTGAATGGCAGGCCGGTGGTGCTGGCAAGCTCAGCGATCACCGCGGCCGCGAACCCGGGCGGCGTGTTGATGCCGGTGCCCACCGCGGTGCCGCCCAACGGCAGCTCGGCCAGCCGGGGGAGCGAGGCGTTCAGGCGCTCGATGCCGTAGCGCACCTGCGCGGCGTAACCGCCGAACTCCTGCCCGAGGGTGACGGGGGTGGCGTCCATCAGGTGCGTCCGGCCGGACTTGACCACCGTCGCCCACTCGCTCGCCTTGGCCTCCAGTGCCGTGGCCAGATGGTCCAGCGCCGGGATCAGCTCACGGGTGACGGCCTCGGTGGCGGCCACGTGGATGGAGGTGGGAAACACATCGTTGGACGACTGCGAGGCGTTCACGTGGTCGTTGGGGTGCACCTTGCTGCCCAGCGCCTCGGTGGCCAGGCTCGCCACCACCTCGTTGGTGTTCATGTTGGAGCTGGTGCCCGACCCGGTCTGGAAGACGTCGATCGGGAAGTCGCCGTCGAAGTCGCCGGCGGCCACCCGGTCGGCCGAGGCCACGATGGCGGAAGCAATCCCCGAGTCCAGGACCCCGAGCTGGGCGTTGACCTTCGCCGCGGCGGACTTGATCAGCGCCAGCGCGCGGATCTGTGAGCGCTCCAGGCCGCGGTGCGAGATCGGGAAGTTCTCCACCGCCCGCTGGGTCTGTGCCTGGTATTTGGCGGCGGCGGGAACCCGCACCTCGCCCATGGTGTCGTGCTCGATGCGGTATCCGGCGGTGCCGGTCTGGTCTGCGGAGGTGGGTTGCTCTGCCATACCGATCACCGTATCGGCAGGTAGAACGGGGGCCAATCGGAGGTCCGTCACACCTCGGTGGCGGGCTTTCGCGGAGAGGTGCCCGCGGGTTGCTTCGCAAGGGACTCGCCGGGCGTAGCAGCCGGGGTAGTGCGACGATTCGGACATGTGAGTCCATGGCACTGGACGGGCGAGTTCCAGTCCTAGCCGGAAGGGCCCAGCCAGCCTCGGCACGTGTGCCGTTCTCGACCTGACCGGTGCGCCCCCGGCACCACATCGAGGGTGCCGACGGCACTACCTTGAGGCGTATAGTCTACTAAGTCGATAGGAATAGAACCTGCCGAAGGGTGGACGGATGAGAACCATGACGGGACGGATCCGGCTGGTTCCGTCGCTGCTGGCGGTGGCGCTGGTGGGCATCGCGGGATGTTCGACCGCGGCGCAACAGGCAACCGAGAAGGTTGCGATCGTGGCCTACTCGGTGCCCAAACCCGCCTACGACGACCTGCAGGCCGCCTTCCAGCAGACCCCGGAAGGCAAGGGCGTGCAGTTCTCCGCGTCCTACGGGCCCAGCGGCACCCAGAGCAAGGCAGTCATCAGCGGCCAACCCGCCGACTATGTCGCCTTTTCCCTGCAACCGGATATGACGCGCTTGGTCCCCGGAGAGGTGGCCGAGGACTGGAACGCCGGGCCCACCAAGGGCATGGTGTCCGACTCCGTGGTGGTGATCGTGGTGCGCAAGGGCAACCCCAAGCACATCACCGGCTGGGATGATCTGATCAAGCCCGGTGTGCAGATCGTGACTCCCGACCCGGCGTCCTCCGGATCGGCCAAGTGGAACATCCTGGCCGCCTACACCCAGGTGACGGCCGGCGGGGGCAGCGAGGCAGACGCCCAGAAGTACCTGACCGAGTTCTACCGGCATGTGGTCAGCAAGCCGTCCAGTGGCGCCAACGCCACGGTGACATTCGAATCCGGCACCGGGGATGCGTTGATCTCCTACGAAAATGAGGCAATCGCGGCCAGGCAGAAGGGTGTTGGCATCGACTATGTGGTGCCGGACCGAACCTTCCTGATCGAGAACCCGGCTGCGGTGACGACCAGCGCATCCCAGTCGGCCAAGAACTTCCTGACCTTCGCACTCAGCGACGCCGGTCAGAAGGTCTTTGCCGCCAACGGGTATCGCCCCGTGGTCAAGGGCGTCGACCCCGGCACGGTGCGGGGCGTCAACGACCCGGCAGACCCGTTCCCCACAGTGGACAAGCTGACCACCATCGCCGATCTCGGCGGCTGGCCGGCAGTGGACGAGAAGTTCTTCACCTCCGGCACCGGCATCGTCAGCCAGGCGGAGCAGGCGGCCGGGTGAGCGTCGCCGTCCTGGCCGGACGTCGCAACACGGCCCCCCGGCGGCGCGCAGCGGCCGACCGTACCGGCGAGCCGGTCGGCGCGGTCGCTGGGCTGGGCCTGGGCGTCGCGGTCCTGTGGTTCGGGCTGCTGGTGCTGCTGCCGCTGGCCGCCGTGGTGGCCACCGGGCTGTCCGGCGGCTGGGCGGGTTTCCTGGATGCCGTCACATCCCGCGCAGCCATCGAGTCGCTGCGGTTCACGGTGATCTGCGTGGTGATCGTCACCGTCGTCAACGCCGTGATGGGCACCGCGATCGCCTACCTGCTGGCGCGCGATAATTTCCGCGGTCGGCGGGTGCTGGATGTGGTGATCGACATCCCGTTCGCGTTGCCGACCATCGTTGCCGGCGTGGTGATGCTGACGCTGTATGGCCCGTCCGGCCCGCTGGGGCTCAACCTGCTCGGCACCACCGCCGGTGTCGTGTTGGCCCTGCTCTTCGTCACCTTGCCGTTCGTGGTGCGCTCCGTCCAGCCGGTGCTGCAGGCCCTGGATCGGGATGCCGAGCAGGCGGCCGCATCGCTGGGTGCGACACCGTGGGTGACGTTCCGCCGGGTCGTGTTGCCGGTGCTGCTGCCGGCCATCGGCTCGGGTAGCGCGTTGACCTTTGCCCGGGGAATGGGGGAGTACGGCTCGGTGCTGCTGATCGCCGGAGGCCTGGACAACACCAGGGTGTCGTCGATGTACGTCTTCCAGCAGGTGCAAAACTTTGACTATCCCGCGGCCGCGGCCGTCGCGACGGTGCTGCTGACCGTCAGCGTTGTCGTCATCTCGCTGCTCCAGCTGGTGCACCGGTGGGGCTCCCGGCATGGCTGACGTCGCCGTGCACCAAACGCTGCGAGGCGTAGCGATCGGATATGTAGCAGCGCTGGTGATCGTGCCGGTGGCGATGGTGGCATGGCGCACTGTGCAGGCGGGCGCCGACACGTTCTGGCAGGCGATCTCCTCGGCACAGGCGGTTGCGGCGTTTCGACTGACGGCCATCGTCGCCGGATCCGCGGTGGCCATCAACGTGATCTTCGGCGTCGGAATGGCGTTGCTGCTGGCCCGGTACCGCTTTCCCGGCCGCCGCCTGCTGGCCGTGCTGGTCGACGCTCCCGTATCCGTCTCGCCGATCGTCGTCGGGCTGGCGCTGGTGCTGGCCTACGGGCCGCGGGAGGGCTGGTTGGGGGCGCCGCTGCAGAATGCCGGCATCGAGCTGATTTACGCGACTCCCGGCATGATCGCCGCGACGGCCTTCGTGACGACGCCGTTGGTATTGCGCGAGATCGTGCCGGTGCTCGCCGCCGAGGGAATGGAATCAGACTATGCCGCGCGGGCATTGGGGGCGACTGCGACGCAACGGTTCTGGCGTATCACCTTGCCGACGGTCCGGTCTGCGCTGGCCTATGGAGTGGTGCTCAGCCTGGCTCGAGCGATCGGGGAATTCGGTGCGGTGAAAGTGGTGTCGGGCAATGTCAGCGGCGCCGGACAGACGCAGACTGCCACGCTGCTGGTCGATGAGCGGATCGAGCAACTCGAACCCGGCGGTTACCAGGTATCGCTGGTGCTGATCGCGGTCGCGGTGCTGGCCATCGTGATCGTGTCCGCGCTGCAATCACGGCAGGAGACACCATGAGTATCGAGGTCAAGGCGGTGACGAAGCGGTTCGGAGACTTCGTCGCGCTGGACGGAGTGGACCTGACGGTGACGGAGGGTCAACTGACCGCGCTGCTCGGACCCAGCGGCGGCGGCAAATCCACGCTGCTGCGGATTATCGGCGGCCTGGACGAGGCCGACGAGGGAGCGGTGTTCCTGAGCGGGGACGATGTCACCGCCGTTCCGGCCCGCCGTCGGAACGTGGGGTTCGTCTTCCAGCACTACGCGGCGTTTCGACACCTGAGCGTGCGGCGCAATGTCGCGTTCGGTTTGGAGATCCGCAAGCTGCCCAAGGCCGAGATCCGCCGCCGGGTCGACGAACTGCTGGCGCTGGTGCACCTGAGCCAGTTCGCCGACCGGTTGCCAGCGCAGTTGTCCGGTGGTCAGCGACAGCGGATGGCCCTGGCCCGAGCGCTGGCCGTTCGGCCGCGAGTGCTGCTGCTGGACGAGCCGTTCGGCGCGCTGGATGCGGCCGTGCGGCGGGAACTGCGGCAGTGGCTGCGCAGGCTGCACGACGAGGTGGGGGTAACGACGCTGCTGGTGACGCACGATCAGGAGGAGGCGCTCGAGGCAGCGGACGAGATCGTCATCATCAACCATGGACGTGTCGAGCAGTCCGGCAGCCCGCAGCAGGTGTACGACCGGCCCGCCAACGACTTCGTGATGGGATTCCTCGGCCCCGTCACCCGGCTGGGCGGCGAGTTGGTCCGACCGCACGACATCCAGGTGCATCGGCGTGCCGTGGATGGCTCCCTCCCCGCGCAGGTGCTGCGCCTGGACCGGTTGGGCTTCGAGTTTCGGGTACACGTGCAGGCTGGTGACGACCGGGCCTGGGTGCAGCTGGCGCCCCGTGAGGTGCATGCACTGGGCCTACAGCCGGGCGAGGAGGTGTGGCTCCGGCACGAGAGGTGACGGACGCGCTGGTCGGAGCAGGCGGGCCCGGCCCGCGGATATGACCAAGCACGGACGGGGCGGCCCGGATGAGACAATGCGCCGGTGCAGATATCGGCCAGGGCGGACTATGCGGTGCGAGCCCTGCTCTGTATGGCGGCGCACGAACCCAATCTGGTAACCGCCGAGACCATCGTGGCTGAGCAGGGTCTGCCGCGGAAGTTCATCGAGTCCATCCTCGGCCAATTGCGCCGGGCCGGGCTGGTTCGAGCGCAACGCGGCGCCTCGGGCGGATACCTCCTGACCACGCCGGCGCGCGAGATCACCATCGGGGCGATTCTGCGCGCGGTGGACGGCCCCCTCGCCGAGGTGCGCGGCCTGCGACCACACGAGACCACCTATGGCGGTGCCGCCGAGCACCTGCCGGAGGTGTGGGTGGCTACCAGGGCGAGCTTGCGGCAGGTGCTGGATGAGACGACCCTGGCGCAGGTGTTGAGCGGGAAGCTGCCGCGCCAGGTCGCCAAGCTGAACCAAGCGCCGGACGCCTGGCTGCCGCGCTGACTTCGGGGCTTCGGGGCTGCGGGGCGACTGTCTCCTGGTCGGCCCAGTCGTCGCCATGGCGCCGGGCATGCCACCATGGTTCCGTGGCGGACAGACGCAAGCTGGGCACCAAGGACATGGTGATGACCATGGCCGTGGTGCTCGTCGTGGTGGCGTTCATCGCGCTGTATGGCAGCCGGGTGATTTTCGCGCCGGGCGCGCAACCGGTGACGGGCGACGTGCCCACCGCCGATGTCGTGGGCGGTTTCACCCACGCCCAGCAGTCCATGTCCTTCCCGGTGACGGTGCCGACCGGCATCCCGAAGTCCTGGCACCCCAATTCGTTCACCGTCAGCACTCCGACGGTGGACGGCAGCGTCACGTTGCCGACCGTGCGAGGTGGCTGGGTCACCCCGGCCGGCGCATTCGTCACCCTCATCGAATCATCCGGTGACGAGGGTCAATTGTTGCAGGCCGAGATCGGGTCGGTAGGCGCCAGCGACGCGACCACCAGTGCCGGCGGCGCCACCTGGACGGTGACCAGCGGACGACGCAGCGAGGTCGCGTGGATCCGCAGCTCCGGTGGGGTCACGCTGTTGATCACCGGCAACGCGCCCGAGCAGGACTTCGTCACGGTCGCCGAATCCGTCTCCGGCACCTGACGTTCGACCCGGTCGGATGCTCCCGTGTGATCTGATCGCGACGGGGGGCATCGACCACAGGCTCGGGTGCAGGCGGAGCTCCTCGCCCGTAGGCCGTGCCGAAGGCCTGGCCCGCACGGTCGCTGCCCCTGCTGTGCCGAGGCGCCTCAGCTCTCGTCGGGCTCGTCCTGGTTCTCGTCGTCTTCGTCACCGGGCCTTTCGGCGCGAGCCAGGGCGTCGTCGACCCGGGCCCGGGCACCGGCCAGGAACTTCTCGCATGCAGCGGCGAGCGCCTGGCCCCGTTCCCACAGGGTCAGCGATTCGTCGAGGGTGAGCCCGCCCTCCTCCAGGGTGGCCACCACGGACGCGAGCTCGTCGCGTGCCTGCTCGTAGCTGGTCGGCAGCGGCGCCGGCTCCGCGCCGGCCGCCCGCTCACCGTCACCGTTCGGTCGTGCGGGCCGTCGTGCCTTGTTGGCCGTCATGGCCACACCGCCTTCCCCGCCGAGCCCACCGGCATCATCTCGCACGGTCCGCCGTCACCGCCTGGGACGCCGTCACCGGATCGGGGCCCTCCGATCTCGCCAGCAGCGCCCCGTCATGCAGCCGGATTCGCAACTCCGAACCCGCCGGGGCGTCCGCCACCTCGCGGAGCACCGTCCCGCCGGACTGGACCACCGCATAACCCCTGGCCAGCGTCGCGGCCGGGCCCAGCACGGCCAGCTGCGCGGACCGGCGCCGCAACTCGGCCTGGCCGGTGTCGATGACGCTCGTCACCACCGACAGTCCCCGCCCGGCCAGCCGGTCGATCTGCTCGGCGCGCCGGTCCAGCGGCCCCGTCGGATCGGCCAGCACGGCCGCCGACGTCAGCCGCGCCAGCCGGGCCGCCTCGGTCTGCACCCAGCCGATCAGTGCGCGGCGCGCCCGGTGCCGGCACAGCTCCAGATGCCGCAACTCGGCGGCGGCGTCCGGCACCACCCGCTTACCGGCATCGGTCGGGGTTGAGCAGCGCACGTCGGCGACGTCGTCCACGATCGGGTGGTCGGGTTCGTGGCCGATCGCGGCGACCACCGGCGTCCGGCACGCCGACACCGCCCGGCACAGCGTTTCGTCCGAGAACGGCAGCAGATCCTCCACGCTGCCGCCGCCGCGGGCCAGGATGATCACGTCCACCTCGGGGTCCGCGTCCAGCTGGCGCAGTGCCTCGATCACCGCGGGCACCGCCGTGGGCCCCTGCACGACGGTGTTGTTCACCCGGACGCGCACCGCCGGCCAGCGGGCCCGGGCATTGGACAGCACATCGGACTCGGCCGCGCTCGCCCGACCCGTGACGAGACCGACGACGCGTGGCAGGAACGGCAGCGGCTTCTTGCGCTCCGGGGCCGTCAGACCCTCCGCGGCCAGCAATTGCCGTAGCCGCTCGAGCCGGGCCAGCAGCTCGCCGATCCCCACCGGGTGCACCTGGTCGACCCGGAACGAGAGCGTGCCACGGGCCGCGTAGAAGTCGAACCGGCCGTGCACCACCACCCGATCGCCCTCTCGGGGTGGCCGAGCCAACCCCTGCAGTGTCGCACGCGGGGTGCTGACCTGCAGTGACACGTCCGCAGAGGGGTCTCGCAGGGTCAGGAACACCACCGCCGACCCGGGCCGGGCGGACAGCTGGGCGATCTGCCCCTCGACCCACACCTGCGGTGCGCGGGCGATGTAGGCCATCATCTTGCGGGTCAGGGTCCGGACCGGCCAGGGAGCGTCCCGGCTGGTGTCCGCCGCGGTGACCGGTAATGGTGACTCGGTCACGCGTGAGGATCCTCGCCCGCCTCGGCGCGCAGCGTGCTGAGGCGGTTGCCCAGCACTGTGAGGTAGGAGGCCCGGGCCCGGCCGGTGGTCTCGTGCTCCAGCAGCCGGGCCACCGCGCCCGCATCGAGCTCTCGCAGTCGGCTGCGCAGCTGCGGCAGCCTTAGTCGGTCGTAGTCGGGCATGTCGGCCGGGTCGGCAGGGTCGGCCGGGTGCTGGCGGTTGGTCGCGTGCGCGTCGGCGCCCGGTTCGGTTGTCGCGGGTGCGGGCCGGTCTGCGTCGGCGGGGCCGCCGGCCCGCGGGGCTTCGCCGGCATCCGGACCGAGCGTCGGGGCCGTCTTCGGGCCGGGGTCCGGCGCAACGCTGCCATCGACGGTGACGACGTCGTCCTGGGGCTCCTCGTCGTCGAACCGGGCCCACTCCGGACGCTCGGAGGGTGGGGCCGTGACGCCGGCCAGCAACTCGTCACCGCGGCCGGCCAGTTCGGCGATCTCCTGCTGCACTCGCATCGAGGCGCGCATGGCCTGACCGGCGACGGTGACCGACAGCGCCGGTAGGTCCTGCGGCAGCCGGCGCAACCGTTCCAGGCCGGTCGCAAGCAGCCCGGCAGCGACCCGCACCGGAAGCGGAAGCGTGATGGCCATGCCGTTTAGCCTGCCCCATGGCGGCGTCTCACGTCACATCACCCCTGGTGGGCGGTGATGTGACACACGATGCGCGCTGCGCTCCGGCCGGCGACGCCCGGCGTCTGCCTACGATGGCCCCATGGATACCCCGCATCGACGCGTCCTGCTCGCGCGCCCGCGCGGCTACTGCGCCGGTGTGGAGCGGGCCGTCCTCGCGGTCCGCAAGGTGCTGGAGCAGTACGGCGCGCCGGTGTACGTGCGCAAGCAGATCGTGCACAACAAGCATGTAGTGGCCACCCTGGAGCAGCAGGGCGCGGTGTTTGTCGAGGAGCTCGACGAGGTGCCGCGTGGCTCGGTAGTGGTGTTTTCCGCACACGGCGTGTCGCCGGCGGTGCACCAGCAGGCTGCGGAACGTGAGCTCACCGTCATCGATGCCACCTGCCCGCTGGTGACCAAGGTGCACAAGGAGGCTCGCCGGTTTGCTGCGGACGGCTACCAGATCCTGCTGATCGGACATCGTGGTCATGAGGAGATCGAAGGCACCGAGGGCGAGGCGCCGGAGGCCATCACGGTCGTCGACGACGCCGAGGAGGCCGCGCGGGTCGAGGTGAAGGACCCGTCCAAGGTGATCTGGCTGTCCCAGACGACGTTGTCGGTGGACGAGACGCTGCACACGGTGGACGCGCTGCGCGACCGGTTCCCGGCGCTCGCGTCGCCGCCCAGCGACGATATCTGCTACGCCACCCAGAACCGGCAGGACGTGATCAAACAGATCGCCCCGCAGTGTGACTTGGTGATCGTGGTGGGCTCCACCAACTCGTCGAACTCGGTGCGCCTGGTGGAGGTTGCGCTCGACGCCGGGGCGCCGGCGGCACAGCTGGTGGACTACCAGCACGAGATCGACGATGCCTGGCTGGACGGGGTGACCACGGTCGGTGTGACGTCGGGCGCGTCCGTGCCCGAGGAATTGGTGCAGGGCGTGCTCGCGCACCTCGCCGAGCGCGGGTTCGGCGACGTCGAGGAGGTCGTCGCGACCACCGAGACGCTCACATTCGCACTGCCGAAGGAGCTGCGGAGGCGCCCGGTCTCGCGCTGACGGTGTGGCAGACGCCCGGGTCGGTGACGGCCGGCCGGCGGTTAGGCGCGCGCGGCCATGCGGGCCTCCGGTCGCGGCGCACCGCGATGGCCGTGTACCGGTTGCGCGATGATCCGGACCAGGCCGAGCAGCAGCCCGACCCCCGTCGCGACCGCCATGATCGGGAAGTTCGTGACGATCTTGGTTGCGCTGAAGACGGTCCCCTCGCTGGTGAGCACCTTGAAGGCGACGAACACCAGGACCGCCATCAGGATCGGGGCCTGCACCATCCCGGTGAAGATGGACCCCCGGCGAACCGCGAGTACGGCCACGGCGATGCCTGCGGTGAAGCAGATCGCGAAGCCCCAGCCGATCGGCGACGAACCGAGGGCGCGATCCACGACGATTCCGATCGCCCCGAACACCAGCCCGATCAGGATGGCTCCCCAGGACGGGACGCCGCGGACGGACAACAGGACGGAGGCGTCGCTGGGAGCCAGCGCGCGGCGAGGGGGATACGTCACACCCACCACGGTACTGGTTCGACCGGGCGTGCGGGTTGATGTCGCCCGGTCGACGCCGGGTCGCCGGTTCCCACATCACGCCGGACCGGGGGCGTCGGTGACCGCCTGAAGGTCGGGGGCGCGGGCCACTGCCGCGTGCACCTGCTCCGGGGTGGGCAGCTCGTCGCCGGTGACTCCCAGGTGGGTGAACCGGCGGGCGCTGACCAGCACCCTGCTATCCAGCGACCGCATGGCCGAGTTGTAGGAGCCCACCGCCCGATCCAGGGCGGTACCTACCTTGCCCAGATGCTCGGTGAAGGTCGCCAGCCGGCGATACAGCTCGCGCCCGAGCGCGTGCACCTGCTCGGCCGATGCGGACAGCCGCTCCTGCCGCCAGGTGAAGGCGACCGTGCGCAGCAGGGCGATCAAAGTGCTGGGGGTGGCGATCACCACGCGACGCTCGAATGCGTACTCGGCCAGGCCGGGATCCGCGGACAGGGCAGCGTCCAGGAATGCCTCGCCGGGGACAAACATCACCACAAACTCCGGCGCGGGGTGGAACATCCGCCAATAAGCCTTGCCAGCCAGTGCGTCCACATGAGCCCGCACGGCGCGGGCGTGCTGCGCGATCAGTACCCGGCGGCGGTCAGCCGTCGGGTCGCCCGGGTAGGAGCCGCGCGGATCGCTCGGATAGGGCCCGCGCGGGCCGCCGAGCGGCCGACCAGCCGGATCCCCCGGGACACGGCCGTTCACGCCGGCCCCGTCACCACCGTCGCAGGCCGCCAGCCACGCCGCCATCGGCGCCTTGGCATCCACCGGGATGGCGCGCCCACCGGCCAGCCGGACCACCAGGTCCGGCCGGGCGGCACCGTCCTCGTCGCGCACCGTGACCTGGGTGTCGAAGTCGCAGTGCTCGACCATGCCGGCAAGCTCCACCACCCGCTGCAGCTGGACCTCGCCCCACCGGCCCCGCACCTGTGGAGAGCGCAGGGCCCCGGCGAGCGCCCCCGCCTGGGCGCCCAGTTCGCCCGACGTGCGGTGCAGCGCGGACACCTGCTCACGCAGGCTCGCATACGCGTCGATCCGATCCCGCTCGACCTGGTGCAGCTGCGACTCCACCCGTGCCATCGCATCGGCCGCCGGCGCCAGGAGCGCGGCCCACTCGGGGGACGGACCCCGGGAGCGGGCGAGCGTGAACCCCAGCGCCAGCCCCGCGGCCAGGCCGACGACCAGCAGCGCCGCGGCGACGATGAGCGTGGTGGTGTCCATGCCGCCAGGATGAACCGAGGGTCCGACAGTGACGTGCCGGAGCCGTGTCAGCCGGCGGCCGCCTCGTGGTCCAGTAGCCAACGCTTGACCGCCGGGCCCCAACGGAACCCGCCGACGCCGCCGCCGGCCGGAACTACCCGGTGGCAGGGCACGAACAGGGCCGCGGCGTTGCGCGAGCAGGCCGATCCGGCCGCGCGGATCGCAGCCGGCCGCCCGGCCTTGGCGGCGAACTCGGTGTAGGTCACCGGCGCCCCGGCCGGAACCGTGCGCAGCACGGCCCACGCGTGGGTCAGGAACTCGCCGCTGCGCTGCTGCACGGGCACCGCATCGATCATCGTCACTGCCCCGTCGTGGAAGGCGACGACTGCGTCGGTGACGTGATCGATGGACCGGACCCGGCGCAGCGAATCCGGACGCAGCTGACGGGCGATCAGCGGCAGCAGGTCGTCGACGTCACCGGTCCATCCGGAGGCCAGCACAGCCGGCCCGGAGTCGGTGTCGGTCACGACGGCGGTGAACGGACCGACCGGCGTGTCGATGGTGGTCAGCCGGGCCCCTCTCGTCCCGGTCTGTGTCGGTCCGGGGTCGGATGATCGGGCGGTGTCGGTGGTCCGGGTCATGATGCGGTCCTTCGCTGGCGGAGAGGTGGGATCAAGGGGATGTCGATCGGGGCTAGGAGACGGCGCGGATGCGGCGGGTCACCGGCAGCACCGAGCGCCACAGGTACATGCCCGCATACGACCGGAAGGGGCGCCAGCGCTGCGCGGCGCTCTGCAGCGCCACGGGGTCCTCGGGCAGGCCGAGCGCCACCGCGCCATGCCGCAGGGCGAGATCTCCCGTGAGCAGCACGTCCGGGTCGCCCAGCACGCGCATCGCCACGTATCCGGCGGTCCACGGGCCGATCCCGGCTCGCGCCACCAGGTCGGTGGTCAACTCGGCGGTGCGACGACCCGCGTGCACGGCGAGCGACCCGTCGGCCATGTCCCGTGCGGCCTGGGCGATGGCAGACGCCCGCCGGCGGGGCCCGCCGATCCCCTCGACGCCGAGTCGGGCGATGCCGGCCGGGGATGGAAACAGACGGGCCGGCCCGGGCGGGGCGCTCTCGACTCGGTCGTCGACCAACGCGGCGAGCTTGCCCAGGGCGGTGCGGGCCGCCGCGACCGACACCTGTTGGCCGACCAGCGCCCGGATCAGGATCTCCGGACCGTCCACCGCTCCGGGAAGACGCAGCCCCGGCGCGGCGGTCACCGCGGCCGCGAGCGCGGGGTCGGCGCCCAATACCGCAGCAATGCCGGTTGGGTCGGCGTCCGCGTCGAGCAGCCGCCGGCATCGGTACACGGCCGGGGCCAGATCCGACAGGTGGCTCAGCCATAGGTCGGCCGGGATCGCCGTCACCGTCGTCGGCTCTGCGGAGTCCGGTGGGTCCGGTGCGGCGAGCCCGTCAGACGGTTGATGCGACTCCGGTGGGAAGGTGAGGGTGACGACCCCGGTCCCGGCTGGTAAGCGGAGCGTGCGGGTGTAGCTGCGCTCGTGCACGGACTCCACGCCGGGGACTGCCCGTGCGGCCAGGAAGTCCAGCAGGGCCGTGGCATGGAACGGGGCGCGGACCGGCAGCCGCAGGCTCAACACCCCGGGGGCGGCCCCGGTGACGGCTCGGGTGGCGCGCAGCGCGCTCGGGTCGGTGGCGTACACCTCGCGGATGGTGTCGTTGAACTGCCGGACGGAGGAGAACCCGGCGGCGAACGCGATGTCGGAGATCGGCAGCCTGGTGCTGGTCAGCAGGATCCGCGCGGTGTCGGCTCTGCGGGCGCGGGCCAGCGCCAGGGGAGAGGCACCCAGTTCGGCGACCAGCATCCGGCTCAGGTGCCGCTCGGAGTAGCCCAGCCGGTGCGCCAGCCCAGGGACGCCCTCACGGTCGACGACCCCGTCACCGATCAGGCGCATCGCTGCGCCGACGGTGTCCGCCCGCAGGTTCCACTCCGGCGATCCGGGGGCGGCATCCGGCAGGCAACGCCGGCAGGCCCGGTAACCGGCGGCCTGCGCGGCCGCCGCGGTGGGGTAGAACGTGACGTTGCGACGATGCGGAGTCCGGGCCGGGCAGGCGGGCCGGCAGTAGATCCCGGTGGTGCGCACGGCGGTGACGAACTGTCCGTCGAAGCGCCCGTCGCGGGTTGTGACGGCACGGTAGGCGACCTCGAAATCCGGTGGCATGCCCCTACAGTGCCAGCCCGGGCGGCGGCGCGCTGGCGGGAATCGGACACGGCAGCCAGACCCGGTGAGCGCGGTCGGTCCGCGGGACGTGAGATGCCCCGCCCGGGCCGGCGATCAACCGGCCCGAACGGGGCATCAGATGGGCGATGTGCGCGAGAGTCAGTGCATCGGCAGGGCGGGCGCCGGTCCAGCACCTTCAGCCGTGCCCTGTTCGACGCCGTCCTCGACTGCGATCTCCGGCTTCCGGCGCGGCAGGAACAAGGACGGGATCAGGCACAGCGCGATCAGCACCAGCGCCACCCAGAAGGTCTGCCCGAACGCGTCGGCCAGCCCAGACTGGCCGGAACCGATCTGCGCCGGCGTCAGCGGCGAGCCGTCGGGACCGACCATCTTTCCGGACTGCAGACCGAAGCTGTACAGGGCGGCCGCCGGCCGATCGAGCGTGGCGTTGGTCAGGATGACGCTCATCACCGCGGTACCCACCGACCCGGCGGACTGCTGGATGATGTTCATCAGTGTCGATCCGCGCGCCACCTCGTGGTGGGTCAGCGACGCGAGCGCGGCTGTCATGATCGGCATCATGGTGGCGCCCATGCCCAGGCCCATCACGAACAGCGAGCCCAGGATCAGCGCATACGGCGTGGTGGCCGAGATCTGCGTGAACACCGCCATGCCGGCCGCGATCAGCACAATGCCGCCGAGTACGAACCGCCCTGGACCCATCTTGTCGGTGAGTTTGCCGGCGATCGGCATGGACAGCATGGCGCCGATGCCCTGGGGCGCCAGCAGCAGACCGGTAGGCAGCGTCTTTTCCAGCCGCACCTGCAGGAAGTAGCTCGGGAACAGCAGCATCGCGCCGAAGAACGCGATCGCGAACAGGCTCATGGTGATGACCGCGATCGTCAGCTGACGGTGCTTGAACAGCCGCAAGTCGATCAGCGGATGGTTCTTGTGCATCGCGTGCCACACGAACGCCGCCATGAACACCACGCCGATGATCGCCGGAATCAGCACCTCGGCGGACCCGACGGTCCCGGTGCGCGGAATGCTGGATACGCCGTACAGGAACAGCGCCAGCCCAGGCGAGAGCAGCAGCATGCCGACGAAGTCGAACGACTCGCTTGGCTCCGGGTTGTCCTTGGGCAGCACGATCGTCGCGGTGATCAGCGCGAGGATGCCGATCGGCAGGTTGATGAGGAAGATCCAGTGCCAGCTCGCGACCTCGATCAGCCAGCCGCCCAGGATCGGGCCGCCGATGGGGCCCAGCAGCATCGGCACGCCCAGCACGGCCATCACCCGGCCGACCCGCTGCGGACCGGCGGCGTGGGTCATGATCGTCATGCCCAGCGGCATCAGCATGCCGCCGCCGAGGCCCTGAATCACCCGGAAGGTGATCAGCGATCCGATCGACCAAGCCATGCTGCACGCGACCGACCCGGCCACGAACAGCACCAAGGCCAGCAGGTAGAGCCGTTTGGTACCGAACCGGTCGGCGGCCCAGCCGGTGACCGGGATCACGGCGGCCAGCGCCAGCGTGTAGCCCGTCATGGTCCAGGCGACGGTGGAGTACTGCGCGTTGAAGACCTGCATGAACGTGGGCAGCGCGATCGACACGACCGTCACGTCCAGGATGGACATGATCGCGCCGATCACCACCACCCCGGCGATCTTCAGGACGCCGGCGTCGAGCTTGTCGCTGGCGCTGGGCGCGGCGGGGGCGGGGGCAGTCATGGTGGGTCTCCCAGATGGGTGTGGCGGTGCAGTGGAACGGGCTGCCACGGCTCCATTGCCGAGGGCGAACCAAGATCGAGCGCAGAAAGCGTAACGAACGCCACCGACAGTCTGTTCCCGATCGGCGCGGTCCATCGTAGAGATCGCTGTTCGCCGAGCGCGAACGAAAATCAGCCTTTCGCAGGAAACCCGGCTGTGATCCCGGACGCACTCGGAATGCGACGAGGCCCGCACGGCGGGATCGCCGATGCGGGCCTCGGGGGGTGACGGGGTTACCGCCCTGAGGTGATCGGGGCCGCGACGCCTCCCGTCTCCGGCGCCACCGCCTGGCAGGTGATGCCGCGCGGGTGATCGTCGGCGGTAGTGCAGGCCATGACACCCTGGCGAACCGCGTTGTTCCGCACCGTGGCGGGCACGTTGTCGACGACCTCGTTGACGGTGACGGTGCGCACGAAGTTCATACCCGGGTACGTGAAGTGCTCCTGCAGCAGACGCGAACTGCTCGGGTCGAAGGACAACGTCTTGACCTCGCCGGGACGGTGGGCATCGTCGGCGAAGCTGACCTGCACAGCCGAGCGCCCCGTGCTGTCGTGCCCGTCGACGACGGTGACGTGGCCGGTCTGCCGGAGCGCGAGCAGTGCCGCGGCGCGCAGCGCCGGGGGCGCCATGCCACCTCGGAGCATGTCGCCGACTGCCGTGAACACCGCCTCGTCGGTCGACGTGGACCCGTGCACGTGACCGCGCAGGTAGTCGGCCAGGTCGGCCGGATCGGTGGGCAGGCTGGCGAGGAAGGCCGGTGACGGGTAGCTCGTCTCGTCGCTGCCGGGTGGAAATGCGAAGTACGACACGCTCGATCCCGCGGTGTCCTTGCGCAGCACCGTGCCATCCGAGGAGGTCCAGGCCTCCTGGGTGGTAACGCTGCCGTTCTGATTGTTGGTGGTGACGGTGTGCCGGTACTGCCCGGCCAGCAGCGCCGGCTCTGCGGCGGCGGTGGTGGCGAGCCGTTCCAGCGCGGCGGCCGACGCCGGGCCCATCGGTGAATTCGATGGCAGTACGGCTGGGACTATCAGTGCGGCGGCGACGGCGGCCGCCACCGCTCCGCCGGCGACGAGCACGCGTCGGCGCGTCACCACCGGACGCTGGCGCGGCGTCAGGGGCCGGATCACGCCGCCGTCGGCGCGATCGTTATCTTCAAGGATCGTTCGCAACGTAGCGGCTCGTCGGTCGGCGGGCCAGGCTGCGTCCAGGTCGGCGTTGGAGGGCCGCAGCGCCGCGAGGCGAGCGATGGGGTCGGTGATCGTGGTCATGTCGGGTTCTCCTGAGGGTGCAGGGATTCCGCGCGGGTTTCGGGGCGGTCGGTCAGTGCCGCGTTCAGTGCGCGGCGGGCACGGCGCAGGCGGGCGAGGATGGTGCGGGCGGAACAGCCCGCGACCCGGGCGGCGTCGGTGTGGGTCAAACCGTCCCAGGCGGTGAGCAGGACGGCGTCACGTTCGTCGTCGGTCAGGGTGGCCAGCGCGTCGAGCACTGCGGTGCGATCGACGGCGGTGTCTTCGGCGGCCGGATGCGTGGCGTGGCCACCGGCCAGGTGCTCGACGGCGGCCATTCGCACCGCGAGGCGGGCGTGCCGGGCCCCGGACCGGTAGCGGTTGAGCAGGGCGTTGCGGGCGACCACCAACAACCAGGGAAGCGGATCGGCGGGGATCGTCTCGTGCAGCCGCCACGCGGTCAGGAACGTGTCGGCCACCACGTCCTCGGCCACGTCGGGTGTGCTGCGCACCCGGGCATAGGCGTACACCCGCCGGGCGTAGCGCCGGTAGAGATCGGTGAACGCGTCGACGTCGTCGCCTGACTCGCCGGCGGTCGAATGCTCGATGGCGCTCACCTCCTGCTCGTCGACCGCGCCGCTCATGTCCAGAAGGGTCCGGCGCGGACGTGATCCGGAAGCGCGCCGTCCCCGATCCTCGGTCGGGCGCCCTACACTGGCCCGACGTGAGCCTCACCTTGGGAATCGTCGGCCTGCCCAACGTCGGCAAGTCCACCGTGTTCAATGCGCTGACCCGGGCGGAGGTGCTGGCCGCCAACTACCCGTTCGCCACCATCGAACCCAACATCGGAGTGGTGCCGCTGCCCGATCCGCGGCTGGACAGGCTCGCCGAGATGTTCTCCTCGGCCAAGATCGTGCCGGCCACGGTGTCGTTCGTCGATATCGCCGGCATCGTCAAGGGTGCTAGCGAGGGCGCCGGCCTGGGCAACAAGTTCCTGGCGAACATCCGCGAGGCGGATGCCATCTGCCAGGTGGTGCGGGTGTTCGCGGACGGTGACGTGGTCCACGTGGACGGCCGGGTCGACCCGCTGGCCGATATCGAGACGATCAACACCGAGCTGATCCTGGCCGATCTGCAGACCCTGGAGAAGGCGGTGTCCCGGCTGGAGAAGGAGGCGCGCAACGCCCGGGATCGCGGGCCGGCGCTGGAGGCGGCCAGGCAGGCGGTGACGGTGCTCGATGGCGGACGCACGCTGTTCGCGGCGCGCGGAGAACTCGAGCTGCCGCTGCTGCGCGAGCTGTCACTGATGACGACCAAGCCGTTCCTGTATGTCTTCAACGCCGACGAAGCGGTGCTGACCGACGTCGACCGGCGGGCGGAGCTGGCGGCGGCCGTCGCGCCCGCCGACGCGGTGTTCCTGGATGCCAAGGTCGAATCCGAACTGCTGGAGCTGGACCCCGAGTCGGCGGCCGAACTGTTGGAGTCCATCGGGCAGGATGAGCCCGGCCTGCATTCCTTGGCCCGGGCCGGCTTTCACACCCTGGGCCTGCAGACCTACCTGACGGCCGGGCCCAAGGAATCCCGGGCGTGGACGATCCGGCAGGGCGCGACGGCGCCGCAGGCGGCCGGGGTGATCCACACCGACTTCGAGCGCGGCTTCATCAAGGCCGAGATCGTCTCCTACGACGATCTGATGGCTGCCGGCTCGATGGCGGCCGCGAAGGCCGCCGGCAAGGTGCGGATGGAGGGCAAGGACTACATCATGGCCGACGGTGACGTGGTGGAGTTCCGATTTAACGTGTAGCCGCATTGCTCGTTCACCCGTCCGGGCAGTTCGGCCTAGTCGTGACGAACAGGGATGGCGAGCGTGTGTTTGAGTCCATCAAGCATGACCTGCGGTGTCGGCAACCCGAGCACATGCGAATCGTTGGCCGCTGAACGTTCTGCGGCCGTGGCCCGCCCATAGGATTCTGCTCATGCGGCTCCAGCTGACTGATCTGATCGACCCTGCTCTGCTGCCGCTCGTCGACGAGTCGCGCGCGTTCTATGCCCGCCGGCCGGCTGAGCGCGGGCCGGCGAACTCGGGTGAGCTTCTCGCGGCACGCGAGGCCATGCCCTTGCCCGAGCAGTGCCAGCCGGCGCCGTTCCTCGAGACAGTAGCCGCTGCCGGGAGAACTGCCCCGGTGCGGATCCACACGCCGATCGGTAAGCCCGCTACTGGCGTGCTTCTAGAAATCCACACCGGCGGCTTCTACCTGGGGTCCGCCTCAGACAGTGATGTCCGGAACCGTCGACTCGTCGATGCTCTCGGCGTCGCGGTGGTCAGCGTGGACTATCGACTGGCTCCGGAGCACCCTTGGCCGGCCGCGCCCGACGATTGCGAAACGGCGGCGCTGTGGCTCGCGGAGAACGCCGAGACACGATTCGGCACGACGCGTTTGCTCATGAGCGGCTTCTCTGCTGGCTCCACTCTGGTCGCGACGACGCTACTGCGTCTTCGCAACCTGGGGAATCACTCGTTCGGCGGCGCGGTGCTTCAATGCGGTACCTACGATCTGTCCGCGCAGACACCAGCGGGTCGGTTGATCGCCGATGAGTACTTTCTTCGCGCATATGCCGGCGGCGCTCCGGACCGCACGGATCCCGACCTTTCGCCGATCTTTGCCGAGCTGGGCGACCTCCCGCCGGTCCTGATGGTGATCGGGGAGGACGACGTCCTTCTCGAGGACAACCTTGCCCTGGCCGCGCGGCTCCTCGCTGCGGGTGTTGAGGTCGACCTGCGCGTCTACCCGGCCTCGCCGCATGCGTTCACCGGCCACGCGACCTCCATGGCGCAGGCGGCTCTCAGCGGCATCGACCAGTGGGTCCGCGACCAGCTGGCCAGCCTGAGCTGACTGCGGGGTGGGTCAGGTGGTTCCATCCGCGGACACGTGGCGGAGCTCGGCTGAATGTGTGAGCAGCGCTTCGACCTGTGGGAAACGACTGCGACCTGCGGTTGGTCGTGTGATGGATCGTTCGATCACCGCTGCAAGCCGCGCCGCACGGCGTCGAGCGTGGTTTCCGGCGAGTCGTTGAAGCAGAACCGGGCACCCGGTTGGAGTGCGCTCACCGTGTTCACCACTCGCTCGAAGATCGGCGTGAACTCGTGGGAAGTTCGTAACCCGGAACCGATCTCGACCACGTCGAACGGCGCACCGACGAAGCACCCCTGCACCGCCGACTCGGCGGCGTCAACATCGTCGGGCACCAGGCAGATCACGACATCGAATCCAGCAGTGCGCAACGCTTGCTCGGCGTCGCCGAGCCGGGCGCGGAGCGCGTTCGCGTCCTGGCCCGGCCAGGGCGAGAAGTCGATCTCCTCGGGATTCATTCCAATCTGAAGCACGCGAGGGTTCACCATGCCTCAAAGCCTAGGTGGCTGGTCGCTTCCACGGATGCTGAACTCGCGGTCGCGTCGCGCGCGGACACGCGGATGGCGCAATGCCTGCGCGCCTGGCGCTCCGATCAGAGGCTGAAGTCGTTGCGGACTACCGGATATGTGTACCGACGTTGATCACGCGCCCCGATGAGTCACGATAGAAGAAGCGGCGCACGCCCCACTGCTCAGACGAGATCGGGTGCACGATCTCGACACCCGTCTCGATGGCGACGTCGTACGCCGCGTCGACATCGTCGACGAATACCGAGACATTCGGATTGACGGGCGCCGTCGCATCCGTTGTCATCAGGCCGATCTGGTGTCCCGCGTTGTCCGCGAGGAAGGCCACCCACCCCATGTCCATCACCATGTGCATTCCCAGCACGGCGGTGTGTTCTGCGATGGCCGTGGCGATGTCTCCGACGGTCAAGATGGGATCAATGCGCTCGATTCTCATGGGGGGATTGGACCATGTTCTGCCGCGCAGGTCGAGGGTGTGGCCGGTCGGCGGCTCGTTGCTGGCTGAGCGCTCTGCCGTGCCGGTAGACTTCTCGGTCATGGCATCAGAACCCTTTATCCCACTCGGGTTTCAACCACCGCGATTGCTCGTGACCGAGTGGTTCCGGCTGGAACCGCTGGGGCCACAGCACAATATCGCCGATCACGCCGCGTGGATGTCGAGCATCGATCACATCCGGGCGACTCCCGGTTATCCGGATGGAAACTGGCCGCCGCCGGGCGGAATGTCCCTGGAGTCCAATCTTTCCGATCTGCGCCGTCATGCCGCCGATTTTGCCGCCGGCAGGGGATTCACCTTTACCGTCCTCGACCCGGCCGATGGTGACGTTATCGGCTGCGTGTACGTGTACCCCGCGGCGTCCGAGGACTACGACGTCACCGTCCAGTCGTGGGTGCGCGCCGACCGGGCCGACCTCGACACGCCGCTCGCCGAGGCTGTCGACGGCTGGCTGGCCGCCGACTGGCCGTGGAGGCGCGTCGACCGCTGCGGACGCTGATCCCCCTGGTCACCATCGGGTGTGGCAGCCTCGGGCCGGACACATCCACGTCGACCAGGAGGCCGAGATGAGGCTGGAGAACATCGTCTGGGGTGCCCGTAACCCTCATCGCCTCGGAACGTTCTGGGCCGCCGCGTTGGGTGCCGAGGTGACGACCGACGATGGGACTGGGCTGGAGGCACACCTGGACCTGGGCGGTGGGGCGTTCCTGGATCTGTGCTTCCAGCCGGTCGGTGAGCCGCCCAGTTCACCGCCCCGGCTGCACCTGGACCTGACCGGTGGCGACCGTCAGGGCGAGGTTGTGCAGCGGCTGATCGGGCTCGGCGCCCGACCTGCGGACATCGGTCAGGGCGACGTGCCGTGGGTGGTCCTGGCGGATCCGGAGGGGAACGCGTTCTGCGTCATGGAACAGCGCAGCGCGTACGTCGGGACTGGGCCGATCGCCGCGCTTCCGCTGGACAGCGCCGACCCGGAGCGGGATGCCGAGTTCTGGTCGGCCATCACCGGCTGGGTTCGTGCCGACGGCCACGCGCCCGCCTCGCTGCGCCACCCCGCCGGCGTGGGGCCGCTGCTGGAGCTGTGCCCCGAACCGAAGCCCAAGCAGGGCAAGGGCCTGATCCACCTCGACGTCCGGCCGGCACCCGGCGACCCGGACGCCGTGTCAGTGATCCGGCGGCTCGGCGGCGAGACCATCGACTGGCCGGGTGCCGAAGGCCAGCCGTGGACGGTGTGCGCGGACCCGTCCGGCAACGAGTTTTGCGTCCTCGCGCCGCACGGCGGAGCGGCGTTCCTGCCCGGCTGACTGTCTGGCCGCGCGACGGGTGTTGGCGAATCGACGCCACCGCAGCGCAGACGTCGCGAATGTGCTTGGATCCCAAGCATGACATCCGGTGACGAGCAACGCATTGCCAGCGCGAGCCGCGAAATCGCGGCCCCGGCCGAACAGATCTTCGAGCTGATTGCCGATCCGGCACAGCAGCCGCGCTGGGACGGCAACGACAACCTCGCCGAGGCGGCGCCGGGCCAGCGGGTGCGGGCCGTCGGGGAGGTGTTTGCCATGACCATTACCAGCGGCGCGGTGCGGGAGAACCACGTGGTGGAGTTCGTCGAGAGCGAGCGCATCGCCTGGAAGCCTGCCGAACCGGGCCAGCCGCCGGTTGGGCATCTGTGGCGGTGGGAGCTGGAGCCCGCCGGGGACGGTGCGACCCTGGTGACCCACACCTACGACTGGTCCCAGCTGACCGACCCCAAGCGCCTCGAGCGTGCCCGCAACACCACCGCCGACAAGCTGCGCGCCTCGCTGGACCGGCTGGCGGCGCTGGCCGAGCAGGGCTGATTCCCGGGAGCAAATGCGAACGGCATCCGGTCGTGGATCGTCCGCTACCGGGGTTATCGTCACCGCCATGGCTATCGCACGCTTTCCGACCATCGTCCTGGACTGCCCCGACGCGGACGCCCTCGGGCGCTTCTACGGTGCCCTGCTCGACTGGAAGGTCGAACCCTCCGACGACTGGGTGGATGTCAAATCCGACTACGGCGCCTGCCTGTCCTTCCAGGCGGTCGACGGCTACCAGCCGCCACAATGGCCCGGCCAGGAGCACCCGCAACAGATGCACATCGACGTGGTGGTCGATGATCTCGACGTGGCCGAGCGAGCGGTGCTGGAACTCGGCGCGACCAAGCACGCGCATCAGCCGGGGACCTCGTTCCGGGTATTCCTGGATCCGGCCGGTCATCCCTTCTGTCTGTGCGAGAGCTGACGACACGCCGGCAGCGCTAGTCTGGCCCGCGTGGCAATGAGCGACAAGATCAGGCAGCGCGCGCAGGAACGGGTGGAGCCCGGCGAGGTCGTGCAGGGGGCGTTCGCGGCACAGCCGACCATTCGGAATCGGGTCGGCGACGGTGGGTACCGAGTGGTGGTGGCCACCGATCGGCGGTTCCTGGTGTTCCAATCCGGAACCTTCTCCCAGACGGTGATCAAGCGCCTGATCGAGGAGTCCCCACGTGGTCAGCGTCTCGGGGAGCCGACCGGCCTGTTCTATACGGTCACCGTGGGAACGCTGACGATGAAGGTGAACTTCCGGTACTTCGACCAAGTCAGGACGATCGACGAGGCGCGGGGTGAGTCGGGTCGCTGAGGCCGATGCCGGGAGCAGGCAGCCCCTCAGTCGGTGCTGAGGATCGCCATCTGGTGCGCATCGACCCAACCGTCGTCGAAGCGCAATGCATCGCGCAGGGTGCCCTCCAGGCGGAATCCGACCTTTTCGTACACCCGGCGCGCTCGTGGGTTGAAGTCGTAGACCTCCAACTCGATCCGGTGCAGGTGCTGGTCCTCGAAGGCGTGCCGCACGGCCAGCCTCGTCGCCTCGGTACCGAGCCCGCGCCCCTGCTGCCGTGCCATCCAGATCCGGAAGCCACACGAGAGGTTTTCGGCGTTCAGGTCGTTGATGACGACCTCGCCGACGATCTGCCCGGAGTCGTTGTCGACGATCACCCAGACGATGCGGTCGTCCGCCACCGACCAGCGGGCGTAGATTTGCTCGATCTCCTCGCGGGTCCACGGCAAGAGATCGTGCTCACTCGGGGTGCTGGTGTGCACGGACCCGGTGAGTCGGGAGGCCTCAGGATCGGCCAGCAGCGGGTAGATCTCGGTCACGTGCGCGGGCTGGGCGGGCACCAGTGTGACGAGCCGCCCGTGCAGCGTCGGCTTGTTCGTGAAGTCCGGCGTGCTCGCGGACTCCGCGCTCATGCGGCCGCTCCCGCGCGCTGCGCCGACGGGATCGGGTGCCCGTCCGGGTCGCGGACGAACAGAGAGATCTGTGGGTCGGTGAATTCCATGCGCCTGAGGGTATCGATCGCGACCGCAGCCGATCAGTGTGCCAGCGCTCCCATGGGATCCCAGGCGGGCAGCACGACCGGCTCGGCGTCCAGCGCCGCGACCAGCTCCGCCGGCAGGCTGCTCTTGCGGGCGGCGATCTCGAAGACGTACTCGTCGAACCACGAGTCGTTCATCGTGTAGAAGCCCTTGACGCCGTTCTCGTCACCCCAGCTGTTCTCCACCCGCCAGCGCCGCGGTGTATCGCCGTCGGGGCCCTGGACGAGGTCCACGCCGGTGAACAGCATGGCGTGCGTCATCTGGGTCTCGTGGAACTCCAACCGGGCGGCCTTGTCCAGGGTGAACTCGGTGTCGTACACCGAGCCGTAGTCGAACAACCGTGCATCCCACACGCCCAGGTCGCGGCGCATCTGCTGGCCGACGTCGCAGCCGAACCACACCGGTTCCCCGGCGGTGATCGCGGCGATCGCCGCCGATTTCAGCACCTCGGGCTCGACGTTGAGGTAGCTCACCCGGTCACCGACGATGTTGCCCAGGAAATCGACGGTGAACGTTCGGCCGCGCGGGCTGGTCGAGCGGGGATCGTCCACCAGGCAGACATAATCGTCCAGATCGACGGTGACGTACCTGTCGGCGAACTGTCGCGGCGTCAGCTCACCGTCCCGGTGGAACTGCTTGTCCTTGTCGATCCACTGCCAGGAGAATGATTCGGGCGGCGTACCCAGGTGGATCGCCAGAATGCGGTAGCAGGTGGCCAGCACCTCGCCCCGAATCGTCGCCTCCGCCTCGGCCCCCGCGGCCTCGCGCAACGCCCTCGCGCCCTGGCGCAGCACCGTCCGCAACGCGGTGTTCATCTTCTGCGTCGCGGAGGACGATTCGGTCTCCGGCATCGCCGACTTCGGTACCAGCCCGTGCTTGCGAACCAGGGCCACGAACATGTTCCACTGGCCGCCGTCACCCATCACCGAGTCGTGCAGGAAGGCCACCGTCCGGTCGTCCGCGTCACGCGACTTGGTGGCCACGATCGCATCCAGGTAGTAGTTGACCCGCTCCAGCTTGTCGAAGAACAGCACGTAGTTCTGGGAGAATTCGAACTCGGTGGTGCCGAGCTTGGCCATGGCCCCGGCGCGCAGCAGGTTGAGCCCGGCAAACATCCAGCACCGGCCGCTCTTGCGCTGGTTCGTCACCGCCCAGTCGTCCAGCCGATGGGACATCGTCGGGTCGATGCGGGTGACGATCTCCCGGTCCAGGGCGATGTCGTCGATGGTGGTCTGGGTGACGGCGTTCTGCGCGATCCGGTATGCCGGGTTCGCCGCGAAATCCTTGCGCAGCGTCGCGATGTCGTCACCGGAGATGTGGTGCTCCGTCATGAGGTTCCTGCCGATTCGTTCGATGATCTTGCTGCCGCCGTCCAGCCTAGGCGCGTGCTGCGCGATCCTCCGACGGGGCCGCCCCCCGCATCACTCCAGCACGGCGAACGCTCGCACCGGGAAGGTGGCCAGGCCACGCACCCGCGGCGGCGCCGCCGTGAACAGCGCTCCCTGGGCGGGTAGTTCGGCCAGGCTGGTCAGGTGCTCGACGACCGGGATCCCGGCGCGCAGCAGGATGGTGTGGGCGGGCCGCTCCCCGCTGATCGTGCCGTCGATATTCACCGAGTCGATGCCGACCAGCACCACCCCGGCGTCGACCAGCGCCTGCGCGCCGTCGCCGGTCAGGTACGGGTGCACGGGGTCGCCGTATTCGGGCGTGCCCCAGCGGGCGTCCCAGCCGGAGCGCAGCAGCACCGCAGCGCCGCGCACATGCCGGCCGGCGAACGCCTCCGGCCCGGTCGGGCCGAGGCCGATGTCGACCACGATCGCGGGCAGCCCGACGCAGCGCTGCAGGCTCAGACCGGCCAGGTCGTGCCCGTTCCGGAATCGGTGCGCCGGCGTGTCCAGGTAGGTTCCGGTGTTCGCCACCATGCTGATCCGCCCGATGGCGAATTCGGTTCCCGCCGCATAGGTTTGCCGCGAGGCGTCGAACGTCAGGTGGTCGGTGATTTCGGGACCGGGCAGGCCCGGATAGGTGGTCATCCCGTCCTCGACGACGTGGCTCAGGTCAATGATCCGCATGATCGGACGGCTACCCTACGAAGAGGCAGAACGGGTGCCCGGCAGGGTCGGCCAGCACGTACAGCGGTTCGTCCGGGTCGGCGGTGCGGTCCAGCAGCACGGTGGCGCCCAGTTCCTCGGCGCGCTGGCGATGATGCTCCAACTGCGCCGCGCTGGAGACGGTGAAGTCCACATGCAACTGCATCGGCACCTCGTGGCGCGGCCAGGTGGTGCGCTCCAGCCGATCCACCAGCTGGAAGGCCAGCCGCCGGCTGCCGTCGGTGTCGGCGAGGACGAGCCAATCGGCATCGTCGGGGCCGTCGTCCGGTGGCTCGTCACCAGGCCGGTAACGCAGCCCGAGCAGCCGGCGGTAGAACTCCGCCAGAGCGCGCACATCGGTGGTGTCCAGCACGGTGTGCAGATACCGCGGGTATTCGTCCATGATCTCGGGCTCCTATCGCTGTGGGTGATCATCCGCGGGAGTGAGTGCGGTACTGGGAGGGAGTGAAGCCGAGCACGTCGCGAAACTCCCGGGTCAGGTGCGCGTGGTCGGCGTAGCCGTGCTGCACCGCCACCGTGGCCAGGTCGGCATTCGGATCGCGGCGCACCTCGTCGGCGGCGTCCTGTAACCGGCGCCGGCGGATCATCGCGCTGGGGGACAGGCCGACATAGGTCCGGGCCAGTCGCTGCAGGGATCGCGACGAGACGGCCAGGGCGCGGGCCAGCTCGTCCACCCGCCGCGCCGCCGAGGACTCCACCACTTGCTGCATCCGGTTGGCCAGCACCGCATCCGGGGCGAGGGCGGCCCGCAGCGGCAGCAGGAAGCGTTCCAGCGCCGCGGTCGCGCCGGGCAGGTCGTCTGCCGCCATCGCCTGCGTCACCGCCGCGCGCAGTCCCGTCCACCGCGGGTGGGCCGCCCCGCCGATCCGGCACTCGCGATCCACCAGCGCCGCTACCCGGCGGTCGGCGGATGCTCCGTCCCAGTCGTCGATCAGGGCCAGCACCGCTGGGCCGGCTGCCGGTAGCAACAGCGCACCGACCGCCCATCCGCTCCCGGCCAGATCCCGATGGGAGACCCGGCTCGTTGGCCCGCTCAGGGTGATCGCGCCCGGCTCGACGACCAGGTTGCAGGCCGGGTAGCCCAGCACCACCTGGCGTTTGGTCTGCCCGTCCGGTAGGTCCCACCGCGGGATCCAGTAGTGACGCACCAGGTCGGCCACACCCGCCCCGGCGGTCAGCCGGTCCATCCGGACCCCTCCGCCCGGGTTCAGGTACCCCTTCGAGGTCGGGGATGCGCTCACGGTATTCGAGTGTAGGAAGACCGGCGACACCGATGGCGCGAATCTTCAAGCGGTGGGTGACGCGACGCCCCTACCGTCATCTCTATGAGCACATCGACCGGCGCCCGCGCCGCCCACGGCAACTACACCGACCACGGCACCCCGAAGGGGTCTACCACGCTGACCCCGTTCCTGGCCGTGACCCCGGCCGCGGACGCCATCGCCTTCTACACCGAGGTGTTCGGCGCGATCCTGGTGTCCAGCACCGAGATGCCCGGACCGGACGGGAGTCCCGCCATCGCACATGCGGTGCTCGACTTCGGCCACGGCCGGTTGGAGCTGGGCGAGCCCAACCCGGCGTTTCACCTCGCAGCCCTGACCGGCGGCGATGAGGCCGTCTATTCCATGGGGCTGTACTGCCCGGACGTCGACGCCGTGGTGGCCCGAGCCGTTGAGCGCGGCGCCGCGGTGCGCGAGCCAGCCACCGACTTCGTCTCCGGAGATCGGTTCGCCTCGATCCGAGATCCGTTCGGGGTGCGCTGGTCGGTGATGACCCGGGTGGAGGACATCTCCGACGAGGAGAGCGGCCGCCGCGTCGCCGAGTGGGCGGCCGGCCTGTCGGGCTGATCGGTTCGCCTCGCGTGCGGCCGTGCGCGACCCGGCCGGTCACGAGCACGGTGATCCCGGGCGATAGGGTCGGCGCATGCTTGATCGTCACCTGTTCGGCCCGGGTCCGTCCAATGCCTACCCGGAGGCCACCGCCGCGCTGGCCGCGCCCATGCTCGGTCATCTGGACCCGGCGTTCTTGGAGATCATGGACTCGGCCTGCGACGGGCTGCGCACCGTGTTCGGCACCGAGAACCGGCGCACCCTGCCGCTGTCGGCGACGGGGTCGGCCGGCATGGAGGCATCGTTCGTCAACACCGTGCACGACGGGGACGTGGTGGTCGTCGGGGTGAACGGGCTGTTCGGCGAGCGAATGTGTGACGTGGCGGCCCGGTGCGGCGCCGAGGTGGTGCGGGTGGACCACGAGTGGGGGACACCGATCGACGCCGAGCGGATGGCTGCCGCGCACCCGAGCCCGGCGATCATGGCGGCGGTGCACGCCGAGACCTCCACCGGGGTGCGCTCCGACATCGCCGCGCTGGGCGCGGTCAAGGGTGACGCGCTGCTGGTGGTGGACGCCGTCACCTCCATCGGCGGGATCGAGATCGCCGCCGATGCCTGGGGAATCGACGTCGCCTACGCGGGCAGCCAGAAGTGTCTGGGGGTCGCCCCGGGCCTGGCGCCGTTCACCATCAACGACCGGGCGTTCGCGCGGCGTGTCGGGCACCCGCGTTCCTGGTATCTGGATCTGGGCCTGCTGGGCGGGTACGTCGGGGAGGCCGCCCACACCCGGCAGCGTACGTACCACCACACGGCGCCGACCGCGATGGTGGCCAGCCTGCAGGCGGCCCTGCGGGCGATCCTGGACGAAGGCCTTGAGCGGGTCTTCGCCCGGCACGCCGAGGCCGGCCGCATCCTGACCGACGGCCTACAGGAGATGGGCCTGGAGCTGTTCGCGGCCGAGGGATACCGGCTGCCGGAATTGACCACCGTGAAGGTTCCGGCGGGTGTTGACTCCGCCGCGGTGCGCGGCTATCTGCTCGGCACGCACAACATTGAGATCGGTGCCGGGGCAGGAAAGTTCGCCTCCACGGTGTGGAGAATCGGCATGATGGGGCACAATGCCCGCCCGGACCGGGCGCTGCTGATGCTGGCCGCACTCAAGGACGCGCTGGATCACGTCGGTCGGGTCTGACGCTGCGGGCCGGACCGGGCGCCGCGTCACTGCCTGATCGGTCGCAGGTACTGCCGGCACACGTATACTCGCCGGAACCGTTGCCGCATCTGCTCTTCCGAGTCGATGGCGGCGTGCATGAACGCCGTCACCGGCGCGGACAGGCCCTGTGGTGTGGCGAATCCGTCCCCGGGTTCGTCCCACGACTTGTACACGTGCAGGTACCGGTAATTCTCCACGAAACCCCGTGCCCGGTACCAGGAGTTGGCGGCGGCGTCCTCCCGGGTCCAGGCGTCGAGGGTGGTGACCGGGCTCGGCAGCGCGGCCAGGGCCGCCTGCAGGAGGGCGGTGGCGAGTCCGCCGCGCTGCGCGTCCGGTCGGACGGCGATCGAGTCGATGGTGGCTGCCGGGCCGTCGATGGTGACGTCGATCAGCCCCAGGACCTCGTCACCGCCTGATTCGCCGGTCACGGCAACCAGCGCGACGCCCAGGTCGTCGCCTGCCGGCCGTGCGACGTAGACGTCGTCGTAGTAGCAGGTCTCGGCAAAGCTGAGCAGTCGGCAGCGCAGCCAGGAGCGCTCGTCGGCGGGGTGGTAGGTGCGTATCTGCATGAGTGTTCCGTCCGGTTGCGATGGAGCAGGAGAGTGCCAGCAGGGGGCCGGGCAGGACATCGGCGCGGCCACCACCGGATCAGCGGAACATGAGGGCAGCATAGCGGCCAGCCGTCAACGGTCCCGCCTCAGGACACGCCGCGCACCGGGTTGCGGGTCGGGCGGTCGGCCTGCCATCGTGTGCCTGATGCCCGTTCCGACCACCAGCCCGCTGGCGACCGGTGTGTTCGATGCGCTGCGCCAGATGCCGCCCGCGGCGTACTTCGCCATGGTGCTCGCCGTCAGCGTGCTCTGCCAATGGATCGCCTGGCGGCTGCGCATCCCGTCGATTCTGCTGCTGCTGGTGGTCGGTTTCGGCATCGGGCAGGTGGTGAGCGGCGAGGACGTGCTGGGTCACGACATCCTGTTCGACGGGGTCAGCCTGCTGGTCGGCATCATCCTGTTCGAGGGCAGCATGTCGCTGCGCGTCAAGCAACTCACCGGGCTGGGCAAGCCGGTACGAAGGCTGTGCAGCGTGACGGTGCTGCTGGCCTGGACGATGATCACCGTCACCGCCTGGGCGCTCGGGTTCGATCTGCGGGTGGCGCTGCTGATCGGTGCGATCCTGGTGGTGACGGGGCCGACGGTGATCAACCCGATCCTGCGGTCGCTGCGCCCGACCCGGCGGGTCTCTTCGCTGCTGCGCTGGGAAGGCATCGTCGTCGATCCGATCGGTGCGGTGCTGGCGCTGCTGGTTTTCCAGGCGGTGGCCGCCGGGGAACCCGGGTTGGCCTTCACCTCGGTGCTCCTGGTGCTGGCCAAGACCGTCGTCATCGCCGTGGTGATCGCGGTACTGCTGGGTGTGACGCTGGAGATGCTGATGCGCCGGCGCGCGATCCCGGACTTCCTGCATGGCGCGATCTTTCTCGCCGCGGCCGTGGTGGCGCTGGTGGCCTCCAATGCGCTGCAGTCGGAGAGCGGACTGCTGACGGTCACGTTGCTGGGCATCTACCTGGGCAACCGGCCCGCGCTGCACCTGGAGCAGGTCGCCGAGTTCACCGAGCACCTGCAGGTGCTGTTCGTGGGTGCGCTGTTTATCGTGCTGGCCGGCCGGGTCACCCCGTCGGAGTTGGCGGCGGTGGCGCCGACCGCATTGATTTTCGTGGCCGTCCTGGTGCTGGTGGTGCGGCCGGTCAGTGTGCTGGTTGGCCTGGCCGGCACCAGGGTGAGTCGGCGGGAGCGCACCCTGCTGGCGGGCATGGCGCCCCGCGGGGTGGTCGCGGCGGCGGTGACGAGCATTTTCGCGCTGGGCTTCGGGCAGGCAGCCGGCACCCTATCGGAGCGGGCCCAGGCGGCGGTCGGGCCGGACCGGGATGCGCTGCTGGCCCAGTCGCGGGACCTGGCCGCGCTGGCCACCCAGGCGGAAAGGATGGTGCCGTTGGTGTTCCTGGTGATCGTCGTCACCGTCACCATCTACGGCATCGGCGTCAACCGGTTCGCCGAGCGGCTGCGGCTTGCCTCGGCCAATCCGCAGGGGGTGCTGTTCGCTGGGGTAACCGGGTGGGTGGTCGACACGGCGGTGCTGTTGCGCGAGGCAGATGTCCCGGTGCTGATCGTCGCCCGCAACAGCGCGACGTTGGCGCCGGCGCGACGGGCGGGGCTGGCGACCGTGACGGCGAACATCCTGTCCGAGTTCGCCGTGAAGGATCTGGACGTCTCGGGGTTGGGGTACTTCGTGGCGTGCACGCCGGAGGACGAGGTGAACGCCACCGCGGCTCGGCAGTTCGCCCGGATATTTGGTGGCGCTAACACGTTTCAGCTGCACCGGGACGGGGACTCGGTCGGTACCGGCGACGAGCGCCGGGACACCGCGGGGCACCTGTCTGCCCGGTATGCCTTCCTGCCGGCGCTGTCCCGGGAGGAGCTGAACCGGCGAGTCGAGCATGGTATGGCGGTGACGAGGATCGATCTGGGTCCGGAGTTCACCCTGCAGGACTTCGCCACCCGCTATGGGGACGATGCGGTGATCCTGTTCGTGCAGCGCTCGCCGGGTTCGGTGGAGCTGGCACATCGGCGCACCAAGCTGCCGACCGACACAGGCACACTGATTGCGCTGGTGCCCCTGCGGGATCGGCCGTCGCACGAACCGGAAAACGTGGCGACGGGAGGGGAGCCGAGCGGATAACGTCGGTCTGTGGCCGATCCCCTCTTCGACGATCCGCGACTGGCGGCAACCTACGACCCGCTCGACCCCGATCGCAGCGACCTCGATGCCTACCTGGCCATGGTCGACGAATTCGGCGCCCGCAACGTACTCGACATCGGCTGCGGCACCGGGACCTTCGCGTGCCTGCTGGCCGAGCGCGGGATCTCGGTCACGGGAGTGGACCCGGCAGCAGCATCCCTGGAGATTGCGCGAAGAAAGCCCCACGCCGAGCAGGTGCACTGGATCCACGGCGACGCCACCGAACTGCCACCCCTGCAGGTGGATCTGGCGACCATGACGGCCAACGTGGCGCAGGTCTTTCTGACCGATGCGGACTTCGCGGCCACCCTGCGCGGCATCCGGGCGGCGCTGCGCCCTGGCGCCCGGTTGGTGTTCGAGACCAGGGATCCCGCACGCAGGGCATGGTTGGACTGGGATCGGGTACACACCGACACCACCGCGGATATTCCGGGTATCGGGCGGGTGCGCACCTGGTGTGACCTGCGGTCCGTGGACGGCGGCGTGGACACCGCGGGCGGGCTGCTGGTGGGGTTCCAGTGGACCACCGAATTCGGAGCCGACGGCGACGTTCTGACCTCGGATTCCCTACTTCGGTTCCGCAGCATGCCCGAAATCGACGCGCTGCTCGCGAGTGCTGGCTTCGCTATCGACGAGGTACGCGACGCCCCCGATCGGCCGGGCCGGGAGTTTGTGGTCGTCGCGACTGCCACCGCGCCCTGACGCTGGCATCGGCCGCGCCGCCCGCGTCGTCAGCGCTCTCGTGGGCTGCGGCATCCCGGCGGCGGATCGAGCCGGTTCGAGCGCTCATCGGATGCCGAAGATCTTGACGAACATGGGGGTATCCATCAGGGTGTGCGGAGCGATGGCGTGGTAGGCCCACACATGTGTCCATGCGTTGGCCGAGCGGATCGTGATGAATGCCTTGAACATCCCCGGTCCTGTGTAGAAGAGCAGCACGAACAACACCGACAGCACCGCGTCGGCCGGTGAGCGGAACGAGGTCCATCCGTCCAGGATGTGCAGCAGCGCGTAGGTGATCCCGCCGAGAATGACTGCCGCGGGGACGGATCCGGTCAGCTTGAGGTAGCGCGGGACCAGAATGCACGCCACGAACACCATTGTGGGCAGCACCGTTCCGGCGAAGGACAGCAGGAATGTCAGCGGGGCGCCCAGCAGCACCTGCCGGCCGGACAGATCGAATATCTGGTCATTCAGCGACAGCTGCACCGTCGACTCGACCAGCAGCACCACCACGATGAGCAGCAGATCCGCCCTTCTGTCGACGGAGCGCAGGTTGAGTTGCTCGGCGGAGTAGCGCCGTCGGAAGTAGACCATCGGCACGATCACGTAGACCGCCAGGTTGTACAGCGCCCACGTGATGGCCTCGGCGGGGACGACGGGCTGTCCGGTGCGCACCACCATGCCGTCCAGGTGGAAGCCGATGGCGTGGAATGCCAGCGCACGCCCGAGCACATAGCCCCCGAGCATGGCGAGCACCCCGTAGCCGAGGGTCAGTGACGTCTCGCGGGCGGCGGTCGCCCGGCTGGGTACTCGGCCGGCGATGTCAGGGACCGAGCGGCGCCGGGTCAGCAGGTGCACCACGATCATCAGCGCGAACACCTCGAGATACATGGCATCTGTCTGCACGATGACCCCGGCCGTCGGGGGTCGGGCCAGCGTCGAGGCGTGGAACGGAAGGTGACCGCCGCCCCATGCGAGGAGCGCGAGGGTGACCAGCGCCCACCCGCCGAGCGCCCACCAGACGCTGCGTCGGCGTAGCAGGCTCCTGCGGTGAACGCGGACGACGGCCGAACGGTCGGGGGGCTGTGGCATGGACCGACTATACGACTGTATGGTCCACGTGTATAGTTCCAGTGTATGGAGCTCCGTGGGACGACACCCGCCGTCAAGCAACGACTGATCGCGGCCTTTCTGGACATCACGGCATCCCGCGGCATCGACCAGGCGACCATGCGCGAGGTCGCGAAGCAGGCGGGGGTGTCGGTCGGCAGCGTGCAGTACTACTGCCGCACCCGGGACGAGATGCTGGTCATCGTCTTTGAACACGTGATGGACCGGATCGTGGCCCGTGGCGAGGCCATCGCGCGCTCCGGACCGGTGGGCTCGGTCATCCGGGCGTATGCCCGGGAATTCCTTCCGTTGGACGCGCCGCGCGCCGACGAGCAGCGGGTCTACCTGGCCTTCGTCGCGCGAGCCGCGGTGATGCCGGCGCTGGCCAAGGTCCAGCATGCCCTCACGGCACGCCTGCGGTCCGCGTGCGTTGAGGCCTTCCAGCTTGCGCAGCAGCGCGGCGAGGCGCGCTCGCAGTTCGACGCCGACATCGCTGCCCACGCCACCATCGCCTTGCTGGACGGCCTGCTGGTGCACCTGCTGACCGATCCGGATGCCCTGTCGCCCGAGACGGCGCTGGCGATCCTGGACGATCACCTCGGCCGGTACGTCGCCATCGGCCGCCCAGACCGAGGGTGACGGGGCAATCCTCGCGCCTGCTGCAGCGGCAGGGGCGGTGACGAAAGCCACCGTGGCACGGCACCCCCTCGTGAGAGACTCGAAGGACCATCCGGCTCGGGCGATTCGCCCGGCCACCGGACGAGGCACGTCGTACCCGGCCCGACAAGACGACGTGATACGGGAGCCTCGTCATGGGACAAGTGGTACAGATCATCGGTTCGCTGCTGGTGCTGGCCGGATTCATCCTCGCTCAGCGCGGCGTGCTGAAGCCGGCCTCGCTGGTCTACCTGGTGCTCAACCTCGTTGGCTCCGGCGTCCTGGCGGTCGATGCCGCGCTCGGTCGCCAGTGGGGATTCCTGCTACTAGAGGGTGTGTGGGCGGTCGTGTCTGCGGTCGGCCTGGCCGGCGCGCTGGGCCGGCGGGTGCGTCGCGTAGAGTTGGTCCCGACACGGGAGTCCGGTGCGCCGGACTGAGAGAGGGGCACGGAGCCCCTGACCGTCGAACCTGATCCGGGTCATGCCGGCGAAGGGACGTCCTCTCGCACAAACCCCGTGCCCGATAACAAGGGGCACCAGATGAGCATCGTCACACGATCCCGATCACGCGGCGCCGGGCGGATGGCCGCCGTGGCACTTGCCGCCGCCACCGCGATGGTGCTGGCTGCCTGCGGCGGCGGGGGTTCGGCCGGGTCTGGCCCGTCCGGCACCAGCCCGTCCAGCACCGGTCCGTCCAGCACCGCCGGGTCCAGCCCGTCCGGCGCAGATCAGTCGGGATCGCCCACGGCCGGGTCGTCCGCCCCCGGACCGTCCTCGCCAGCTGGGTCGTCCGGCGCGAGCGCCACGACCGGCGGCACCGTCACGCTGATTACCCACGACTCGTTCGCGGTGGACAAGAAGACCCTGGCCGACTTCGAGGCCTCCTCCGGCATCACCGTCAAGATCCTCGCGCAGGGCGACGCCGGCGCCATGGTCAGCAAGCTGATCCTGACCAAGGACAACCCGCTGGGCGACGCCGTTTTCGGCATCGACAACACGTTCGCCTCCAAGGCATTGGACGCCGGTGTGCTCGCGCCGTACACGTCACCGCTGGCCGGCGGCGGCTCGGACAAGTACTCCATCGACCCGGAGCACCGACTCACCGCGATCGACTACGGCGATGTGTGCGTCAACGTCGACCATCGGTACTTCGCCGACCATCACCTTGCCGAACCGAAGACCTACGAGGACCTGGCCAAGCCCGAGTACCAGAACCTGATGGTGACGGAGGATCCGGCCACATCCTCTCCCGGGCTGGCGTTCCTGCTCGGCACCATCGCGCACTTCGGTGACAATGGATGGCAGCAGTACTGGACCTCGTTGCAGGGCAACGGTATCAAGGTCGACTCTGGCTGGACCGACGCCTACACCGTCGACTTCTCCGGCTCCAGCGGCAAGGGCGACCGGCCACTGGTGGTGTCCTACGCGTCGTCCCCGCCGGACGAGGTGCAAAAGGGCATGACCTCCGCCCCGACCGGGGCCTTGCTCGGCACCTGCTTCCGGCAGATCGAGTACGCGGGCGTGCTGGCCGGAGCGAAGAATCCGGCGGCGGCCGGGAAGGTGGTCGACTTCCTGCTGTCCAAGGCGTTCCAGGAGCAGGTGCCTGGCCAGATGTATGTCTACCCGGTGGACGCGTCGGTGTCACTACCTGCCGACTGGGCGAAATACGCTCCGGCGGCGAAGGATCCGGCGACGCTCGATCCGGAGACCATCGGCAAGAACCGGGCGCAGTGGATCGCCGACTGGTCGGACCTGATGCAGGGCTAGGACGGTCCGCCCGGCCATGACCACCACGATCGCAGCCTCGAGCGCCCCGGACTCTGCTGGCCTCCCGCCGCTCCGGCCGCGCCCGGCGGATCGGTTCGGACTAGCCGCCCGACGGTCCGGCCTGCTGCTGGCCGCGCTGATTCCCGCCGCGGCACTGGCAATCTTCTTCTGCTACCCGGTGATCTCGATCGTCGGACGCGGTCTGGTCGGGGCCGCCGGCATCGACCTGGGCGCGTTCGGGGATGTGCTGTCCCGTAGCAGGTTCCTGCGGGTGATCGCCTTCACCGTGGGGCAGGCTGTCGCCTCGGCCGGGCTGGCGCTGCTGCTCGGGGTTCCCGGCGCCTATCTGCTGTATCGCAGGGCCTTTCGTGGTCGGACGGTGCTGCGTGCGTTGATCACGGTGCCGTTCGTGCTGCCCACTGTGGTGGTGGGGCTGGCGTTCCGCACGCTGTTCGCCCCGCAGGGTTGGCTGGGTTCCTGGGGATGGGACGGTTCCGTGGCGGCGATCCTGGCCGCGCATGTGTTCTTCAACTACGCCGTGGTGGTGCGCACCGTCGGCGGCACCTGGGCGCACCTGGACACGCGCCCCGCGGAGGCCGCGCGCAGCCTGGGCGCCGGGCCGCTGCGAACCTTCGCCACCGTGACGCTGCCAGCGCTGGGTCCCGCGCTCGCCTCCGCTGCCGTGATGGTGTTCCTGTTCTGTGCCACCAGCTTCGGCATCATCCTGGTCATGGGCGGCGGCGTCTACAACACGATCGAGACCGAGATATACCGGCAGACCGCCCAGGTCGGCGATCTGCGCACTGCGGCGGTGCTGTCGATCCTGCAGATCGCCCTGGTGACGCTGGTCCTGGTGGTGGCCGCCGTGCTGCGCCGGCGCACCGAGGTGGGCCTGCGGCTGCGGGGCGCGGCGGACGTCGTGCGCCGGCTGGGACGCCGGGACCTGCCGGCAGTGGCGGTGACGGCGTTGGCCGGGGCGCTGCTGGTGTTGCCGATGGCCGTGCTGGTGGTACGCTCCCTGGCAACTCCGGCCGGCTGGGGGCTGGACAATTACCGCAACCTCGCGACGGTGGGCGACAATAACGTGCTGCTGGTGTCCGGGGTCACGGCGCTGGTCAACTCGATTCGGTCCGCGGTGATCGCCGCGGCGCTGTCCGTCGCGGTGGGAGTGCTGTTGGCGATCGTGCTGGCGCGCCGGCCACGCGGCCGGATGGCCCGCCGCGCGATCGGCACACTGGACGGGATCATGATGCTGCCGCTGGGCGTCAGCGCCGTGACGGTCGGATTCGGGTTCCTGATCGCATTGGACAGGCCCCCCTTGGACTTCCGGTCTTCGGCGCTGCTGGTACCGATCGCGCAGGCGATGGTCGCCACCCCGCTGGTGGTGCGGATGGTGCTGCCGGTGCTGCGGGCGGCCGACGAGCGGCTGCGCCAAGCGGCGGCCGTGCTGGGTGCAGGCCCGGCGCGTGTGTGGGCCAGCGTGGACCTACCGATCATGTCCCGGGCGCTGGCCGGTGCGACCGCATTCGCGCTGGCGACCGGGCTGGGGGAGTTCGGTGCGACCACGTTCGTGGCACGGCCGGAGACCGTGACGCTGCCCGTGGTGATCGGCCGGCTGATCTCCCGGCCCGGCCCGGTGAACAGCGGGATGGCGTTGGCGGCTGGTGTCATCCTGGCGGCAGGATGCGCGCTGGTAGTGCTGCTGGTGGAACTGGCGGCCCGCGGCCGCGGCGGCTCCGGGATCGGGGGCTTCTAGATGCTGTCGATACGCAATGTCGTGGTGCGATACGGCGCAGTGACCGCCGTCGATGGGGTGCACCTGGACGTGCCGGACGGTGCCGTTCTGGCGTTGCTGGGCCCGTCCGGCTGCGGCAAGTCGACCCTGCTGCGGGCGGTGGCCGGCCTGGAGCCGCTGGCGGCCGGAACGGTGCTGTGGGACGGAGTCGACCTGCGCAGGGTTCCGGTGCACCGCAGGGGTTTCGGGATGATGTTCCAGGACGGGGTGCTGTTTCCGCACCGGACGGTGGCCGGGAACGTGGCGTACGGCCTGCGCGGGCGGCATGACGTGGCCGCACGGGTCGCCGAGCTGCTGGAGCTGGTCGGGCTCTCCGGATACGACACGCGCCGGGTGCCGACGCTCTCGGGCGGTCAGGCGCAGCGGGTGGCCCTGGCTCGAGCGCTGGCACCGCGCCCCCGGCTGCTGCTGCTGGACGAGCCACTGGCTGCGCTGGATCGAGCACTGCGCGAACAGCTGCTGGTGGACCTGCGCGCCGCGCTGACCACGACCGGGACCACGTCGATCTTCGTCACTCACGACCAGGGCGAGGCGTTCGCCGTCGCGGACCGGGTTGCGGTGATGCGCGAGGGCAGAATCGTCCAGGTGGGCACGCCCCGGGAGGTGTGGTCCCGCCCGGTCGACGAGTGGGCGGCGCGGTTCGTCGGGTGCGGCTCGGTGATCCCGGCGACGCCGGTACAGGACTCGGACGGTTCCTGGTGCAGCGTCACCGCTCTCGGCTCGGTGCCGGGCTGTGCCGAGCGGGTTGGGTTGCGTCCGTCCGCGCTGGTCGTCGACCCGGACGGACCGATTCGCAGCGAGGTCACCTCCGTGGTGTCGGGGCCGGAGCGGCAGCGGGTGAGCGTGCGCCTGGGCGCTGACCTGCCCGCCGAACTGCGTGAGGCGCAGGCCGTGGCGCATCGTGACGATTGTGTCGCGGTGGGCCAGGCTGTCAGCCTGCGCTTGAATCCGGAGGGCGCGGCGCTGATAGGCCAGAGCCGGCGGGCGGAGGTGAACGGGCCGCACGAACGGTCCGTCGAATCGGTTAGGGAGTCGCCGGCTGCGCCAGCGGCGGCGGGACCGGCGCCGGCAGGTTCTGGGTCCGCCGATACGCGCGGATCGTGATCATGACCACGGCGTAGATGGTCAGGATGGGGCAGGCGAGGATTACGGTCCAGGCGATCGCAGCGTCCAACGGGTACGGGGAGTGCTGCACGCCACTGTGCACCGTCACGGATTCGGCGAATAGCGCCACCGGCACGCACAGCAGCCAGATCCACCGTCCCAGCAGGCGGAACAGCGGCGAGCAGCACACCAGCACGGCGCTGGCGACCAGTGGCACGTTCAGCACCACGCCCAGTAGCAGGGTGGCTCCTGGGATGCCGTCGCCCGAGCTGACCGCCAGCAGCAGCAGCGGCGCGGCGACCCCGGCCGCCCCCACCGCCCATAGGCCCAGCGCCACTGCGGGGATCCACGAGCGGGTCAGCAGCGCAGGCTTCGGTGGCACGGGCAGGTAGGCCACCGGCGTGGCCGATGGTGCTGCCGGGTTCCCGGAAGGCTCGGAGGCCCGCGGCGCGGCCTCGTCCGCGATGCGCAGTGGGTCGCCGAGGTCGGCGAGCACGGCGGCGATCTCGGTGTTGATTTCGGCATCGGACCGGTTCGGCACATCGCCGAGTGCCTGCGTGATGTGCTCGCCGACTTGGGTGACGATCTGGTCGCGGTCCGGCGCGCCGCGGGCCGCGAGGGCGGCGTCGAGTTCGGCCAGGTACCGGATGACGGCCAGCGGAGGATTCACGTCACCGCTCCCTTCACCACCTGGTTGACGGCGGCGACGAATGGCGACCAGACGCCCAGGAACGTGTCCAGCGCAGCCCTTCCGTCGGAGGTCAGCCGGTAATAGCGGCGTGGCGGGCCGCTACTCGATTCCTGCCAGGACGTCTGCACCCAGCCAGACCGGCGCAGCCGGGCGAGCAACGGATACAGGGTGCCCTCGCTGGCCAGCAGTGGGACGTCGGTACCCAGCCGCCGAGCGAGTTCCAGTCCGTAGGCCGGCCCCTCGGAGAGGACGCCCAGCACACAGAACTCAAGCGTGCCGCGGCGCAGGTTGGTCGCGATCTCATCCTCGCCGGGTACCATGCGACACATCTTACTGGACGGGCGTGGGCGCGACAAGACTTGATCGGGCCCAGGCCCGGGCAGCCGCGTCCTACCCGGGCGGAGAGGCATCGCCTCGTCCGGCCCGTTGCCGCCGGGGCATCACCCGATGTGCGCCCGAGGTGCCGACCGTGGCACCCTCTTATTCCGTGTCCGTGCCGTGCTCCGTCGTTCGACGGGTCCCTCGCCGCGCTGCACTGCTGATCGACGCGCCGGCACCGTTCGTGCGCAATGCCATCCTTTCCGTCGACACCTGGACGCGGGCCGCCACCGCCGCGGGACTCGCCCTGTCCGTCGCCCGGCGCCCTGACCCAGGCACGGTGCTGCTGCCGGGCGATGTGCTCCGCATCGGATCGGCGCGCCGCGGTTGCCTGTTCCGAGTGTGCCCGCCGACTTCCGGCGGCCCGGGCGTGATCACGCTGGATGGGGTCGGTGCCACTCGGAGCCATGTCACCGTGAGCGCCGTGCCGACACCGGCCGGGTCGGTCGTCACCGCTGAGGTGTGGAGCGGGCCGGCGCTTCGGCGACTCCGGACCCTGCAACGCCTGCAGGTACTGCTCGGGATCGTGTCGCTGGTCGCGACCGACGCCGACCCCTCGGCACCCGAGGGGCAGTCGGATACCGCGCCGACGGCCGGAAGTGGCGAGTCGACTGTGGTGGTCGCCGGGGTGCTGGTCCGGGACGGTGCGGTACTGGCCGCGCGACGCACCCACCCGCCGGAACTCGGGGGACTCTGGGAGTGCCCGGGCGGCAAGGTCGAGCCCGGTGAGACCGAGACCGACGCCCTGGTACGGGAACTCGGCGAGGAGCTGGGGATCGTGGTACGCGTGGCGGAGCGGATCGGTCCCGAGATCGCCATCGGCCACGGGTACCGGCTGCATGCATACCGGGTCGAGTTGATCTCGGGTACCCCGTCACCGATCGTTCACGATGCTCTGCGCTGGGTGAGCGCCAACGAGATCGAGACCCTGCCCTGGCTGCCGACCGACGTCCCGCTCATTCCGCACCTTCGACGCGCGCTCGACGCCGGGACGCGGTCCCCGGAGGGCATCGCGGCGCCATCTTGACCGAACTGTGACCGCGCGCCGCACAGTGCGCTGTGCCACGATCATCTCGGACCCGGCGCCGCCGAGCCCGTTGCCGCGGTCGTTCGTCCATGGCGGCCATCGCGGTGCGGAACCAGGGAAGGGAGTGTCCGATGTCGCGCTGGTCGCGTCTGGGAACAGTGGTCGCCGCGATTGCGGTGGCGGGAATGGTGGCCGCCTGCGGGGCGACCACTCAGAACCCGAATGCCGGAGGAGGCTCGTCGAGCACCGAGCAGGCATCCCCGACCTCATCGGCCGGTGGCGGGACACCGACCCCGTCGGCGGCCGGATCGTCGACCCAGTCGCCATCGGGGCAATCCTCTGCGAGCGAGTCCTCGAGCGGTGCCCCGGGATCCTCGTCCATGCAGTCGTCGTCGGAGCAATCGTCGACCGGGCAGTCCTCGGGCGCCGAGGTGGCCGCCGAGCCCGAGCCGCTGAACCTGAACCTGCCGAAGGACGACGCGCTGGCGGCACTGGTGCCTGCAAACATCGCCAAGGGCGGCACGCTCGTGATCGCCACCGATGCGTCCTATGCACCGAACGAATTCCTCAAGAATGGTGAGGGGTCGCCAATCGGCATGGATGTCGACCTGGGCAACGCCATCGCTCAGGTGCTGGGTCTGAAAACACAATGGAAGAACACCACATTCAACGGCATTATCGCCGGCATCAACGCCGGTCGGTATGACCTCTCGCTGTCCTCGTTCACCGACACCAAGGAACGCGAGAAGCAGGTCAACTTCGTCACCTATCTCACGGCGGGTGTGTCGATCGTCGTGGCCAAGGGCAACCCCGAGAACATCAACTCCGCGCAGGACCTGTGCGGCAAGAAGGTTGGGGCCGAGTCTGGCACCACCGAGGAGGACATGCTGACCAAGGAGGGCGTGGACGACTCGGTGGTGAAGATCTGCAAGGACGCCGGAAAGCCTGCACCGGAATATTCGGGGTACCCGAACCAGAGTGATGTGAACGTGGCTTTGGCGTCGGACCGGCTGGATGCCTACATGGCTGATACCCCTGTTGCGGAATACGCTGTCAAGTCCACCGGCGACAAGTTCGAGAAGGTCGGCAAGGACGTCGGTGTCGCGCCCTACGGCATTGCAATTCCGAAGGATCCGGCAGGGCTGACCACGGCCATTCAAAAGGCACTGCAGAAACTGATGGACGACGGCAGCTACGGCAAGATCCTGGCCAACTGGGGTCTGGGCGATTCCGGGATCACTACCGCCGAGGTCAACAAGGCGATCTTCTGATATCTGGGTCGCGGCGACTGGGAAGCGTGAGCCGATGACGACGACCGACGGATCGGTGACGGACCGGGTGGTGCCCATTAAGGCCATCCCGGTTCGTCACCCGGGCCGGTGGGTGGCGGTGGTGATCTTGCTGCTGCTGGCCGCGATGGCGGCACACAGCCTGATTACCAACCCGAAATGGCTGTGGGGAACATTTTCCCAATACCTGTTTACCGATGTGGTGTTCCAGGGCCTGATCAAGACCGTTTGGATCACCGCGGCCGCTATGGCGATCGGCATTGCGTTGGGCATCGTGTTGGCCGTGATGCGCATGTCGCCCAATCCGGTGGTGAAGACGGTCGCCTGGCTCTATATCTGGTTCTTCCGGGGGACCCCGGTGCTGGTACAGGTGGTCTTCTGGGCCTACCTCGGTCAGCTGTATCGCTACCTGAGCCTGGGCATCCCATTCGGCCCGGAGTTCATCTTCTTCAGAGTGAACGACCTGATCCCGGTGATCATGGCTGCGGTCTTGGGGCTCGGGCTGAATGAGGCGGCCTATATGGCCGAGATCGTCCGCTCGGGGATTCTGTCGGTCGGCAAGGGACAGACGGAGGCGGCCGAGGCGCTGGGCATGCGCCGGATCACGTTGATGCGCAGGATAGTGCTGCCTCAGGCAATGCGAATCATCGTGCCCCCCACCGGTAACGAGGTGATCTCCATGCTCAAGACCACCTCGATCCTGGTGGTCATCGCCGTCACCGAATTGTTCACCACCGTACAGAACATCTATAACGACAACTTCGAGCAAATCCCACTGTTGATGGTTGCCAGTGTCTGGTACTTGGTGGTGACGACGATCCTGTCCGTTGGCCAGTTCTACCTGGAGCGGCATTTCGGTCGTGGTGTCAGTGGCACCCAACGGATTCGGCGCAAACTGCAGATGGAGGTGCCGCATCGTGACGGGGCCATCTGACGGCACCTTCGGCGCTGGGGTGCCCATGGTGTTGGCCGAAGACGTACACAAGTCCTTTGGGCACCTGGAGGTTCTGGACGGCATCGACATGGCGGTGCTGCCCGGGCAGGTCGCGGTGCTGCTGGGCCCGTCCGGGTCCGGCAAGACGACGTTCCTGCGGTGCATCAACCACCTGGAGAAAATCAGCGGTGGGCGGCTCTCGGTGGATGGTGTGCTGGTGGGGTACCGGCAGCACGGCGACAAGCTGTACGAACTGCGCGATCGCGAGGTCGCCGAACGGCGCCGGGAGATCGGGATGGTCTTCCAGAGCTTTAACCTGTTCCCGCACATGACGGCGCTCGGAAACATCATGGAGGCCCAGGTCCAGGTGCTGCGCCGGTCTCGGGGTGCGTCCCGCGAGAAGGCGATGGCGCTGCTGGAGCGGGTTGGTCTGGCCGACCGAGCCACCTACTATCCGAGCCAGCTATCTGGTGGGCAGCAGCAGCGGGTGGCGATTGCCCGGGCGCTCGCCATGGACCCGAAGCTGATGCTGTTTGACGAGCCGACCTCGGCGCTGGATCCGGAGATGGTGGGCGAGGTACTGGACGTCATGCGCGACCTGGCCACCGCCGGCATGACGATGCTGGTGGTGACGCACGAGATCGGGTTCGCCCGAGAGGTGGCCGACACCTTGGTGTTTATGGACGGCGGGCAGGTGGTGGAGAGCGGCAACCCCCGCGACGTGATCGCGCATCCACAGCACCGGCGCACCAAGGACTTCCTGTCCAAGGTGCTGTAGTCGGGGTGCTGTTGTGGGGGCGCTGTAGTCGGGGCCGCCACCTGGGCGATCTGCGTGCCGGTCTTCGATCTGCGTGTGCAGTGGTGCACGCGGATCGGAGGTGGGTACGCGGATCGAAGCGGTGCACGCGGATCCGGATTGGGTACGCGGATCGAAGTGGTGCACGCGGATCGGAGGTGGGTACGCGGATCGAAGCGGTGCACGCGGATCCGGATTGGGTACGCGGATCGAAGTGGTGCACGCGGATCGGAGGTGGGTACGCGGATCGAAGCGGTGCACGCGGATCCGGATTGGGTACGCGGATCGGAGCGGTGCACGCGGATCGGAGCGGTGCACGCGCGGTGTAGCGGCACCGGGGCGTGCCGGCCTCGGCCACGCGAGCGGTTGTCCACCTGTCCGAGTCCGATCCACATTCTCCGAGCAGGCCGGGCATGCGGCCCTTCCGACGGTCAGCCTGGTGCCCATGACCATCGAAGATGCCCACGGTCCGCGTCGTGACCCGTCCAATTGCGGCCGCGGGCCCGCGGGCCCAGCGGCGCGGTTGGCGTCCGCCATTCCGGTTCTGCTGCGTCCCCGGCTACTAGCCGAGGGCGACTCCGACGCAGACATTCGGGCCCGGCGCGATCGACGCGAGGTGTCCGGGCTGCGGCGGGGCATCTACGTGCCCGCGGGGGTGACAGCCACCAATGAGCAGCGACACGTCGCAACGATCAAGGCGGCCGTGCCCTCACTGGCAGCAGGCAGCATTGTCAGTCACGTCTCCGCTGCGGTGCTGTGGGGACTGCCGCTCTGGGGCGTCAGTCTGGATCGGATACATGTCAGCCGTCGCATGTCTTCGGGTGCCTGCCGTACTGCGGGCCTGCACGTACATGCCGCTGCGGATGAGATCACGACCATTGATGTCGGCGATATGGCGATCACCAACCCGGCGCGGACGGTCGTCGATGTGGCTCGGATGGTTCCGTTCGAACAGGGGGTGGTGACGGCGGACGCCGCGCTGCGCGCAGGGCTCGTGACACCGGAGGAGCTGGTGGGCGAGGTGCTGCGGGCGACTGGCCGCACCGGGGCCAAGCGGGCGCGGGCGGTGATCGGCTTCGCCGATGGTCGGTCGGAGAGCGTCGGGGAGTCGCGCAGCAGGGTGGCCATGCATCGAGCTGGTCTGGCCGCACCCGAGCTGCAGGTAGCCATTCAGGATGCGGCCGGGCGCGAGATCGCGCGGTCGGACTTCGGATATCCCGACCTGCGGGTGGTCGGCGAGTTCGACGGAGCGGTCAAGTACGGACGGTTGCTGAGGCCCGGAGAGACCGCAGGCGATGTCGTGTTTCAGGAGAAGCGGCGCGAGGATGCGATCCGCGACGCGGGCTGGATCGTGATCCGATGGGTCTGGGCGGAGCTGAGCCGGCCGGAGATCATCGTCGCTCGGTGGGTGCAGGCATTTGACCGTGCGCGTCGTTGGGCCCTGCGCTGATCGCCACCCGTCGACCGTCGCCCTGACGAAATGGGCCGGTCGCCGACGGTGCGTCGCGGCCCGATCCGCGTGCCAGACTGCGGTTTGCGTGCCCCATTGCGCACGCAAACCGACAAGCGACACGCGGATCGGGGGTGGGTACGCGGATCGGGGGAGTGCGCGGGATCGAGTCAGTGCGCGGACCGGAGTGGGTGCGCGGACCGGAGTGGGTACGCGGATCGGGGGTGGGTACGCGGATCGGGAGTGGGTACGCGGATCGGGGTCAGCGCGCGGATCGGCAGGGTGCCCCGCATCCGCCGGGAGCGCAAGCTCACATCGGGAGTGCCAGTTGGTACGCGGTCGCGCCGACTAGACTTGACCGGTTCACCATCCGGCGCGGCGCTGCGCCGATTCTCGTCACCGATCGAAATGGGGTACCCGCTCGTGCCGACGCGCGACGACCTGCGCAACGTGGCCATCGTCGCGCACGTGGACCACGGCAAGACCACCCTGGTGGACGCGATGCTCTGGCAGTCCGGGGCATTCCGCACCGGGCAGGACGTCGCCGAACGCGTGCTGGACTCCGGTGACCTGGAGCGGGAGAAGGGCATCACCATCCTGGCCAAGAACACCGCCGTGCGTCGCTCCACCTCCGAGGGCGACACCGTGATCAACATCGTGGATACCCCCGGGCACGCCGACTTCGGCGGCGAGGTGGAGCGCGCGCTGATGATGGTGGACGGCGTGGTGCTGTTGGTGGACGCCTCCGAGGGTCCCCTGCCGCAGACCCGGTTCGTGTTGCGCAAGACCCTGGAAGCCCACCTGCCGGTGGTGCTGGTGATCAACAAGACCGACCGTTCCGACGCGCGCATCGACGAGGTCGTCGACGAAACCTACGCGCTATTCATCGATCTGGACGCCAACGACAACCAGATCGAGTTCCCGATCGTCTACTGCTCGTCCCGAGCCGGCCGGGCCAGCCTGACCAAGCCGGGCAATGGCGAACTGCCGGACCACGACAACCTGGACCCGCTGTTCGACACCTTGATGGCGACCATCCCGGCGCCGTCCTACACGGACGGCGCGCCGCTGCAGGCCCAGGTGACCAACATCGACGCGTCACCATTTCTCGGTCGGATCGCACTGTGCCGGGTGCACCAGGGGACGATCGCCAAGGGGCAGCAGGTCGCCTGGTGCCGGCGCGACGGCAGCATGGTGAAGACGAAGATCTCCGAACTGCTGATGACCGAGGCCCTGCAACGGGTTCCGGTTGCCACAGCCCAGGCGGGCGACCTGATCGCGGTGGCCGGCATCCCGGACATCACCATCGGGGAAACGCTGGCCGACCCGGACGACCCACACCCGATTCCCGCCATCACCGTCGACGAGCCGGCGCTGTCCATGACGATCGGCATCAACACCTCACCGCTGTCCGGGCGGGACGGCGGTAGCAAGCTCACCGCACGGCTGGTCAAGGGCAGGCTGGACGCCGAGTTGGTCGGCAATGTCTCGCTGCGGGTGCTGCCCACCGACCGGCCGGATACCTGGGAGGTGCAGGGCCGGGGCGAGCTGGCGTTGGCGATCCTGGTGGAGACCATGCGCCGGGAGGGTTTCGAACTGACGGTGGGCAAGCCGCAGGTGGTCACCCGAACCATCGACGGCGTGGTCAGCGAACCGTACGAGTACCTGACGGTGGACGTTCCGGAGGAATTCCTCGGGGCGGTGACGCAGCTTCTCGCCGTGCGCAAGGGTCGGATGGAACAGATGACCAACCATGGCACCGGCTGGGTCCGGATGGAGTTCACGGTTCCGTCGCGGGGGCTGATCGGCTTCCGCACCGAATTCCTCACCGACACCCGCGGCACCGGAATCGCGCACCATGTGTTCGACGGCTATCGGCAGTGGGCGGGCGGAATGCGTTCGCGCCCAACGGGTTCCCTGGTCGCCGATCGGGCGGGCAAGGCGACGCCATATGCGATGTTCAACCTGCAGGAGCGGGGCACCCTGTTCGTGCCGCCCACCACAGAGGTGTACGAGGGCATGGTGGTGGGGGAGAACTCCCGGGCGGACGACATGGACGTCAACATCACCAAGGAGAAGAAGCTGACGAACATGCGTTCCTCCACCGGTGACGAACTGGTGCACCTCGTGCCACCCCGCTCGCTGAGCTTGGAGCAGGCGCTGGAGTTCTGCGCCGACGACGAATGCGTCGAGGTGACTCCGCTGCATGCGCGCATCCGCAAGGTAGTGCTGCCCGCATCGGACCGGGCGAAGATCCGGTCGCGATCGGCCAGCTGAGTCCTCGCGGCTCGGTGCGGTCCACGCCCACCGCGCGAAACGTGCACACGGATGTGGTGGCCGACGATAGAGCTTCTGGTGCGGTAGTTCGTGCCGAAATATCCGATTGACAATAGTCAATAGATTCTTCGGGTCACCCTTTGGTCACGAATCGGCCCTTCGAGTGGCCCAGATACTGGGACAGTGCCGTAAGGTTCTGCGGTCAGGTACAACTAACGGGCGCAAGGCTGTCCACATTCGGCTGACGGGTCGACGGGGACCCCTTCCGGGACAGCAGGAGCACCCCAAGGAGGGCAATCGATGAGGAGAACGCGGGTAGTGGCTGCCACTGCCCTGATCGCAGTGTCAGCCATGGTGCTGAGTGCGTGTGGCAGCTCGCCCGGCCAGGCCAGCGAGAGCAACAGCAGCACGGGGAGCTCGCCCAGCACTTCTAGCTCGGCTGGTGGCGGCGGCTCGTCCAGCGGCGCCCCGACGGACACGGGCACCGGCAGTGCGCAGGGGTCGGGTTCCGGCAGCACGCAGGCGTCGGGTTCCGGCAGCGGTTCGGCGGATGCGGGCACGGTGGGCGGATCTGCGTGCGGCACGCCGCACGGCCCGTACGACGACCCGGGCGCGGAGCCGACCGGTACCGTCAAGGCTGGCTTCAACGAGTTGGCGTACTCGCTCAACAATGTCTCCGGCCACGGTAATTCGACCTACAACGCGAACCCGATCTACATCATGGACGGGCCCGGGCTGTTCTACTACAACGACAAGAACGAGCTGATCAACAACGACAGCTTCGGCACCTGCACGCTGGTCTCGTTGGACCCGCTGACCGTGAAGTACACGATCAACGACGGCGTGAAGTGGTCCGACGGCGTCCCGGTGACCGCGGCGGACATCCTGCTGAGCTGGGCGTCCTCGTCCGGCGAGTACAACACCGCCGAGGCCGAGTACGACGAGAACGGCAACCTCAAGCCGAGCGCCGGCATCGCCTTCGACTCCGCCAGCCCAGGCTCGGCGATGATCACCAAGTGGCCGGAGATCACCGACAACGGCCAGTCCATCACCTTCACCTACGACCAGTTCTACGTCGACTACGACGTGAACCTGGGTGTGGGCATGCCGGCTCACGTGGTCGCCATGCACGCGCTGAAGGTCGACGACCCGACGGCCGCGACGGACGACCTGGTGTCGCTCCTGAAGGACACGCTGGGCAAGGTCAAGGATGCAACGGATGCGCAGAAGTC
>Ga0209916_1000396_pt1 | contig 72858 bp, 71 predicted proteins | sample ThiBio_1000_plan_FD_183956 | JGI IMG/M metagenome (GOLD analysis project Ga0209916, IMG submission 183956) | Wastewater bioreactor microbial communities from Cape Town, South Africa - Thiocy_solids_2 (SPAdes) | ecosystem: Engineered > Bioreactor > Thiocyanate-remediating > Anaerobic-Aerobic ... | reverse complement strand
AGGTCTGACTCCCGTCACGGATCCGTGACCCTCCCGTGCGCCTCCCGCCGGTGTCCCTCCACACCTTCCGCACACCCGCCCCTCTCGCCACGGCCACAGCCTGCCCGGGCCGTGGCGAGAGGGGCGCATCCTTCCCCGGGCGACAGCTTGCGGGGCCCCGTCCCTCCCGGGCACCGGCCAGCAAGGGCCGCGTCCCATCCCGCGCCCCTCGACGCTCCGAACGCCATCCGTCCGGAGCTCTCGGAGCCGAATCTTTAGACCGTGCCCGGGGTGGCGCCGGGGAGCTTTGCGCCGCGCTTGGGACGGACGGCGCTCTCCAGGTCTTCCTGGGTGAAGCCGCCGACGACCTCGCCGTCGGTCGCGTAGCGGTAGAGGGCGACGCCGAAGATGCCGCTGAGGGACTTCGAGACCAGGAGGGCGACGCAGATCGCCAGGGCGCCGATCACGATCAGCACCGCGCCCGCGAAGCCGACCGAGGGCCAGATCACGACGCCGACGACGATCAGCGCGACGCCCGGAAGGAAGCCGAGGAGGAAGACGACGCCGCCGATCGCGATGTTGCCGGTGATCTGCTGTCCCCAGCGTTCGCGGAAGAGGGCGGCGGAGCGCTTGAGGGTGGCGAACGGGCCGGTGCCCTCGATCGCGATCACCGGCACCGAGAGGAAGGTGACCAGCGACCAGGCCGCGCCGACCAGGCGCCCGGCGATGTCGCCGAGCGCGCCGCCCTGGTTCTCGAGCGCGCCGATGACGACCGCGATCGCGGTCGAGAGCGCCGCCCAGCCGCAGATCGCGCCGATGCGCGAGTTGGCGACCGCGATGCCGTCCCCGACCGTCGCGCTCTCGCCGCGGAAGATCCGGTCCGCGCAGGCCGCGAGGCCGACGCTGAAGTAGATGCCGACCACGCTGAGGACGTAGATCCCGATCACGACCAGCGGCACGCCCACGCCGTAGGTGTGCTGGTCGAGCGCGAAGGCGCCCGGCCCGAGGAAGACGAGGCCGAGGATGATGGTGGCGATCCCGCCGTAGAGCGGGAAGCGGACGAGTTCGCGGTGCGAGTTGAGAAGCGCCCAGCTTTTCTTCGTGAGCGCCCAGCCGCGGCGGATGCGTTTCATTCAGGGAGTTTCGGCAAGCCCGGGCGTTCTCCTTAGCCCGCGCTCCTCGAAGTACTCCCACTCCTGGCGCCCCAGCTCGGTCGCCGGCGCGTCCGCGTAGACCCACTCGCGCAGGATCCGGTGCCAGTTGCGCTTCGCCCGCAGCTGGCCGAGCACGGCGACGACGCCGATCTCCATCCGCCGCCCCATCAGCTCGTCGGCGGGGATCGACTCGCGCCGCATCAGGTCGAAGTACTCCGACCGCGGGTCGTTCGTCGACTCGATGATCTTCATCACGATCCGCGCGTCGATTTCGACCTCGCGGTCTTTGACGTACCAGCCCCCGATCGCGTGCATGTGGTCGAGCAGCCGTTCCGCGTCGAGCTTCGACGGGTTTTTCACGAAACCGAGATCGTGGAGCGCCTCCCGGAACGCCTCCGGGTCGTCGCGCGAGGCCGCGTCGAAGGCGCGCTGCTCGAGCAGGATCTGCTCGCGGTCGAGTTTCTTCGTCATGCCGAAGTCGAGGAAGGCGACCCGCCCGTCGTCCATCAGGATGTAGTTGCCGGGGTGGGGGTCGGCGTTGAACTGCTGCAGGTGGTAGATCGAGCCGAAGCTGCCGCGGAAGACGATCTCGCCGAAGCGGCTGCGCTCCTCGTGCGGCAGCTCCTTGATCGCGTCGAAGCCGATCCCTTCGACCAGCTCGGTGACGAGCACGCGCCGGCGCGAGATCCGGGTCACGACTTCCGGCACGTAGATGAACGGATGGTCACGGTAGGCGCGCGAGAACGTGCGCTGGTTCTGCGCCTCGTACTCGTAGTCGAGCTCCTCCATCACCCGTTCGCGCAGCTCCTCGGCGATCGCCTTCGCGTCGAGTCCCGGCGCGATCGCCCGCGCCAGCCGCACGATCGTCCCCGCGTTGCGCAGGTCCGCCTCCAGCGCCTCGGCGATCCCCGGGTACTGGATCTTCACCGCCACCCGCCGCCCGTCGAGCAGCTCGGCTTTGTGCACCTGGCCGATCGAGGCGGCGGCGAACGCCTCGTGGTCGATCTCGGCGAAGTACTCCGACAGCGGTTCGCCGTCGTACTCCTCTTCCAGCACCTTGACCACCTGCTCCCAGGGCATCGCGGGCGCCTCCGAGCGCAGTTTGCCCAGCTGCTCCTGGTAGATCTCGCGGTACTCCTCGGGGATGAACTCGGTGTCGATGAACGAGGCGAACTGCCCCAGCTTCATCGCCGCGCCCTTCATCTGCCCGAGCGCGCCGACCATCTTCATCGCCGTTTCCAGGTGGCGCTGCTCCAGCTTCTCCTGGCCCGACTCCTCGGAGCGCGCCACGTTGGCCGCTTTCGTCCCCGCGTAACGGGCCCCCTGCGTCCCGATGATCGTGCCCAGTTTCGCCGATCTGCGGATCCGCCCCTTCGGGATCTTGGCTTCGTCGGCCACGCCTAGAGCTTGCCACAGACGCCTTTGCGCGCCGATTCTCTATCCTGTCGCGTCCGATGGCAGATGCACGCACCACTTTGAAAGTCGCCCCGCGCACCGAGTTCGGCTCGCGGACCTCCCGCCGTATGCGCCGCGAGGGGCTCGTCCCCGGCGTCGTCTACTCAGGCGGCGCGGAGGCCACCCACTTCCAGGTCGCCGAACGGGACGTGCGCAGCGTGATCGCCGAGGGCGCCGCGCTGTTCGACCTCTCGATCGACGGCGGCAAAGCGCGCCCGGTCGTGGTCAAGGAGCAGCAGCTGCACCCGGTCAAAGGGACGCTGCGCCACATCGACCTCCAGGAGGTCAAACTCGACGAGGCGATCCACGCCGAGGTCGTGATCGAGCTCGAAGGCGTCGACGACGCGCCGGGCGTGAAGGCGAGCGGCGTCCTGGAGCACGTCACCCGCGAGATCACCGTCGAAGCGCTGCCGACCGCGATCCCGGACAAGATCGTCGTCGACGTCTCCGCGATGGAGATCAACGACACGCTGCAGCTCTCCGCGGTCACCGCGCCGAGCGGCGTCACCTTCCTCGCCGACGACCCCGAGGAGGTCACCATCGCCACCCTCGCCCCGCCGCGCGTCGAAGAGGCCGCGCCGGAGGTCGAGGAGGAGACCGAACTGGTCGGCGAGGCCGAGGGCGGCGAGGCCGCCGAGGGCGACGGCGACTCGGGCGACTCCGAGGGCGACTGAGGGCGCTAGCCCTCTCGGGCCGTGGCCCTCTTCGGCCGTCGAGAGAGCGACGGCGACCGCATCTTCATCGTCGGCCTGGGCAATCCCGGGCCCGAGCACGCCCGTGACCGTCACAACATCGGCTTCGACGTGGCCCGCGAGCTGGCCCACCGCTGGGACCTCGGCAGGCCGCGCTCCAAGTACAGGGGCGAGCTGTGGGAAGGACGGACCGGTCCCGGCGGCCCCCGCGTCGCGATCCTCCTGCCGCTGACCTACATGAACGCGGTCGGCGACTCCGCCGGCCCCGCCCGCGGCGCCCTCAAGATCCCGCTGGACCGCACGATCGTCCTCCACGACGAGATCGACATCCCCTTCGGCGAGATCCGCGTCCGGGAGGGGGGAGGCCTGGCCGGCCACAACGGCCTCAAGTCCCTCAAACGAGGCTTCGGCTCCGCCGACTTCTGGCGCGTTCGCATCGGCGTCGGCCGCCCCGACTCCACCGACCCCGAGATCGTCTCCGCCTGGGTCCTCGGCCGCTTCCGCGAGCCCGCCGCCGAGGTCGAGGCCCTGGTCGACGACGCCGCCCGCGAGACCGAACGCCTGGTCGAGCGGCTGAGCGAGCCTGAGTAGTCCTTTACAGTCTTTACACGTTTTAACGATTTCCGTTAAGTCCTGTAAAGAAGAATAAGATCGGCAGCGCGATGCGCGCGCAGGACAACCCCTATACGCCGAATGCCGGAGCCAGACCGCCCGCCCTGGTGGGCCGGGGCGAAGAGCTGGAGGCGTTCCACGTGCTGCTGGCTCGCCTGCTCAGGGGCCATACGGAGCAGTCGATGCTGATCACGGGCCTCCGCGGCGTGGGCAAGACGGTTCTCCTGACGAAATTTGAGGAGATGGCGCGAGAAGCCGGCTGGATCACGGTCGAGGCGGAGATCACCAAGAACTCGGACTTCGGAGGTCGAATGGCCAATCTCGCCCGCCGGGCCCTTCTTCAAGTGGCGCCGAAGGCGCGTTGGAAGGGCCGTGCGACCCGTGCCGCCGCCGTTCTGCGCTCTTTTCAGCTGACCGCAGGTTCGGATGGAAGCGTCACCGCGGGCTTCGAGGTCGAGCCCGCCGAAGGCCTCGCCGACAGTGGAAGGCTCGACGAGGACCTGACCGATCTCTTCGTCGCTCTCGGAGAGGCGGCAGAGGAACACGGAGTCGGTGTCGTCTTCCTGATCGACGAGGTCCAATACCTCGACCTGGTCGAGTTCGAGGCGCTCATCGCCGCGATCCACAAAACCGTTCAACGTCAATTGCCGATCACGCTGGTCGGGGCAGGGCTCCCGCAGCTCCCGAGACTCGCGGGGGAGGCGAAGTCCTACGCCGAGCGTCTCTTCAAGTTCCCACGGATAGGGCGCCTCTCCGAGACGTCGGCTGGGCAGGCGCTGGCGGAGCCGGCAGCGCGCCTCGGGGTCGCCTTCGAGGAGGACGCTTTGGCGGCCGTGGTCAGCTACACGGAGGGGTATCCATATTTCCTCCAGGAGTACGGCTCGATGCTCTGGAGTTCGATGAGCGAGTCGCCGGTCACCGCTGACGACGTTGCCGCGGCGCAGGCCGCGATCGAGGCGAAGCTGGATGGCGGGTTCTTCCGCGTACGGATCGAGCGCACCAGCGAGCTGGAGCAGCACTACCTGCGGGCGATGGCCGAGCTTGGCCCGGAGCCACAACGGACGAAGGATGTCGCGGCGCTGCTCGACCGCACCTCGGAGCAGCTTGGCCCGATCCGCTCGCGGCTGATCGACAAAGGCCTGCTCTACACGCCCGGTCGCGGCCTGGCGGCCTTCACGGTGCCGCAGTTCGACCGCTTCATGCGCCGCACCTACGCCCTCTAATAAGTTCCGAGTCATGAGCGATCAGACCGAGCCCGCCGCCGTCACCACCTACGAGGTCGCCGACGACGGCGTCGCGCTGATCCGCCTCGACCGGCCGAGGGCGCGGAACGCGATCAACACGCAGATGCTGAGCGAGCTGCTCGAGCACCTCGCGGTGGCGCGGGGGGACGAGGCGGTGCGGGTGCTCGTCTTCTCCTCGACCGACCACATGGGGCTGTCGGCCGGCGCCGACGTGCGCGAGGAGCTGGACCACGACGGCCACGTGCGGCGGATGCAGATGTTCTCCGACCTCTACGACGCGATCGTCGCCTTCCCCAAGCCGACCGTGGCGGCGTGCCACGGCGACGTGGTCGGCGGCGGGGCCGAGATCTCGATCGCCTGCGACCTGCGGGTCGGCGGTTCGAACCTGCGGATGCGCTTCCCCGGCGCCGCGCTCGGCATGCCGGTCGGCCCGGCCCGCCTCGTCACCCTCTGCGGCCTCGCCGCCGCCAAGTACCTGCTGCTGACCTCGCGCACGGTCGGCCCCGACGAGGCGCTGCGCCTCAACCTGGTCAACCGCGTCGCCCCCGCCGCCGCCACCGAGGAGTCGGCGCTCGCCCTCGCCGCCTCGGTCGCCGCCCACCCGCCCGAGGCCGTCGCCCGCCTCAAGCGCATGCTCCACGAGTGGGACGACGTCGAGGGCCGCTCGGCCGCCGAGGGCGTCGGCCAGGTCGAGCACGTGCGCGGCGGCGTCGACTTTCCGTTCGGCTGAGGCCCCCTCCAGAGGGGGCCTGAGTCCCCTGTACCGCGGGTCGAGCGTGGCTAGCTTGACCGTGTGAACCTCTACCGTCTTGCCGCCGCCTCCCCTCGGGGCCGCGCCGCCGCACTCGCACTGCTCCTGGGCGCACTGCTCGCGCTCGCCGTCCCGGCCTGGGCCTCGGCCGCCCTGTTCACCGTGAACGGGACCGGGGACGAGGCCAACGGGGAACCGGGGATCAGCTGCACCACGGCGCTCGGCGAATGCACCCTGCGCGCGGCGATCGAAGCAGCGAACGAATCGTCCGTCGGCACCGACGAAATCACCTTCGATCCGGCCGTCTTCAACGGGGAGGTCGGCGACACGATCGCGCCGGGGCTGCTGCCCGCGATCAGCGCTCCGACGACCCTCGACGGTACGAGCTGCAACGCCGGCTCGGCGACCCCGTGCCTCGCCGCCAACAACGGCAACGTCCTGCTCGTCCTCTCCGCCGGCGAAACGAAGGTCCAGCACCTCTCGATCACCGTCCCATCGGGGACGGTCGGCATCCGGGCCTCGGGCTCCGCCGGGAGCGGGCCCGGGGTCGAAGTCCTCCACAACACGATCTCGATGCCCGGCAACGGCAGCCCGAGCACCGGGATCGAAGTCTCCCTCGGGGCCTCGGGCGATCTGGTCGAAGGCAACAAGATCACCTCTCCGTTGCAGAGCTTCAACTTCCCGATCGCCCTCCGCGGCAACTCCAATCGCATCCTCGGCAACGAACTCATCGGGGCCTCCTGCTGCGAGGCGGGGGTCAGCCTCGAAATCGGGGCCTCCGGAAACCAGATCGGCGGCGACACGGCCGCGTCCGAAAACCTGATCGAAGGCTTCGCCGGCGGAGCGGTCGGGATGGTCAACATCCCCCGGGATTCCTCCCACAACGAAGTGCGACGGAACCGCGGCGCAAACGGGTCGAATTTCGTCCAAGGCGCAACGGTCGCGGCGCCCCTCATCACCGAAGCCCTGCAGTCGAGCGTCAGCGGGACCGCCGAACCGGAAGCCACCGTGCGGCTCTTCCGCAAGAAGACCGAAAGCGCGGGCGAGATCGAAGGCTTCCTCGGCGAAGCCAAAGCCGACAGCAGCGGCGATTGGAAGGTCAGCTTCGCGAAAGCCCCGACCGACACCCTCGCGGCCGCCACGCAGACCATCGGCGGCAGCACCTCCGGATTGGGCGAAACGAAGCACCTGGCCGAAGAACCCGAAAGCGAACAAGAAAAAGCCGAAAAAGAACAGAAAGCGCGGGAAGAACGGGAAGCCGCCGAAAAAGCGGCGAGAGAAAAAGACGCCGCTGAAAAGGGAGGCGGCGGCTCGGGCAGCGGGAGCGGCACCGGCCCCTCGAGTCCCCAGCCCGCCCCGCCCGCGCCTTCGGCGCCGGCCCCGGTGAAAGCGAAGGTGATGATCACCAAGGGTCCGAAGAAGGCCTCGACCTCGACCACCGCGACCTTCAAGTTCAAGGCGACCCCCGCCGCCGGCGCGAAGCTCGAATGCAAGCTCGACCGCGCCAAGTGGGTCAAGTGCAAGTCGCCGAAGGCCTACAAGAAGCTGAAGCCGGGCAAGCACACCTTCCGCGTGCGGGCCAAGGCGAACGGCCTCACCGGCGCCGTCGCGAAGTACCAGTTCACCGTCAAGCCCCAGCCGTAGCCGCGGCGGATTCGTAAACTGGGATCAAGCGGCCGGATCGATGGATCTGGGCGTCTTGTGTGCCCATGAGCCTTCGACCCCTTCTAGATCTCGCCGCCGAGAACGAGCGCGTCCACGCGCTTGCCGGCGACGTGCTTGCCGCCGCCGACGGCGGGGCGGGGATCAGCCTGCGCGCCTCGCAGACGCTGCGGCCGCTGCTGCTGGCGGCGCTGCTGGAGGACGATCGCGGGCTCGCCGGGCGCCCGGCGCTCCTGGTCGCCGCAGACGACCGCGCCGCGCGTGATCTCGCCGCCGACCTGCGCGCCTTCCTCGCCCCCCGCCGCGTCCGCTTCTACCCCTCGCGCGGCACCGGCTATGCCTCGTCGGTGACGCCGCCGCCGCACCTCGTCGGGCTGCGGATCGACGCCCTCGACGCGCTCTCGCGGGAAGCCGACGCGATCGTCGTCGCCTCCGCCGTCGCCCTCGCCGAGGCCGTGCCGGACGCCTCGCTGCGCCCGGCGGGCTTCGAAATCGCCAAGGGGGACGAGGTCGACCTCGGCGCCGTCGCCGAGGACCTGGTCGCGGCGGGCTACGAACGGGTCGAGCAGGTCGAGGAACGCGGCCAGTTTGCCGTCCGCGGCGGCATCCTCGACGTCTACCCGGCGACCGAGGAGCGCGCCGTGCGGGTGGAGCTCTTCGGCGACGAGGTCGAGTCGATGCGCTGGTTCTCGACCTTCACGCAGCGCAGCCTCGGCGACGCCGAGGTGGTCGAGCTCGCCCCGGCCGCGGAGCTCGACGCCGACCACCGCGAGCTCGCCTCGCTTGCCGCCCTGGAGGCCGCCGAAGGCGAAGGCGGCGCCACCGACCTCGGGGAGTTGCTGCCGCTGGACCAGTTCCGCGCCCCGCTGGACCTCGTGCCCGCGAACGCCGCCGTCGTCCTCGCCGCCCCCGAGGACGTCGAGCCCGCCCTGCGCGACGTCTGGGAGGACGCGACGACCTCGATGAAGGACGAGGACGCGCGCCGCCTCTACGTCGACGTCGCCGGGCCGCTGGCCGAGCGCGCCGCCCTGTCCCTGACCGCCGTCGGCGAGGACGACGAAGACGCCTTCCGCGCCTCGCGCGCCGAGAGCCCCGCCCGCTCGATCAAGGAGGCCGAGTCGGAGCTGGAGAAACTGGTCCGCAGCGGTTATCGCACCGTCGTCGCCTTCGACTCGATGGGGGAGGCGGAGCGCGCCCGCTACGGCCTCGACCGGCTCGAGGCGCGGATCCTCGAAGGCGGCCATCTCAGCCCCGACCCCGGCCTCTCGTTCGCCGAGGCGCGCCTGCGCGAGGGCTTCGTCGCGCCGGAGCTGAAACTCGCCGTCTATCCATTCCGCCGCCTCGTCCACCGGCGGCGCCGCGCCGAGGAGACGCCCGCGACCGGCGGTGGCCGCGGCCGCCTCGCCTTCTCCGAGCTGCGGGTCGGCGACTACGTCGTCCACGAGGACCACGGCGTCGCCCGCTTCGCCGGCTTCGAGACGCGCGAGATCGGCGGCGTCACCCGCGACTACCTCTACCTCGAATACAAAGGCGAGGACCGCGTCTATGTCCCAACGGAACAGCTGGAGAAGCTATCCCGGTATCTCGGCGCGGGCGGCGAACCGACGCTCTCGGCCCTCGGCGGCAAACGCTGGCAGAACCTGAAGGCGCGGGCGCGCAAAGCCGCGGGCGCGCTGGCGGGGGAACTGCTCAACCTCTACGCCGAGCGCCGCGCCCGCAAGGGCCACGCCTACCCGCCCGACGGCGAGTGGCAGATCGAGATGGAGTCGAACTTCCCCTACCGCGAGACCGCCGACCAGATCGAGGCGATCGAAGCGGTCAAGGGCGACATGGAATCGGAGCGTCCGATGGACCGCCTGGTCTGCGGCGACGTCGGCTTCGGCAAGACCGAGGTGGCGCTGCGCGCGGCGGTGAAGGCGGCCGCCGACGGCCTCCAGGTGATGATGCTGGTGCCGACCACGATCCTCGCCCAGCAGCACTGGGGCACCTTCCGTGAGCGTCTCGCCGACCTTCCGTTCCGGGTCGAGGGCATCTCCCGCCTGCGTCCCGCCGCCGAGACCAAGGCCGTGCTCGCCGACTTCGAGGCGGGCAAGGTCGACATCCTGATCGGCACCCACCGCCTGCTCTCGCGCGACGTCCGCGCCAAGAATCTCGGCCTCGTGATCGTCGACGAGGAGCAGCGCTTCGGCGTCAAGCAGAAGGAGCTCTTGCGTCAGCTGAAACTGAAGGTCGACGTGCTGGCGATGTCGGCGACGCCGATCCCGCGCACGCTGCAGATGAGCCTTGCGGGCCTCCGTGACATCTCCGTGATCGAGACGCCACCCGAGGGCCGGCGCCCGGTCCGCACGTACGTCGGCCCTTATGACGAGGACCTGGTGAAGAAGGCGATCTCGCGCGAGGTCGAGCGCGGCGGCCAGGCCTTCGTCCTCCACAACCGGATCGACTCGCTCTTCGAGGTCGCCGAGCGCCTGCGCGGCCTCGTCCCGAACGCCCGCTTCCTCGAAGCGCACGGGCAGATGGACGAGCACTCGCTCGAGGAGACGATGCTCGCCTTCCTGCGCGGCGAGGCCGACGTGTTGGTGACGACGACGATCATCGAGTCCGGCCTCGACATCCCGACCGCGAACACGCTGATCGTCGAGCGCGCCGACCAGCTCGGGCTGAGCCAGGCCTACCAGATCCGGGGACGGGTGGGGCGCTCGAAGGAGAGCTCCTACGCCTACATGCTCTACCCGAGCGCCGAGGCACTGACCGAGGACGCCGCCGCGCGCCTCTCCACGCTTGCCGACCACACCGAGCTCGGCTCCGGCTTCCGCATCGCGATGCGCGATCTCGACATCCGTGGCGCCGGCAACCTGCTCGGCGACGAGCAGTCGGGGCACGTGGCCGCGGTCGGCTTCGAGCTCTACTGCCAGATGATCGACGAGGCGGTGGCCGAGGCCGCCGGGGACGACGGCGAACGCGAGGAGGCGCCGGAGCCGGTCCGCCTCGACGTGCCGGTCGACGCCTACCTGCCCGCGACCTTCGTCCCCTTCGAGGCGGCGAAGATCGACATCCACCGCCGCATCGTCGCCGCCCGCGAGCCGGGCCAGCTGCGCCAGATCGCCGACGAGCTCGACGACCGCTTCGGCCAGCTGCCGCCGCAGGCCGAGAACCTGCTGAAGCTCCAACGCGCGCGGATCGAACTCGGCCTGGCGGGCGCCCGCAGCGTCGAGTTCCGCGGCGGCAAACTGACGGTGAGCGGCGTAGAACTCGACTCGACCGGCTCCGGCGTCCTCTCCGAGCAGGTCGAAGGGGCGCTCTACGAATGGCGCGAGCAGGCCGCCTCCCTGCGCGTCCCAGGCGACCCGGACGAACGCCTGGAGGCGGTCCTGGCGCTGGCGACGGGCCTGCGCGAGGCGAAGCGGGCCGCGGAGCCGGCGGCGGCTTGAGGTGAGGTGGGTCGACGGGCGGGTCCGCGGCGCTTGCGGCCGTCCGAGATGGATTAAGGGTGTCCTGGGCTCCTCATGGGGGTCCTGGCAGGCTGTGACCCCCATGAGGAGCCCAGGACGTGAGGGGTGCGTGGGAGAGGCGTCACAGGGACGTGAGGAAGTCGGACTTACGTGACGATCGGGTCCGGGAGTCTCCACACCTCGGCCGGATCGTTGACGAAGATGCCGGGAACGTCACACTTTCCGGCCCTCAGGCGCCCTTTTCGGGCCGAAATCAGGGGGTCTGAAACGCGCTGCGTGTTTTAGGGCCCCTATAGGGGGGTCAATACACGCAGCGCGTAGGTCGGTGTTGCACAACACGGGAGGAAGACCGGAGTTCTCACGCTCTCTGTGACGAGGTCTGACCTCCGTCACGGATCCATGAGCCTCCCGTGCGCCTCCCGCCGGTGTCCCTCCACACCTTCCGCACACCCGCCCCTCTCGCCACGGCCACAGCCTGCCCGGGCCGTGGCGAGAGGGGCGGGTCCCTACCCGGGCGACAGCTTGCGGGGCCTGGACCCTTCCGGGCGGCAGCCAGCGGGTCCCATCCCTTCCCGCGCGACAGCTCGCGGGGTCTGGACCCTTCCCGGGCGACAGCTTGCGAGCCCCGGACCCTCCCGGGCGCCGGCATGCGAGCCCCGAGCCCGCCCCTCACCCAGCCCGCAACCGGGCACAGGGCTCAGCTCTCCAGCCCGCGGCGCGCCTCGGACGAACCACCCGTGGGACCGCCTGCCCAGCCCCCGCCGGCGCCCTTCGGGCGAGGGTTTCCGGTGGTTCGCGGCTGCCGCCGCGAACTCTTTACCCACTGCAAAGACGACTTTCACTATGCTGCCCCGTCGGTGGGAGCCAAATCGGGGCGAAAAACGTCAGGTGGGGGCGGCAGGGGCCGCCGCCCGAAGAAATCGGGTGGGCCGCAAGCTAAGCGGGGCGGGAGCCTGGGCAGGGCGCAGCGCGTCGGCCTGGTCTCGTTCGCGGTCGTCTTCATCGTGCTCTTCGTCGTCCTCGCGGTCGCCCAGGGCCTCGGCGCGCCGAGCGTCCCGGCCGGGGACATCGCGCTGGTGAGCAGCGCGCCCGCCAGCCACGAACACATCTCCGAAGTCGACTACAAGAAGTCGCTGGCGCAGCAGGAATCGCAGGCGGGCCTGAAAAAACCGCCGAAAGCCGGCTCCAAAAAAGCCGAAGAACTGCACAAATCGGCGATCGGCGAACTTCTGAACGCCGCCTGGATCTTCGGCGAGGCGGAAGAACTCGGGATCAAGGTCACCTCGAAAGAAATCGAAACCGAACTCGCCAAAGTCAAAAAAGAAAGCTTCAAAACGGAAAAAGCGTTCCAGGAATTCCTCAAGGAATCGCACTTCACCGAGGAAGACGTGAACGAGCGTCTGGAACTGCAGATCCTCTCCACGAAGATCCAGGAAAAGATCACCAAAGAAGCGCCGCCGGTCAGCGAAGCCGAACTCAAGGCGTATTACGAAGCTGAAAAGGCGACGCAGTTCACGAAACCGGCCACGCGGGACGTGCGCGTCGCCGTGAACGAAAACAAAAAAGAAATCGAAGCCGCGAAGAAAGCGCTGGAAGCCGACAACTCGGAAGCCGGCTGGAAAAAAGTGACGAAAAAATATTCGCCGACGACGGCTTCGCAGGGCGGGCTCCAGAAAGAAATCTCCGAAGAATTCCTCACGGAACCGCTGAAAAAAGACATCTTCAAATCGGCGACCGGCGAACTGATCGGCCCGGTCAAACAGGAAAAAAATTACCTGCTGCTGGAAGTCGTGACGCTGCACTCGGAAAAAGTGCAGACCTTCGACGAAGTCAAAACGACGATCGAATCGACGCTGAAACAGCAGGGCGAAGAAAAATACTTCCAACAGTGGGTCTCCGGCTTCCAGTCGAAGTGGACCTCGCGCACCCACTGCGCCTCGGGCTTCACGATCGAACAGTGCGCCAACTACAAGGGCTCCGGTCATCCCGCGACCGCCTCTGAAGCCTGCTACGAAGCCAATCCGAAAACGCCCGCCAAAGAATGCCCGGCACCGGTGGTGCAGAACCAGCCCGCGCTGCCCGGCTCGGTGAGCGCGACCAAACCGGAAGGCGAACGACTGGTCCAGCGCCCGCGCCCCGAGGAAGCGGGCAAATCGGCCAAAGAAGGCGCCGAAGGAGCCGCGGGAGCGGCCGGAGGCGCCGAAGGCTCGGCTGAATCCGAAGCCGCCCAGAAAGCGGTCGAAGAAGCGGCCGCCAAAGCCGCCGAAGAATCCGCCGCCAAAGGCAAGTAGCGCCGCTGCGGGCAGACCGCGCCGAAGTACCTCGGGCAAATAGGATCGCCGTCCTATGAGCACGATCTCCTCCATCCACGCCCGGCAGATCCTCGATTCGCGCGGCAACCCGACCGTCGAGGTCGACGTTGCGCTGGAGTCCGGGGCGCAGGGGACCGCGGCGGTCCCCTCGGGCGCCTCGACCGGTGAGTTCGAGGCGGTCGAGCTGCGCGACGGCGGCGAGCGGTGGGTGGGCAAGGGCGTCACCAAGGCGGTCGCCAACGTCAACGGCGAGATCGCCAAGGCGCTGACCGGTGCCCGCGCCGCCGAGCAGGGCGCCCTCGACGAGACGATGATCGAGCTCGACGGCACCCCGAACAAGGGCCGGCTCGGCGCCAACGCCATCCTCGGCGTCTCCCTGGCCGCCGCCAAGGCCGCCGCGGCGGACTCCCGGCAGCCGCTCTACCGGTATCTCGCCGAGCTCTACGGCGGCGGCGAGCCGCGCGTCCTGCCGGTGCCGATGATGAACGTCCTGAACGGCGGCGCCCACGCCGACAACTCGGTCGACTTCCAGGAGTTCATGGTCGTCCCCGCCGGCGCCTCCAGCTTCGCCGACTGCCTGCGCGTCGGCACCGAGGTCTTCCACGCGCTGAAGAAGAGCCTCGGCGCGCGCGGCCTCGCCACCGCGGTCGGCGACGAGGGCGGCTTCGCCCCCAACCTCGAGTCCAACGAGGCGGCGCTGCAGGCCGTGCTCGCGGGTGTCGAGGCGGCCGGCTACAAGCCCGGCTCCGACGTCTTCATCGCCCTCGACCCGGCGACCAGCGAGGTCTTCAAGGACGGCAACTACGTCCTCGAGCACGAGGGCCGCACGCTCTCGCCGCAGGAGATGGCCGCCTACTGGGCCGATCTCGCCGCCAAGTACCCGATCGTCTCGATCGAGGACGGCATGGACGAGGAGGACTGGGACGGCTGGAAGCTCCTCACCGACGCGATCGGCGCGCAGGTCCAGCTCGTCGGCGACGACCTCTTCGTCACCAATCCGGAGCGGCTGCGCCGCGGCATCGAGCTCGGCGTCGGCAACTCGATCCTGGTCAAGGTGAACCAGATCGGCACGCTCTCGGAGACCCTCGAGGCGATCCGCATCGCCCGCGACGCCGGCTACACCGCGGTCATCTCGCACCGCTCGGGGGAGACCGAGGACACGACGATCGCCGACCTCGCCGTCGCCACCGGCGCCGGCCAGATCAAGACCGGCGCGCCCTCGCGCTCTGATCGCGTCGCCAAGTACAACCGCCTGCTGCGGATCGAGGAGGAGCTCGGCGCCGCCGCCGAGTTCCCCGGCCTGAACGCATTCGCCCAACGCCGCTCCTAGGCGCCCGAGGGCGACACTTAATGAAGGAGAAGGCCCGCCGGCAGCGTAGCTGCGGGCATGGCCTCGAACCGTCGCCCCGCGAAACGGCGCCCCGCCGCCCGTCGTCCCGGCGCCCGCCGCTCGCCCAGCCGCATCAAGTGGGACCGGGTCGGCCGGATCGCCCTGGTCCTGGTCCTCTTCGCGGTCGCCTACAGCTACCTCAACCCGGCGATCGACCTCTTCAAGACCTACCAGTCGACGACCGCGGCGAAAGCCGAATTCCACGAGCTGCTGCGCGAAAACAAGCGCCTCCACAAGGCGGTCCAGACGGCCGACAACGCCGCCATCGTCGAGGGGATCGCGCGCAAGCAGGGGATGATCGCCGAAGGCGAGACCCCGTTCGTGCTCCACGGCCTGAACTGAGCGCCCGTGCCTAGCTTCGGCTCCTACCTGCTGGGGGCCGCCCAGCTCGCCGTCCTCGCCGCCGCCACCAGTTACGCCGCCTGGCTCCTGCGCGCGCGCCTGCTGCCGGGTTGGCGCGGGGCGCCCGCGCGCCTCGTCGAGGTGACCGTCGCGGTCGGCCTGGTGACCGCGGTGAGCGAGGTCCTCGGCACCTTCGGCCTGCTCTACATCGGGGCGCTGATCCTGGCGCTGGTCGCCGTCGCGTTCGCCGTGCGCTTCCTCGTCCCCCAGGCCCACGGCGGCGGTCAGACCGCCCGTGGCGTCGATCCCGGCGTCCTCGCCTCGCTCGTCGCGATCGCCGTCATCGCGATCGTCACCTTCGACTGGGCGGTGACCGCGAAGCACGCGCTCGACGCGGGGATCTTCAACTTCGACTCGCTCTGGTACCACATGCCGTTCTCGGCGGACATCTTCCAGTCGCACTCGACGACCGGGATGCACCACATCGAAACGGTGCTCGACAACTGGTTCTACCCGCAGAACTCCGAGCTCCTCCACGCCGTCGGCATCCTCGCGATCGGCCGCGACACCCTCAGTCTCTTCATCAACTTCGGCTGGCTCGCGGTCGTCTTCCTCGCCGCCTACTGCGTGGGACGGCCCTACGGGCGGGGGATCGCGACGACGATCGTCGCGGCGATCCTGGTCGGCTGCCACACCCTCGTGGTGCGCGAGCCGGGCGCCGCCAAGAACGACCTGATGGCCGCCGCGCTCCTCCTCGCCGGCATCGCGATCCTGATCGAGGCCTGGAACGCCCAAGCGGGTGAGTTCGCAGAAAGCCGCGCTATGCGCGGAGAAGTGCGAACTCGGGTGCTGTACGGGTGGCCGCTGGCCGCCGCCGGGCTCGCGGTGGGACTGGCGGCGGGGACCAAGGTCACGGTCCTGGCCATGAGCGGCGCGCTCAGCCTCGCCGTCCTCGTGTTGGCGCCCTCGGGCAGGCGCCGGCAGGCGGCGGGGTGGTGGTTCGTCCCGGCGCTGATCGGCGGCGGCTACTGGTACCTGCGCAACCTGATCGTCGCCGGCAACCCGCTCCCCGAGGTGACGAAGCTCGGCCCGATCTCCCTGCCGCACCCCGAGCGCCTGCAGGAAGGCCGTCCCAACTTCGACATCGTCCACTACGCGACCGACACCGGCATCTGGCGGCACTACTTCGGCCCCGGCCTCCACGACGCCTTCGGCGCGCTCTGGCCACTGGTCGTCCTCGGCGCCCTCGCCGCCTGCCTGCTGGCGATCTTCGCCGGTCGCGACAAGCTGATCCGCTGGCTCGGCGGCGTCGCCCTCTTCGGCCTCCTCGCCTACCTCTTCACGCCGCTCGGCGCGGCCGGGGCGGAGGGGGCGCCGGTGGGCTTCGCGATCAACGTCCGCTTCGTCATCCCGGCCCTCTTGGCGGCGCTCGTCCTGCTGCCGCTGCCGCGCTTCCTCGACGGGGAGAAGCGCCAGTGGGGGCTGATCGCGGTCCTCACCGTCGTCTACCTCATAACCGACCGTCCCGACGACGGCCTCCACGACAAGGCCCGCCTCTTCGCCCTGGCCTTCGTGATCGTCTTCGTCGCCGTCCCGACGCTGATCTGGCTGGCCCGCCGTGACGGCCTGCCGATGCGCCTTGTCGTCGCCTCGCTGGCGGCGCTGGCGGTGGCCACGGTCGCGCTCGGCTACCCGGTCCAGCGCCACTACCTGAACCACCGCTTCGCCAACGTGAGCGCCGCGACCTCGGTCCCCGGGATGGACCTCGACGACGCCTACCGCTGGGCGCGGGACGTCCGCGACGCCCGCATCGGCCTGGCCGGGAGCACCGCCGGCTTCGCGAGCTACGGCTTCTACGGGCCCGACCTCTCCAACCAGGTCATCTATCTCGGCGAACCGGGTCCGCACGGCGCCTTCAACGCGATCCCCACCTGCCAGGGCTTCCGCGAAGCCGTCAACGCCGCGGAACTCGACTACCTCGTCACCTCGCCCTTCCTCAACTTCATCCACACGAGCAAGCCGATCCCCTCGCCGGAGGCGCGCTGGCTGCGCGGCGCCGGCGCCGTCAAGCCCTACTTCAACGAAGGCCCGGTCACGGTCTGGAAAGTCACCGGCCCCCTGCAGTCCACCTGCACCCAGGCCAACGCCCCCCTCCGCGAAATCCCCCAGACGCCCGGAAGCTGACACAGGCACCCGGTCGATGGGCCGAAAACCTGCCTATATGTCCGGTTTTCGGCCCATCAACATCGGTCAGCTGGCGCGGCCGCGGGAGGTGGCGACGGTGCAGGCCTCCTCGGCGCCGATCAGCGGGGCCAGGGAGAAGTAGGTGAGGACGGGGGCGAGGCGGGGCAGCTCGGCCGACTTGCCCGCGCGGATCGCCTCGAAGAAGACGCCGAGGATCGCCCCGACCGTCGCCTCGATCATGAGGTCGGAGGGCTGGCGCTCGCTCTCGGCCGGCGGGCGCAGCAGGCGGGAGACGATCTCCCGTCCGGTCGCGTCGCGGGTGGCGATCGCCTCGGGGCCGGCGCCGATCCGCACCGCCACGCGCCAGTCGTCGGCCCGCCGCACCGCCGGCATCACCGCGGCGAGCAGCTGGGCGCCGCTCGAGTCGAGCGCCGCCGCCAGCGCGTCGGCCTTGCCTTCGAAGTGCTCGTAGAAGGTGGTCTGCGAGATCGAGGCGGCGGCGGCGATGTCGGCGATCGTCGTCGCCGGGTATCCCTTCTTGGCGACCGCCGCCGCGAAGCCGCGGATGATCCGCTGCTCCGGGCTGTAGGAGGCGAAGGGGGGAGCCTCGGCGATCGGCCGCGAGACGATCAGCCGGCCCGGCCGGCGCAGCGGCTGCGGCGGCGCCGGGAAGCTCATCGCCCAGTCCCAGAGCTCCGGCACCATCTCCGGCAGCTCGCCCTCGCGCCGGTCCAGGAGCCGCGCGTAGACCACCTGGTAGATGCCGGCGACGATCCCCCGCAGCAGCTCGCGCGGCAGCTCGGCGCGGTCCGGGAGCTGCTGGGCGGCGTCGCGGGCGAGGAGGACGGCCCAGTCGATCGCCCGCCGCACCGGCTCCATCCCGGCCTCACCGGCCGCGTAGGACTCGATCAGGCAGAGGCGCGCGGCGGCGGGCTGGGCGACGATGACGCGCACGAAGGCCGCGAGCGCCGCGGGAGGCCGGCCGGGCTCCGCGCCCTCGCCGCCAAGTTCGTCGGCGATCGCCGCGATCCCGCCCGCGACGATCTCGTTCTCGGCGGCGCGGAAGCAGTCGAGCTTGTCTTCGAACTGCTCGTAGAAGGTGGCGCGGGAGACGCCGGCGATGCGCAGGAGATCCTCGACCGAGGTCGCCTCGTAGTCCTTTCGTGTGCAGCTGGCGACCATCGCCGCGAGCAGCCGCTCGCGCTGATCGCGGCGGGCGGCGTCGCGATCGCCGCTGCGTCCGGGCGGCAGGCGTCGCTCCCGCAGCGCGTCGGCGTCCCCCCAAGGCGTCCTCAGCATCTCGCGACCATATTCGGCGGAGCCGCATATACCGCGATTGGTACGCAGACGATACGAGTATGTATGGCACTAGTTGATGTAGTGATCCAATTTTGGCGCTCCAGAGCGGCAAAGCCACCAGAGGAACACCCGCCACGTTGCCAGACAACGATCATCTACTTGACTAAAGAATACGGCGATGTATATGTTCCCCGGCCGTACACACCGGTTCTTTGACCGGTGTAGCCACCAGAACAGGGAAGCCGGCTCGTCCGGCGACAGGGAAAGAGGGAGATATGAGGCGTTTCGCAGTACTGCTGGCGGTCCTCTGCCTGCCCGCCGCGCTCGCGGCCGGGCCGGCGGGCGCGGCCGAATGCCCCAACGCGGCACTGCGGGTCGGGCCGTCGGCCGTCCTGCCGGGCTGCCGGGCCTACGAGATGGTCTCGCCGGTCGAAAAGAGCGACGGCAACGTCAGCTCGACGATGAGCGTCCACGCCGCACCGAGCGGCAACGCCGTCTCCTTCGGCTCTACCGCGTCCTTCGCCGGCTCACCCGCGAGCCCGCTCGGTGGCACCTACATCGCCCGCCGTGGATCCAACTGGGCGACCGAAGCGGTCGATCCGCCGCAGTTCAACCACAGCGGCCTCTTGATCCGCGGGACCCCGGTGTCCAGCCCCGACCTCCGCTTCAGCTTCGGGGTCAGCAGCATGGCCCTCACCCCAGGGGCGCAGGAAGGCGGCTCCAACCTCTACCTTCGCGACAACGCGACCGGCTCCCGGACGCTCCTCGCCGCCACCTCCGGCACCCTTCTCGCCCTGGAGACCTCCGGCGCGGGCGGCGGCTCCTTCCTCGGCGCCAGCGCCGACTGGAGCCACGTCCTGATCGGCAGCCGCGAAGCGCTGCCGGTCTCGCCCTCCGAACCGGCGCCGGCCGCGGGTCAGGAAAACCTCTATGACCTGACCGGCGGCACGGCGCATCTCGTCAACGTGCTGCCCGGCGAAACGGTCGATCCGGCCGGTGCCCACATCGGTGCCAACAACACGCCGTACCGGCACCTGATCTCCGAAGACGGCTCGAGGACCTACTTCCAGGTCGGCGGATTCGGTGCGGGGCCGCTCTACCTCCGCGAAGACGACACCACGACCACGCCGATCTCCGTCTCGCAGAACGGCGCCGAAGCGGGGCAAGAAAAGCCGGCCGAATTCGGCGTCGCCACCCCCGACGGCTCGATCGTCTATTTCACCAGCTTCTCCGAACTGATCGAAGGGGCCGGCAGCAACGCGCTCTACCGCTACGACGTCCCCGCCGAAGAATTGACCGCGGTGATCGCGAGCCCGCCGGCCGGCGAAGCCGGGGTCAGGGGCGTGCTCGGCGCCAGCCGTGACGGCTCCTACGTCTACTTCACCTCCGGGGCGGCGCTCGCCGAAGGCGCGACGCCGGCCTCGGGCGGCGTCAACTTCTACGTCTCGCACGACGGGACGATCAAGTGGATCGCCCAGAGCGAACCCGCCAGCACCGAATACTCCTTCCCGCAGCAGTGGAGCGTCAGCCCCGACGGCAAGGTGTTCGGCGTCGCGAGCGAATCGGCGTTGACCGCGGAAGACGTGCTGAGCCCCGCCTGCCCGACCGATCCGTACCTCAACAACCAGCCGGAACACTGCATCGACACCTACGCCTATGAATACGACGCCAATCAGCTCAAGTGCGTCAGCTGCAAGTGGGGCGTCGGTCCGACCGGGATATCGGAATGGCTGCCCGGCCGCGGCTTCTCGGAACTCGGTGGCCAGGGGACGCGCGAATCCGGCATGGGGGACGAATTCCCGCACGCCGCGCTCGACAACGGCACCGTCTTCTTCGACACGCCGAACTCGCTGTCGTCCCGGGACGTGAACGGGGTCGGCGACGTCTACGCGTGGCGCGAAGGCACCTCTGAGCTCGTCTCCACCGGCCGGGGCGAACAGCCGTCGACGTTCGGCGACTCGACCCCCGACGGCAGCGACGTCTTCTTCCTGACCAAGCAGCAGCTCGTCAAGCAGGACACCGACGAAAGCACCGACGTCTACGACGACCGGGAACTGGGCGGCCTCGCCTCCCAGTGGCCGCCGGAAGCCGAACCGCCCTGCAAGGGCGAAGGCTGCCGGGGCGCCTCGTCGAGCCCGCCGGCGGGCCTGCCGCAAGGCGCCGCCACCGTCGCAGGGAAGACCGCCCCGCGGTCCTGCACGGCGATCCGGGCGAAGGCCAAGAAGGCGAGCCGCCAGGCCCGCCAACTGGGTAAGCGCGCCCGTCGCAGCGCGAAGCGGAACGGGGCGGATGCCCAGTCCCGGCGCCTGCATCGGAAAGCCACCACCGCCCGCAAGCGGGCGCATCGAATCCATCAGAAGGCCGCGACCTGTGGGAGGAAGGGCTGATGACCCGGAAGCTGTCGATAGTTCTGTCACTGTTGGCGCTGGCGTTGGCCATCGCCCCTGCCGCCGCCGACGCGCTTGAAATCGAAAGCGTCGAAGGCTGGCTGCGGGACTCCGCGGGCGCGCCGCTGCTCCAGGCAGGCGCGCACCCGGACTTCAACACCACGATCCACATGACCAAGCTGGTCAACCCGGAAACCGGGAACCCCTCGCCGGACGGCAACCCGAAGGACATCGAAGTCACCCTGCCGCCCGGGTTGGTCGGCAGCGCGACCGCCGTCCCCACCTGCACGCAGGGGGATCTCTCGGTCCTGAACTTCGTCGCCGACTGCTCCCCGTCGACGCAGGTCGGGATCGCGTCACTCACCAACTACGTCGTCGGTGGCGCCGAAACCCAGGTCCCCGTCTACAACGTCGACCCTCCGCGCGGCGTCGCGGCGGAGTTCGCCTTCAACCTGTACAGCGACATCGTCCACATCGACTCGAGCGTCGTCGCCGACGAATCGGCGCCCGGCGGATACCGGATCGAAACGACGATCAGGAACATCTCGCAGGGCGTCGCGATCGGCGACACCACGTTGACTTTGTGGGGTGCTCCGTCGTCGTCGGTCCACGACTTCGAACGCAGCCCGAAAGGCGGCTTCCCGATCGGGGAATCCATCCCCGCCGAAGTGAGCCGGCCGCGGGCGCTGATGACCAACCCGACCTCCTGCGAAGGGTCGCCGCAGTCCACGTCGGTCCGGCTCGACTCCTGGCAGGCGCCCGGGGTCATCTCCACCAGGAGCTACGACCATGACTCGCTGGGCAACCCGTTCGTCTTCACCGGCTGCGGCCAGGTGCCGTTCGAAGCGTCACTTGAAGCGCAGCCGACGACGAAGCGGGCCGACTCGCCGACCGGCCTCGACGTGACCCTCTCCGTGCCGCAGAACGAACTGCCGGAAGGGATCGCCTCCGCCGACCTCCGCGATGCGGTCGTCACCCTGCCCGAAGGGATGGCGGTCAATCCGTCCTCGGCGGCGGGCCTCGGCTCCTGCGCGCCTGGGCAGATCGGGCTCGGCAGCGGTGCCGCGCCGACCTGTCCGGCGAGCTCGGAAATCGGCACGGTGCGGATCGACACGCCGCTCCTCGCCAAGCCGCTGGACGGCAGCGTCTACCTCGCCCAGCAGGGCCAGAACAAGTTCGGCTCGCTGCTTGCCCTCTATCTGGTCATCGACGATCCGGCGACCGGCGTCGTGCTGAAGATCCCGGGCAAGGTCGAAACCGACCCGGCGAGTGGCCGCGTGGTCGCCCGCTTCACCGACGCCCCGCAGCTGCCGGTCAGGAGCCTGGAAATGCACCTGGACGGCGGGCCGCGGGCCTCGCTGGCGACGCCGCCGACCTGCGGCACCTACACGACCCGGGGCGAATTCACGCCCTGGACCGGGAGCGCCCCGGTCGTCTCGACGGACAGCTTCCGGATCGCCGAAGGTCCCGAAGGCGGGGCCTGCCAGACGGCTCATTTCGACCCGCAGATCCAGGTCGGCACCGCCGATCCGGCCGCCGGCTCCTACAGCCCGTTCGAACTGCGGATCTCCCGCGCGGACGGCAGCTCGCGCCTCGGCGGCGTCACCGTGCGGCTGCCGAAGGGGCTGTTGGGCAAGCTGGCGGGCATCCCGTACTGCGCCGACTCGGCGCTCGGCGCGATCCCGACCGGCGACGGGACGGGCGCGGCGCAGCTGGCCTCGCCGTCCTGCCCGGCGGCCTCGCGCGTCGGCTCGGTGGCGGTTGCCGCCGGCGCCGGCCCGAGCCCGTTCTGGGTGAAGACCGGCAACGCCTACCTCGCCGGTCCTTATAAGGGCGCGCCGCTGTCATTGGCGATCGTGACCCCGGCGCTGGCCGGGCCGTTCGACCTCGGCAACGTGGTGGTGCGGGTGGCGCTTCAGGTGAATCCGGAAGCGGCCCAGGTGACCGCGGTCAGCGACCCGCTGCCGACGATCCTGGCCGGGATCCCGCTCGACCTCCGCGAGGTCCGGGTGAGCCTCGACCGCAACGGATTCATGCTCAACCCGACCTCCTGCGCCTCGCAGAAGGTGGAATCGACGCTGACCGCGGTCGGCGGCGCCACGGCGAGCCCGAGCGCCTGGTTCGCCGCCGCCTCCTGCGCCGGCCTCGACTTCTCGCCGAAGCTGACGCTGGCGCTGAAGGGCGGCACGCGGCGCGGGGCCAACCCGCAGCTGACCGCGAAGTTGAACGCACGGCCCGGACAGGCGAACATCTCACGGGTGGCGGTGCAGCTGCCGCACTCCGAGTTCCTCGCCCAGGGGCACATCGGCACGGTGTGTACGCGGGTCCAGTTCGCGGCCCAGAAGTGCCCGCCGCGGTCGGTCTACGGCTACGCCGAAGCGCGCACGCCGTTGCTCGACCAGCCGCTGCGCGGGCCGGTGTACCTGCGGTCCTCGAGCCACAAGCTGCCCGACCTGGTGGCGGCGCTGCGGGGGCAGATCAACATCAACCTGGACGGCCGCATCGACTCGCACAATCGCGGCATCCGGACCACGTTCGAAACCGTGCCCGACGCGCCGATCTCCTCCTTCGTCCTGCGAATGAAGGGCGGCAAGAAGAGCCTGCTGGAAAACAGCACCTCGATCTGCCGATCGCCGCAGAAGGCGCACGTCGCGATGCTGGCCCAGAACGGGGCCCGCCACAACACCACGCCGCGCCTCAGCGCCCGCTGCGGCCACCGCCGCACCGCCCACCACCAGCGCTGACCCACTCCCCGCGTCGACGGGCCGAAAACCAGACGTATAGGCAGGTTTTCGGCCCGTCAACGCCGGGGTCGGTGGGTGGGTACAGTCGGGGCGATGGCCTATCCACTCGCCAACGCGCTGTACCAGTGGGAGGAGGGCGCCCGGGAGTTGGCGGCGATCGAGGACCCGCGCCGCCGCCGCCTCGCCGACCGCGTGGTCGACGCGCTCCGGGTCGAGCTGCGCCGCCGGATCGGCCCGACCTTCAGCGCCGACGAGCTCGCCGACCTCTACGGCGAAGGAACCGACTGGGCCCAGCAGATCGCGATCGACGTCGCCCCGGCGGCCGCCGACGACGCTCAGGCCCTGGCCGACGCGGCCTTCTGGGCCTACCTCCGCGGCGCCGGCAACTTCGCCGGCGGCCGCACCCTGGCCTGACCGACCGATCCCGGTCCGGCCCCCGGTGAGTTCGCACTTCTCCGCGCTATCCGCGGATTACTGCGAACTCGACCCCGGCCGGCGCCGGGCCCCGCGGCTACTCGTCGTCGTCGGAATCGTCGCCGTCGTCGCCATTGCCACCGGCGCGGCGGATGACGATCTGGTCGGCCTCGATCCGCACGGTGACGTCACGGTTGCCGGCCCAGTGCTCGGTGTAGACGGGGTTGTCCTTGACCGAGGCGTCGAGCCAGAGGCCGTAGCCCTCGTCTTCGCCGTGGTCGAAGGTCGCCTCGTAGTCCTTGCGGCGGCCGCGGCCGCCGCGGCGACCGCGACGGCGGCGCCGTTTGGGACGGCCGGAGCCTTCCTCGGCACCCTCGCCGTCCTCGTCGCCCTCCTCCTCGGACTCGGCCTCTTCGGCCTCTTCCTCGGCGGTGGCGGCTTCGATCTCCGCTTCGATCTCGTCGCGGAGGTCGATGTCGTTCGACCCGGCGTTCTCGTCATCGGCGGAGAGCTCGTACTGCTTGCGGAACTCGCGCAGCTCGGTCGCCGAGATTTCGAGTTGGTGGGCGATCCAGGCGTCCGTGCGGCCCTGGTGGACCCAGGCGCGGATCTGATTCAACTGTGGCTTCAAAGAGCGTCTTGGCATCGGCGGGCGAGTCTATTGAAAGCGAGGGGGACGGCGTCCCGTGGGCGCGTCCCCGGGCTAGGAGATGAGGAGCGCCAGCGCCTCGAACATCGCCACCGCGACGACGATCACGGTCACCGTGAGGCAGATCGCCAGCACGCTGAAGCGGACCGAGCTGTGGTGCTGGGTGCGTTCGATCCGGCGGGCGCGGGAGCGGTTGGCGGCGCGGCGGCGGAGCTGCTCGCGTCGGCGACGCTCGAGTGAAGTCTCCTGTTCGAAGGCCGACTCGAACTGGGAGATGCTCTGTTTCATCTTCATAGCGGGGAGCCCCGGAGGGCCGCGGGGACCGTAGCAAAGGATCTTGCAAAGCTCAGGTTCCGCGCCCGCGCAGCCGATGGGGGAGGCCGCCTAACACGCATTCCAAAGCCCAATGCCGGATCTCGCGGCTTTTTGCGCAATTCCTTCGAACTTAAGGGCGAACCGGTCGTTTGGATGGAAGGTGAGCGTGCGGGCGAGGCCGCGGCGGAGCAGCTCGACCTCGAGGAAGCGGTCGTGGCGGCGACCGACGATCCAGACGTAGGCGAGGAGCCTCCCGTAGTAGTCGTGCGGTTCGACGCCGGTCAGCAGCCGCACGTGACGCCCTTCGACGTGTTCGTGCTCGAAGTCGGACGCCCGCGGGCCGAAGCACTGGACCGGCGTGTCCGGCTTGACAGTCTCCGGCGTGTCGACGCCGATCAGGCGGACCGTCTCCGTGGGACCGTCGTCGAGCGCTACTTCGAGCGTGTCGCCGTCCACAGCCCGCACGACGCGCCCGGTGAGGTGGCGCGATGCCTCCGCGTCGGGCGCGGGGCCTCGGTCCCAGGGCCGCAGGAGGATCGCCGCGGCGATCAACAGCAGGGCGATGCTCCCGCGTCCCTTCATCCCCGCCCAAGGCGGGCGGGGACGGGATCACTCCCCCCTGGCGGAGGGAAAAAGCCGCACTTACGGGGTGCGGCGCACGTTCGCGAGCAGGCTCTCCTTGATCTGCTCGACGATCTCCAGAGCTTCGCCCCGCTCGCGCTGCCAGACGTTGCGGCCGAAGATGACGCCGCTGCCGCCCGCATCCATCACCTCGCGGGTGTTGCGGAGCACGGCCTCGTCGTCGGTCTTGGAGCCGCCGGAGAGGACGACGAGCGCGCGGCCCGCCGATTCGACGCACTGGCGGATCGCCTCCTGCTGGTCGACCTGCATCTCGTTGTAGGGCGCCGGGGCGTCCTTGTCCTTGTCCGGGTCGATCTTCGGCATGTTGAGCTTGACGATGTCGGCACCCATCTCCATCGCCATCCGCGCCGCGTAATCGATCGCGTAGAAGGAGTTCTGGCCGCCCTTCGACTCGACCGCTTCGCCGCGCGGGTAGGACCAGACGACCAGCGGCATGCCGTAGCGGTCGCATTCCTCGCGCACGCCGCGCAGCTGGGCGAGGTCCTCGTCCTGGCGCGGGGAGCCGACGTAGAGCGTGTAGCCGATCGCGTCGGCGCCGAGCCGCACGCCGTCCTCGACACTCGCGTTGCAGCTGGAGAACGCGGCGGCCGAGCTCGGGATGTCGGTCTTGCCGTTGACCTTGAGGATCAGCGGCACGCGGCCCGCGTAGTCGGGGTAGTACTTCTCCGCCATGCCGATCTGGCAGGCGAGGGCCGAGTACCCGGCCTCGGCGGCGAGGCTGAACTGGTAATCGGGGTCCTTGGAGGCGGGGTTGGGGAAGAAGTCCCGCGGGCCGTGCTCGATGCCCTGATCGATCGGCAGCAGCATCAGCGTGCCGTTGCCCGGACCGAACTCATACAGAAGACGGTAGAGACGGGCGCGTTTGCCTGGCGGAAGCGTCGCGAGCAGCGATTTCTGCTCGGTCAAGCTCTTCAACTCCACGGTGATTCCTCCTCGAATATGGGTGGATTGCCAGTATGGCAGCGGAATCGACCATGGGGAACCCGGTCGGCGGGTATCCTCGAAGAGCCCATGAGTGAGACTGAGCTCAGCGTCATCTGCAAGAACTGCGGTTCGGAGGTCAGTCCCTATGTCACCGAGTGCCCGTACTGCGGCGCGCGGCTGCGCAAGCGGGCGCCGAAGCTGGAGCGGCGCGGGGACCAGTTCGAGGCCCAGCGGCCGAAGCGCCGGCGGCGCCGGCTGCGGATCCCGCGGCCCGGTCGGCTCGGCTCGGTGAGCTTCGCCCGCTCCGGCACCTTCCGTCCCTACGCGACGCTGACCGTGATCCTCGGCTCGGCGATCCTGCTGCTGATTCAGAAGGCGACCGGGGATTCGCTCGCCACCTACGGCGGGCTGATCGTCCCCTTCGGCGACGAGTGGTGGCGCTACCTGACCGCGCCCTTCGCCTACGTCGACGTCGGCTACCTGTTCGTCGTCGCGGTCGGGCTGGCGATCTTCGCGACCGGGGTGGAGCGGCGGCTCGGCACCGCGCCGACGGCGCTCTTGCTGCTCGCCTGCGGGGCGCTCGGCGTCCTCGCCGCGGGTGGGATCGCCAGCGCCAAGGGGGAAATCACGGTGATCGCGGGGGGCAATGGGATGGCGCTCGGCGCCGTCGCCGCCTGGTTCGCGATCCGCCGCGCCGAGTCCCACGGCACGATCGACGAAGAGTACGACCTGATCGGGGTGGGGGTCGCCGCCGCGGTGCTGGTCGCGCTGCCGCTCTTCGCCCCGACCGCGAACTTCTTCGCCTGCCTGGTCGGCGGTGCCGTCGGCGGCCTCGCCGGGCTGGCGGCGACGACGCTCCACCACAAGGAATAGACCTGGCCGGGCCGCCCTGCGCGGGCGACCCGCGGGCGCCGCGGTGATGGCGCGCGGGCGACCCGAGAGCGCCCGTCGTCTAGGCTCCGCGCGTGCCTGACGAGAGCGAGCTGGAAGCCGCGATCGAGCGGCTGATGGACGCCGAGCGCTTCGCCGAGGCGGAGCAGGTCGTCGCCCAGGCCGCGCCGCAGCTGCAGAAGGTGCTGGCGGCGGCCCTTGCCGAGGGCGGCTGGTTCGGCGAGCCGCACGACAACGAGACCCTGCGCGCCGCCACCGTCCCCGACCCGGACGAGCGGATCACCGCGGTCCGCGCCCTGCTCGCCGAGGAGGCGCGCATGGGGATGATGGTCGGCGTCGCGGTGGGTTGGGCACTGAACGAGGAGCTGCGCAGCGATGACGAGCGCGACGACCCGCGCCCGCCGGGCGATGGGGCGCGCCGACCCGACCAGATGGGAGACACCTGAGATGGAGATCAAGTTCCACGGCCAGTCCTGCTTCGAGATCAGCGACGGGGGGACGACGGTCCTCACCGACCCGTTCCTGAAGCCGAACAACCCGATCGCGGACGTGACCGGCGAGGAGGTGGAGGCGACCGTGATCGCGATCAGCCACGGCCACGCCGATCACGTCGCCGACCTGGTCCCGGTCGCCAAGCGGACCGGCGCCCAGTGCGTCGCCTTGGTCGAGCTCGCCGGCTGGCTCGGCGAGCAGGGCATAGAGAACGTCAGCGACCCCAACTTCGGCGGCACCGTCACCTATGACTGGGGCTGGATCAAGTTCGTCCCCGCCTGGCACACCAACACGCTGCCCGACGGCACCGTGATCGGCAACCCGGCGGGCATGCTGATCAACATCGGCGGCAAGACGATCTACCACGCCGGCGACACCTGCCTCTTCGGCGACATGAAGCTGATCGCCGAACGCAACCCCGTCGACATCGCCATCCTCCCGATCGGCGGCCACTACACGATGGACCGCCACGACGCCGTGGTCGCCGCCCAGTTCATCGGCGCCGACACCGTGATCCCGATGCACTTCAACACCTTCCCGCCGATCGAGACTGATGCCGGGGCGTTCAAGGCCGACGTGGAAGGGGCGGGGGCCGGGAGCGTTGTGGTGCTCGAGCCGGGGGAGAGCTTTAGGGCGTAGGGGGCGGCTGGGTGGGAGTGCGGGGCGCCTGCGGCCGTCCGAGGGGGGTCCTGGGCTCCTCATGGGGGTCCTGGCAGGCTGTGACCCCCATGAGGAGCCCAGGACGTGAGGGGTTCGTGGGAGAGGCGTCACAGGGACGTCGCGAAGTCGGACTTACGTGACGATCGGGTCGGGGAGCTTCCACACCTCGGCCGGATCCGTGACGAAGATGCCGGGAACGTCACACTTTCCGGCCCCCAGAGGCCCCTTTCGGGCCGAAATAGAGGGGCCGATAACGCGCTGCGTGTTTTAGGGCCCCTATAGGGGGGTCAAAGCACGCAGCGCGGAAGTCGGTGTTGGACAACACGGGAGAAAGACCGGAGTTCTCAGCATCTCCGTGACGACGTCTGACTCCCGTCACGGATCCGTGCCACTCCCGTCGCCCCCTCGTCACCCTCCCGCGCACGACCCTCCACACCTTCCATACACCCGCCCCTCTCGCCACGGCCACAGCCTGCCCGGGCCGTGGCGAGAGGGGCGGGCCCCCGGGCGACAGCTTGCGGGCCCCCGTCCCTCCCGGGCGACAGCTTGCGGGCCCCCGTCCCTCCCGGGCGACAGCTTGCGGGTCCCCGTCCCTCCCGGGCGTCAGCCGGCACGGCCCATCCCCCCGGACTGGCCGGCCGGCCAGTCGGGTGTTAGCCTCGGCCTCGGGACCACGACCGAGGAGGATCGGATGGAGGCGAAAGAGGCGGCCGGGATCCGGTCGCGCACGCAGCGGGCGGACTATCAGGCGACCGCGGACCCGGCGTTGAATGAGGCGGCGGATCGGACCGCGGATATCAAGCTGCTGGGTTATGGGGAGCTGTATGACCTCTGGGAGCGCCAGCAGTGGCAGACCCAGGAGCTTGACTTCAGCCAGGACCGCGAGGACTGGCACGAGCGGATCCCTGAGGAAGAGCGGTTTCAGAGGATGTACGGGTTGTCGTCGTTCTTCATCGGCGAGCAGAAGGTGGCCGAGGAGTTGGGGCCGATCATGCGGGCGGCGCCGACCGAGGACCAGAAAGTGTTCCTCTGCACGCAGATCGCCGACGAGGCGCGACACGTCCGCTTCTTCGAGCGCTTCTACCGCGAGGTCGGCGTGCTCGAGGCCGACGGGCTCTCGGAGATGCTGACCGAGACGTCCTCGCACCTGAACCAGAACTTCGGCGAACTTTTCGACGAGATGCTCGGCTCGCGGACCGAGCGGCTTTCGCAGGAACCGGAGGACACCGAGGCCCTGGTCGAGGCGGTGACGCTCTACCACATGGTCATCGAGGGGATGCTGGCCCTCACCGGGCAGCACTTCATCATGGAGTACAACGAACGCGAGAACACGCTGCCGGGCTTCGTCGAGGGCTTCGGCAACGTCGCCCGCGACGAGCACCGCCACGTCGCCTTCGGCTCCGTCTTCCTGCGCGAGAAGGCGCACGAGGACGACCGCTACAAAGCGGCGATCCAGCGCACGCTGGAGCAGGCGCTGCCGATCGCCGACGGCGTCTTCTCCCCGCCCTGGGCGGAGGGCGGCGACGACTTCGAGCTGTTCGGCTACTCGCTCGGCGAAACCCGCCAGTTCGCCGCGACCTGCCTGATGCGGCGGCTGAAAGTCATCGGCCTGGGCTGAGCCGCAGCAGCGAGTTCGCAGTTATCCGCGCTATCCGCGGATAACTGCGAACTCACCAGGGTGGGCCGGCGGGGCCGGCACGGGGAAGCGTCAGGCGGCGCTGGGCGGTGCCGAGCGCGGGCGCTACGGAGTTTCTTCGGTGACCGGCGGCGTTTCGACGGCCGGTTCGGCCGGGATCGCCGGGACTTCCGGTTCCACCGCAGGCGGCGGTGCGGCCGCTTCTTCGCCCGTCGGGGCCGGTTCGGCGGGCGGCGGGGTGACGGTCGCGGGAGGGGGGGTGGTCGCCGGCGGAGTCGGCGCGGGCGCCACGGTGACGGTCACCGTCGATTTGCCGCCGTGGGCGCCGGCGGTCGTGGTCGGGCCGGCCGCGGTGGCGGGCTCGACTTCGATGCCGCCGGTGACGTTGGCGGCTTCGAGCTCGGAGGCGCCTGCTTCCGGATCGTCGGCCACTTCGGCGTCGCCGGGCGGGACCTGTTCTTCGGTGCCGGTCGCGGGCGTCGCTTCTTCGGGCGGCGCTGCGGTGGTCGTTTCCTGGGCTTCTTCGGCCTTGCTCGGCGCCACCGCGACCACGTTGCTGGCGATCGCCGACTTGCCGCTTTCGACCGTCGTCGCCGGCGTGATCGACGCTTCGACCCCGCCGCTCGGGGGCGTCGAGGCGAGTGCCGGGGCGGGCGCGGGCACTTCGCGCGCGACCGGCGCCACGGGGGCCGTGGAGTGGTGTTCCTTCGGCAGCTCGACCGCGGCACCCGCGGTGATCACCGCCGCGGTGACGACGCCGGCGACCGCCTTGGTGCCGATCGCGCCGCCGATCGCGCCGCCCAGGCCACCGAGGCCGCCCGCCGCGCCGGTCCCGCCGAGCGCCGCGCCGATGCCGCTCGCCGCGCCGCCCGCGGCAGCCGCGCCGCCGCCCGCCGCGGCCCCGGAGGCCGCCGCGCTGCCCGCGGCCGAACCGCCGCCGAGCCCGAGCTTGCCGGCGATGAAGCCCTTGAAGGCGAGCAGCACCGGGACCGGGAAGAGCGCCGCCAGGAGCTTCTCGTTGGAGCGGACCTGGGAGCGGAAGTCGGCGCATTCCTCGCACTCGCGCACGTGGCGGCGGACCGGCGCCGAGACCTTGCGCAGGCCCTCGGCCGCTTCGGAGAGCTCGACCCGGACCTCGCCGCAGGTCAGGAGGCGCGCCTGGCTCGCCTCGGCGAGCGAGATCCGCGCCCGCACCAGCAGCGACTTGACCGACGGCACCGTCGTCTCCATCGCGTCGGCGATCTCCTCGTAGGAGAGCGCGTCCATCTCGCGCAGCAGGAGCGCCGATCGCTGCGTCTCCGGCAGCTTGTTGACGTCGGCGATGATCTGCCGGAACTCCTCGCGATTGTGGACCTTCTCGGCGGTCGAGGCGGCTTCCACCTCGGGCACCATGTCCATCGATTCCTGCGCGTCGGCGCTTGGTTTGCGCAGGTGGTTGAGGCAACGGTTACGAGCGATCCGGTAGAGCCAGGGGCGCAGGTTGATCTCCCGCTCGTCGGCGAGCATCGCCCGGTAGGCGTTGACGAAGACCTCCTGCAGGACGTCTTCGGCGTCCTCGGTCGAGCCCAGCATCTGGCGGCAGAAGCCGAGCAGGCGGCCCTGGTAGCGGTCGACGATCGTCTCGAAGGCGCCCGGGTTGCCGCTGCGGGCCATCGCGATCAGCTTCTCGTCCCCCTGCAGCTTGAGCAGCGGCGACTTACGGGCGAGAAGCCCGCGGCGACTGGCGTGACTGAGTGCTGATGCCTCCAAGCTCCCTCCAGGGAAGGCGTTGTCCGGTCCTCTCCAGACACGGTAACAACGGCCGAGTTGCGGCCCGCCAACTTTTATTGCGCGTTTATCGCGGGCTACGATCGGCCTGCCCGGGTGGCGAAACTGGTAAACGCGGCGCCCTTAAAAGGCGCTACCGCATTGCGGTTCGCGGGTTCGAGTCCCGCCCCGGGCACTACACCATTCCGTGCAGATATAAGATGCCCCGCCATGGGAGATCACGGGGGTCGCATCGTCGCCAAGGTCCTGAAGTCACGCGGGGTGGACACCTTGTTCACGCTTTCGGGCGGGCACCTGTTCTCCATCTATGACGGCTGCAAAGCGGAGGGGATCCGGATCCTCGACGTCCGCCACGAGCAGACCGCCGCCTTCGCCGCCGAGGGGATCGCCAAGGCGACCCGCGGGGTCGGGGTCGCGGCGCTGACCGCGGGGCCGGGCGTCACCAACGGGATGAGCGCGATCGCCGGGGCGCAGTCGAACAACTCGCCCGTCGTCATCCTCGGCGGGCGGGCGCCGGAGATGCGCTGGGGCTCGGGGTCGCTGCAGGAGATCGACCACCTGCCCTTCGTCTCGCCACTGGTCAAGTCGGCAGAGACGGCGCGGACCACCGACGCGATCGCCGCGCTGACCGCCGCCGCCTTCGACACCGCCGCCGCCGCGCCGAGCGGCCCGACCTTCGTCGACTATCCGATGGACGTCGTCTTCTCCGAGGCCGAGTACGAGATCCCGGCGCCGGCCGCGCGCGAGGCCGCCGCGCCCGAGGGGGTCGAGGAGGCCGCGGCGCTCCTGGCCGGGGCGGAGCGGCCGGCGATCATGGCCGGCACCGGGCTCTACTGGGGGCGCGGGGAGGAGCAGATGCGGGCGCTGGCCGAGGCGCTCGGCATCCCGGTCTTCCTCAACGGCCTCGGCCGCGGCTGCCTGCCCGCCGACCACGACCTCGCCTTCAGCCGCGCCCGCTCGACCGCGCTGAAGGGCGCCGACGTGGCGCTGGTGATCGGCGTGCCGCTGGACTTCCGGCTCGGCTTCGGCGGGAGCTTCGGCGAGGAGACGAAGCTGATCCGCCTCGACGTCGCGCCCAACGCCCTGACCGCCAACCGGCTGCCGGACCTCGACCTGGTCGGCGACGTCGCCGCCGGGCTCGCCGCGATCGCCGCGGCGGCGGGGGAGGGGACGCGGTCGAAGCCGTGGCTGGAGCAGCTCGGCAACGTCGAGCGCGAGGCGCGCGAGGCGGAGCGCGAGCAGCTCGAGGACCTACGCTCGCCGCTCCATCCGGTGCGCGTCTACGCCGAGTTGGACAACGTCCTCGACCGCGATGCGGTGGTGGTCGGCGACGGCGGCGACTTCGTCTCCTACGCGGGCCGCTACATCAACACCTACGAGCCGGGCTGCTGGATGGACCCGGGCCCCTTCGGCTGCCTCGGCGCCGGGCCGGGCCAGGCGATCGGCGCGAAGGTCGCCAACCCCGACCGGCAGGTTTGCCTGCTGCTCGGCGACGGCGCCTTCGGCTTCGCCGGGATGGAGTTCGACACGATGGCGCGCCATGGCCTCGGCGTGGTCGGGGTGATGGGGAACAACGGCATCTGGGGCCTCGAGCACCATCCGATGCAGTTCCTCTACGGCTACTCGGTGGCGGCGGAGCTGCGGCCGGAAACGCGCTACGACGAGCTGGTGGAGACGCTCGGCTGCGAGGGCGTGATCGTGAAGGACCCGGAGGAGCTGCGCCCGGCCCTGGAGCGCGCCTTCGCCTCGGGGGCGCCGACCCTGGTCAACGTCATCACCGACCGCGAGATCGCCTACCCCCGCAAAGCGAATCTGGCGTGACCGGATCCGCAAGCCTGACCGGACCCGCAAGTGAGTTCGCACTTTGCCGCGGATAGCGCGGATAACTGCGAACTCACCGACGAACACCCGGGTACTTGGTCCCAAAAACGAGAATCGCCCGACATCTCTGACGGGCGATTCACGCGGATCCCTCAGGACGGGCAGGGGTACGTCTTCAGGGACCCTTGATTGACGGGCTCAGACGGCGGGAGGCGCCATGATGCGGCAATCGCCCAAGCCCTATGCCAAGGGCAAGGAGAGACAGAACCCCTCCTCGTCCCCGGTGGCAGGAGTATTGCCAAGGCAGGTGCCATTTGTCCACTCTTTAATGCGTGGACTACCCAAATCAGGGCTATCGACTAGCCCATTTGTGGGGGTCGGCAACCACCAACCACCCGTTTGTCCTGTTGGCCGGTCAGCCAATGTCCAACCGGTAGTTGAACGACTTGGAATGCCCCAGCAGTTTACTTAGGTCGATTCCGATAACGCAATCGCCGTTCCGTACAAAATGTCGTGCTCCGAGACAGTGATCCGCTCTAGGCCGAAAGCGCGCATCACCTCGACCAAGGTGACGACGCCGGCGACGATGGTCGGGGCCCGGTCGGCGTGTAGCCCCGGGATCTCCCTGCGCTGCCGGAGCGGTGCCGCCGCGAGCCGCGACAGCATCCGCTGAATCGACCGCAGCTCCAGCACGTGCCCGTGGACCCGCAGCGGGTCATAGGGCTCCAGTTCCAGCTCGATCGCCGCCAGTGAGGTCGGCGTCCCGGCGACGGCGATCCCCGCCTCGGCGCGCGGCGCTTCCTCGGCTGCGGCCCCGATCAGGCCGCGCAGGTCCGCCGCGAGCGCTTCCAGGCCCACTGTCGTGGGCGGGTCGTGACGAAGATGGCGCTCGGTGTGACGGACGACGCCCGCCTGCAGCGACACGTGCCACTCGACGTCCGGCCCCACGCCGACGACCAGCTCCGTGGACCCGCCGCCGATGTCGATCACCAGGGTGGGGACCTCCGGCGAGGTCTCGGAGCTCGCCCCCAGGTAAGTGAGCCGCGCCTCTTCCTCGCCGTCGAGCACCCGCGCCGACAGCGCGAACCGCTCCCGCAGCTCCGCCACGAACGCGCCCCCATTGGTCGCATCCCGCACCGCGCTCGTCGCGATCGCGTCCACCTTCTCCGCCCCCAGCTCCTGCAGCGTGGCGACATAGGGATCGACGGCCGCGCAAGCCGCCTCGATCGCCTCGGCGGCCAACTGCCCGCTCAGATCGACGCCCCGCCCGAGCCGCGTCACCGTGCTCCGCCGCTCCACCGGCCGCACCCGCCCATCCTCGACATCAGCGACCAACAGCCGCGTCGAGTTCGACCCGATGTCGATCACCGCGACCCGTTGCTCGTCCCGCACCATCCGCGCAACCCTATTCAGCCGCCACCCCTCGCCTCCTCCATCCCCTCGCCCCGAAAATCAACGCCACGTTGCTAAAATCCAGTGACCGCCGCGGGGTGGAGCAGCCAGGTAGCTCGTCGGGCTCATAACCCGAAGGTCGCAGGTTCGAATCCTGCCCCCGCTATTTCACGAAGCCCGCTTGTTAAGCGGGTTTCGTCGTTTCTGGGGTGTAGACAAAGCACCTCAAATGGGGTGGTGGGGCACGTGGTGGGGCACAAACAGATCTGAAAAGACTGCGCCCAAGCCTTGCGATCGGCCGTCTCTCTCTGCACGTTCGCGTCGAAATCGAACTGACGCGGCGGGGACCAATTGGCTCCTGCGAGCGTCGCGGAAGGGAGCCCGAATCAAGATGTCGACCGATCCAGGCGCCATCAGGTGGCTTGCGAGGGTTCTGCTCGTCGCACTCGCAAAACGCGCGAGCGGAGTGGTCGGCGACCTCGCGCTTCGGCTCAGGGGCGGGCGAGGTCTCAGGTCGCGGCAGCGGATCTTCCTGCTTGAAGATTTCCGGCTGGAACTCGAGACCGCCGTCGAAGACGCCGAACGTCATGCGATTTCCGACGAGGAGGCCAAGCGGATCTCGCTTATCCGGTCGTTGATCCGGTGGCTGGAGCACGGCGAGTTGCCCGGGCCTGACGCGATCGTCCACCTGGAAAAGCAACTCGGTGGCATCGGGCGCTGTCCCGATGAACACGAGATCATCGAGCGGACGGCGCTCGTCGCCGCCATCTATGAGCTCGGGGGCAACGGTCGCATCGCCGCCGGTATCTGGCGGAAGCCCGACCCTGACGTGTCGCGGGACTTCGGTCGCACTCTTCACCGGCAGATGCGGAGGGCCGGCCTGACGGTTGCCGAACTCGCTGACCGAGCCGATCTTGAGCCCTCCGCGGTCGTCGCCTACCTCTACGGGACCGAGCAACCGCGGCTGGAAGAAGTTCTCAGGCTGGCGGGCGCGGTCGGTGTGGAGGCAGAGGCACTCCTGAAAGGGGCTGCTGCAGCAGTTGCCAAAGGGCGGCCAGGGCGGCGCGCGGGATTGAATCGCGGCCGGCTGGTCGGCGACGACGAGGACGCTCGGCCATGACGGGGCGGGAGAAGGCATCGATCGGATCGTCACTCCTGAGCGTGTGGTCGCGTTGGTGCGGCCTGGTCGAGTGGGGTTGGTCGCTCGCCGGAAGATTGGCTGCCAGGTGCGGAGGCCGCCCGGCAGGTCTGAGTCCGGCTACCCGCTCCCGGCTGATCCAATTGATCGAGGGAGACCTCGATTTGCTGATCGAGGACGCAAGCGACAAATCCATCGCCGAGCAGTCGGTCGAAGAAATGCTCGTCAACCGCGAGGTGCTCGTCTGGTTGCGCGGCGGACCTCTCCCCGGTCCCGGAGCGGTCGAACTTCTGAAAGACAACCTCGCGGTGTTCTACCGGACTCTGGCGGGCGACGAGCAGGCGAATGGAAAGGCGTTGCGAGCTGCGCTCGACGAGCTCGTTCGTGCTCAGGCGGCGGCACGGGCTGCCGGTTCGTGCGAAGGAGATCGGGGGGTCGCGGAGCTGACGGAGCGCGAGCGCAGTTGCTTCGGCGAGAGGCTCGACGAACTGAGGACGGGCAGGGACATGACCGTCGGCGAGCTCTCGGCGCGAAGCGGCATCGACGTGGTCGGCATCGTCGCGCTCATCCACGGGGCCGATGAAGCGGGCGCATTGGAAATGATGGGTCTGGCTGCGGCTCTGGAGGTTCTACCGCGTGACCTCTTCCCCGAGTGCGTGTCGGAGTTCGACGACGATGGAGCTGACGGCCCTCCGGCCGGCGACGACGGAGGGGATGCCTGATGTGGCCCTCGGAAGCCGCCGGGCGGCCCGCGATCGTTGTCGTCTGTTCGCCGATCGAGGCCCGGCTTGAGCTCATTTGCGAGTGGTTGGTCGAACAAAGCAAGTATTCGCCGCTGCCGGCGGCGACGGCGGCAGCGGCGGCGCGGCTATGTAGGTACACCCGACCGTCCCTGATCGTTGTCGATCTTGATCTCCCGGATGATTCAGGGCTCGATCTCTTGCGGGGCAGGGCTGGGGCCGACTTCCTTGATATTCCCGCCCTTCTTCTGATCGACAGAGGTTTCGATCTCAAGACGCTGCTACTGGAGGACCCTCGCCTCGCGGCGGAGGACGCGCTTCAAAAACCATTCGACCTCGACGAGTTGGGCGGCCGGATCACCGCGATTCTGCGCCGAATGCATTCGCGTGGCGATGCGGTCGTACGGGTCGGAGAGCTCCTCGTGGACCCTCCCCGACGCAAAGCATTCGTTGGCGACCGCGAGATCACCTTGGCGAAGAAAGAGTTCGCGTTGCTCCGCGTCCTCGCGAGTGACCCGACCCACGTCTTCTCCAGGGAGGAGCTGATGGTGGCGGTGTGGGGGTTGAGGCCTCCCGGGGACACGACCCGGACCCTGGACGCTCACGCGAGCAGACTGCGAAACAAACTCGACCCGGAGGAACGGCGGTTCGTGATCGTCTCCTGGGGGATCGGCTATCGACTCGTCGAGACGGTTGAGAGCGCTGGGCCGCTCCGCTCCAGCGTAGAAGAGGACCCGCGATGAGCAGGCCAGAGCGGGAGGTCCGATTGCGGCTAGACGGATTGCTGTCGGAGGGCCAGTTGGAGATCGTCCACGACATCGTCATCAGCCAATTGATCGGCAGCGCCGGTGACCTTCGACTTCTGAACAGGCTCCCCGACCCCAAGGCAGCCGTCAGGGAGGTATCCGCCCTTGGCCGGCTTGCGTTCTGGCTTGGGTGGAGGGAGATCCTCGTCCCTGACCGGATCGCCCGAGAGGTCATGTTGCGCCTGGCGACGGAAGTGGACGCGATGAACGAGGGCGGGGAGACCACCGGAGGGGATCCGGCGGCCGAACACGATGCGATGTGGGCCGTCGCAGAACTCTTCTCTGATTGGCCGGCCGCCGCCGAGGTTCCGGACCCCGCTTCCGAAGATCCGACCACGATGGAGCCAGAGGGAGGCCACGACGAATGACGACAAAGCGAAGCCCACTAGTACGCCTCGACCGGCTTGGTGACGGTCAGCTCGCGATTCTCCGTGAGGAGGTGAACGATTGGCTCGTCGCGAAGTCGGACGACCTTCCCGCCGAGATCGACGGCGTCGAGGGGGTGAAACGCGAAGTCGAAGAAGTTGCTGCCCTGGGTCGCCTCGTCTCTGGGCTGCGGCGGGAGGAAATTCGTATCCCCGACCCGGTCGCGCGAGAGATGATCGCCCGCACCACGGGTGAAAACCGCCATCTCGACGAAGTCAAAAAGGAGTACGACCGAGCCCTTGGCCAGCACAAGGCATGGCTTGCTCTTCTCGCAAAATTCGACGAGGCGCCGGACGGCGGTGGTGCGGCGGCGGAACCCGAAGAGGAAGAAGTTGACGGCACGGAGGAGTCCGGGTCCTCCGCCGGATCGGGCGGACCGGGCGCCTCCGCATCCAAATGGATCGAGCTCGGCGGGAGGTTGACCGACGATCAACTTCGGATCGTCCGCATGGAGGTCACCGGCTACCTGGCCGGCAAGGCCGGAGACCTCCATCTCCTGCGCAACGAAGCAGATCCCGAGCGGGTCCTCGACGAGATCGCCGCGCTAGCTCGACTCGCCTTCTGGCTCGAGCGGGGGGAGGTCGAGGTCCCTGACCCGATCGTTCAGGAAATGGCCGAGCGTCTGGCGAAGGCGTCCGATGATCTGAACGAGTACGAAAGACTGCGCGAGCGCTACGAGAGGGGTACCGCCGAGCATGGTGCGCTCGCCGCCTTCGCCGCAGTGTTCTCCGAAGATCCTCCTGGCGGTTCTCCGGTGTCGCCCCGATGATCGAAGACCATCTCCAGAGGACGCAGGTCCTTGTTCGGTTCGCTCGCAACGAGAAGTTGCTTCGTCAAAGGGCCGGACTCAGCCAGCGGGACGCCGCTTTCCTCGCCGGCCTGCACCGCACCGCGATCGGCCTCTTGGAGCGGCACGAACGAATGCCGCGCCTGGGAACGATCGTGCGGATCTTCAGCGTCGTCGATTCTGATCCGTGGGAGCTCTTGGAGGGTCTCTCCTGGCATCTAGACCCCCACGAGCGGGATCGGCGACAGGAGCCGACAAATCGGAATATCGGTGCTGGCCCTCGGGTCGTGGTTCCCGGCCCCGCTGCGCGATTCGGGCTCCTCCTGACCCGACAGCGCCTACGTCTAGGACTCCGTCAGGAAGAGGTCGGGCTCCGACTCCGAATGCACCGACCGGAGATCAGCCTCATCGAGCACGGAGGTCGGCAGCCCAGCCTCGACCTCTTCTTGCAACTCGCCGCTGCGGTGGATTCCGACCCCGGCGATCTTCTGGCCGGGACGCACTGGATTCCAAGGGACTCCGTTGTGGGCGGGCGCTACTTGGCCAAGGCGGACGGGCATCAAGGAGCGTTGTATGTCTAGCGGTCGGCCACGTCGGACGGCGGGCGAGCCAACGGTCCTTCTTCGGGATCTGGGGACCAACCTCCGCTCGTATCGTGAAGATCTCGGACTCTCCTGTGAGGAGCTCGCTGAGATTGCGGAGATCGGCGTGGAGCACCTGATCGAGTTGGAGGAAGCCGGCGGGACGATTCCGAGCATCGGCGTTGTGCTGCGGCTTGCGGGCGCGCTCGGGAAGACCCCGTCGATGCTCGTGGCGAAGGTGGAATGGGTTCCCTTTGAGATCAGATCGGGGCAGGGCTGGTTCGAGGTCGTTGAGGATCCTGGACTCGTTGCAGAGATCGCGGCGCTGGAATTAGCCCTCCAGCGGCGAGATGCGACTTCGTCCGAGATCCCAGCAGGGGAACAGGGGTATCCGGATTGAGCCGGGACGGTCGAAATTGGGGTCTGGGCCTTGAGGGTCGTCGACGGCTCGGCACGAATGTGACGGTTCGACGACTTCGGGCCGACCTGTCCAGGAACGATTTGAGCACCCGCGCAGCGGTCACCACCAATCGCCTGGCTCAGGTGGAGAACGGTAAATCGGCGGCGACGCTCGACGTCTGGGTGAGGTTGGCGGGGACGCTTGGCGAACCTCTCGACGACCTGCTTGCCGGCGTCAGATGGGTTCCCGTCCCGGCGGAGGAAAAGCCGGGCGAAGGCGCCTACGTCGTGAAGCGGATGGCGAATTGATGGCCACGGAGCCGAACATCGACCTTGACCTTGATCTGGTCAAAGCCTTGGCGCACCCCGTGCGCATCGGCATCTTAGAAGCGCTGCAGGGGCGGACGGCGAGCCCGGCTGTCGAAGGAGCTCGGCGTGTCGGTAGGCGTCGTCTCCCACCACATGAACGTGCTCCGGGATCTGGACTGCGTCGAACAGGTTCGGACCAGGCCCAAGCGTGGAACGATCGAGCACTTCTACACCGCGAAGCCACGGTCGTTTATCGGCGATCAGGATTGGCGCCGGGTTCCTCGTTCCGCCCGGGGAGGATTGACCAACGAAGCGCTGCGGACCTTCGCCGCGAAGATCATCGCCGCGATCGACGAGGGAACGATCGACTCCCGCGAGGACACGACCCTCAACTGGATGCCGATGACGGTCGATGAGCGAGGTTGGCATGAGACCGCGGAGATCTTCGACCGAACCCGCCGGGCGTTGATGGCGGTCGCGATGGCCAGTCGCGACCGACTCCAAGACCGCGACGGCATCCCGTTGGTGACCGGCCTTGCCGCATTCGAGGCGGCGGTTCCGAAGGAGCACGGACCAGTCCGATGAAGACCGCGCCCAGAATGCAAAGAAGCCGGCGCGGGACGGGCCCGCGCCGGCTTCTCAGGAGAAGAGCCTCTGACCTAGAGGGCTTCGATGGACTTCAGGGCGGCCTGCTTCACGACCTTGGGCAGCGGCGCGAAGTCGAGCGCGGCTCCGTATTTCTGGCCGATCGTGACGCAGTACTTGGCGAACTGTTTGTCGAACTGCAACTGCGACGCGTCCTTGGGGATGATCCCGTAGGTGAACGTCGAGATCGGGTACGCCGTCGGCGCGGATGCCGGCGGGTCCGAGATGGTGATTTCGTTGTTCGCCGGGACCTTCTTCACGACCGCGGCAGCGGCTTCGATGTTCGGGAGGTTCGGGAACGTGAATTTGTGGGCATCGTTTTCCACCGCGGCGGCACCGATGCCGGCAGCGATGATGTAGGAGGCCTCGATGTAGCCGATCGCACCCGGGGTTTTCGTCACCACCGAGGTGACACCGGCGTTGCCTTTGCCACCCACGCCGGTCGGGAAGCCGACCGTGGTCGCGTAGCCGACTTCTTTCGCCCAGGCAGGGCTGATCTTCGAGAGGTAGCGGACGAACGCGTAGGTGGTGCCGGAGCCGTCGCTGCGGAAGACCGGCGTGATGGCCAGGTTCGGCAGCTTCAGGGTCGGATTCAGCTTCGCGATCTTCGGGTCGTTCCAGTTGGTGATCTTGCCGAAGTAGATGGCCGCCAGGGTCTTCCCGTTGAGTTTGAGAGCACCCTTTTTGACGCCGGGCAGGTTGTAGCCGATGCCGACCGCGGAAAGTCCCCAAGGGATCTGGACGCAGCCATTACAGGCGGCGGCCTGTTCGGGAGTCAGCGGGGCGTCGGAGGCGCCGAAGTCGACGGTCCGGTTCGTGATCTGTTTGATGCCTTCCCCAGAGCCGACGGAGGCGTATTTGACCGGGATGCCTTCCTTGATTTCGAAGCCATTGATCCAGTTCGCCATCAGGGGCGCGACGAGGGTCGAGCCGGCGCCGGTCAGGCCGGCGGAGGCGAGTGCCGGTACGGCGGCCGTCCCTCCGACCACGGCCATCGCCGCGATGAAGAATGCAAGCAACCTATTGCGAATCAAGGGAGTCCTTTCGAGTAAGTGATCTGTGTGGCGGGAGGGCAGGAACGTCAGGGCCCACCGGGCCAGGGCGGAGGATCGCCTACCGGTCGTAGCAGCTTTGTAAATCTTCTGTGAAAAACCTGACTACACCCTCGAACGAACACTTTTGTCGCGTACGCTGCGCGCGATGACTCCTCTGGTTACTCAGCAGCGAGGTACAAAACACACCGTTAATAGACGTACATCTACGAGATTGAAGTTCGTCGATCAGGTAGGTGATCGGGTGCTTTTCCTCTGCTGTGCTCTCGCCGCGTTCCTGGCATTTGTCGTGCTTGTGCTGATCGCGAAGGAAGTGTTCGAAGGGGCGCAGCCGGCGTTTGCCAAATTCGGCTTCAGCTTCATCACGCATCAGGAATGGGCGCCGCCGCTGGAAAAATTCGGCGGCAGGGGGTTGATCTTCGGCACCCTCATCACCTCCGCGATGGCACTGCTCATCGGCGCCCCGGTCGCGATCTCGATCGGCATCTTTCTGGCCCTGCTGGCGCCGGTCTCTGTCCGCAACGTGATCTCGCCGCTGGTCGAAATGCTCGCCGCGGTCCCAAGCGTGATCCTCGGTTTCTGGGGGCTTCTCGTCCTCGGCCCATTTTTGGTGAGCACGGTCGAGCCGTTCCTCCACGACACCTTCGGCTTCATCCCGCTCTTCGGCGCCCCACAGACCACCGGCGCCAGCATCTTCAGCGCGGGACTGATCCTCACGATCATGGTCATCCCGATCATCGCCTCGGTCACCCGTGACCTCTTCATGGCGGTGCCCCGCGAGCTCCAGGACGGTGCCGCGGCGCTCGGCTCGACCCGCTGGGAGGTGATCCGCGGCGTCGTCCTGCCGACGACGCTCTCGGGGATGACCGCGGCCTGCCTGCTCGGCCTCGGCCGCGCGCTCGGCGAGGCGATCGCCGTGTCGCAGGTGATCGGCGGAGGCACCGAATCTCACCTCTCGCTGTTCAAGACGGGAGGCACGATGGCCTCGATCATCGCCCTGCAGTTCCCGAGCGCCGTCTCGGCACTTCACACGGCCTCCCTCTACTACCTCGCCGGACTGTTGCTGGTGATCGGGGTGGCATCGAATCTTCTTGCGAGCTGGGTGGGGATGCGCTTCGGCGCCGCCGGAGGTGCGATGCGATGAGCCTCTTCCGCCGCAAGGTCGAGCAGGAGTTCGATCCGACCCAGCCGCTGGTCGCGACCGGCAACCTGGGCCGTCGTCATGCGGTCAGCCGCGTCGCTCAGGGCGTCGCCGTCGTGGCCGCGCTGGCGGCGGTGGCCGTCCTGGTCATCGTCATCTGGGCGGTGGTCTCGCACGGCGCGAAGGCGATCAACTGGACCTTCATCACCAGCGGCTATCCGACCGGGATCGGTCCCTACCTGGTCGGCACGGCGGAGATCGTCGCGATCGCGACCCTGATGGCGATGCCGATCGGGGTCTTGATCGCGCTCTTCCTCAGCGAGTACGCGGGACGGCGATGGGCCCGCCCGGTGCAGCTGGTCCTCGACGTGATGAACGGCCTGCCCTCGATCATCATCGCCCTCTTCCTCTACATCCTGATCGTGGCGGCGACCAAACAGCAATCGGGCTTCGCTGCGGCGATCGCGCTGGCGATCATCGAGGTCCCGCTGATCGCCCGCGGGACCCAGGAGGTGCTGAACCTCGTCCCCGGAGCCCAGCGCGAAGCGGCCGATGCGCTCGGCGTCGCCCGCTGGCGGAGCATCCTGACGATCATCCTTCCCGCCGCGTCAGGGGGCATCGTCACGGCGACCCTCCTCTCCGTCGCCCGCGCGGCCGGCGAGACGGCACCGATGCTGCTCCTCAACTCCCTCGCCAAAGGTGACGCAGTCCAGTTCAACCCGTTCCACGAAATCCCGAACGTCCCGGTCCGTATCTTCCAGCTGTCGGAAGAAGCGAACCCGGAAGGCTTCACCGAAGCCTGGGGCCTCTCGCTGATCCTGATCGCGATCATCCTCGCGCTCGGCCTCGGCTCCCGCTTCCTCCTCAACCGCAGCAAGAGAAAGTTGGCCCGATGACCATCGACGATCAGACCTTCGACCACCCGCAGAGCAGCAACGGTGTGGCGCCTATTCCGGGAAGGCGGGTGCGTATCCGCAGCGAGCCCCTGCCCGGCGCGATCGGCTCCCCGGCGGCGACCGAGAGCGCCGCCGAGAGCCACGTCCACATCGCCCCCGAGTCGGTCTTCGAGGCCGAGAAGGTGGGCATCTTCTACGGCAAGAAACAGGCGCTGATCGACGTCTCGATGCGGATCCGCCGCGGCCAGGTGACGGCGCTGATCGGCCCCTCGGGGTGCGGCAAGACGACCTTCCTGCGCAGCCTCAACCGGATGAACGACTCGGTGCCGAGCTTCCGCATCGAGGGCAAGATCACTTACCACGGCCATGACATCTACGGCTCCGGCGTCGACACGGTCGAGGTGCGCAGGCGGATCGGCATGGTGTTCCAGAAACCGAACCCCTTCCCGAAGTCGATCTACGACAACGTCGCCTGGGCGCCGAAGAACCTCGGTATGCGTTCGGGCCTCAGCGACCGGGTTGAGAAGGCATTGCGCGGCGCGGCGCTCTGGGACGAGGTCAAAGACCGCCTCAAGGATTCGGCCCTCGGCCTCTCCGGCGGCCAGCAGCAGCGCCTCTGCATCGCCCGCGCGATCGCGATCGAACCCGATGTCCTACTCCTCGACGAGCCTGCCTCGGCCCTCGACCCGATCGCCACCGGCGCGATCGAGGAACTAATTCATGCCCTGAAAGGGCGCTTCACGATCGTCATCGTCACCCACAACATGCAGCAGGCAGCCCGCGTCGCCGACCGCACCGCATTCTTCAGCCTCGAGACCCGCGGCGAGAAACCGATCGGCAGCCTGATCGAGTTCGACGAGACGGAGAAGATCTTCGGTTCACCGAGGGATCCACGGACCCGGGATTACGTCACCGGGAGGTTCGGCTAGGGAGTTGCGGGCGAGGATCGTGTCGCCGGAGACCTGCTCCAGCAACGGTTTTCCGCACTGCCAGCAGAAGGTGGCGCCGCTCGAGTGGGGGGCGCCGCAGGAGGGGCAGGAGCCGGCGGTGGCGGACTCCTCCATGAGGAGGATGCGTTCGACCTCGTTCAGTTCGGCGTCGGCATCCTGAAGCTCGGCGGCCCGCTTGACCAGGACCTCGACGCGGATGCTGTCGCGGATCGCCATCTCGTAGGTGAGGCCGCCGAGGTCCCATTGGAGCTCGGCGACGCGGGCGACCAGCTGCTCGCGGCGCCGTTTGAGGTCGACGATGAACTCCTCGCCCTGGGCCGAGCCGAGGGATCTGCCGGGCGGCGGGCCGCCGGCGCGCACGGTGGGGCCGGACGGGGCCGAGGTCGGGCGGGCGCTCGGTGGGGGCCCGAAAAGACTCATTCGCCGAAGAAGTTCCCTTCGAACTTGCCACTTTCGCCGCACCCGGCGGCGCCCTTGGTACAACTGCCGCCCACTTCCACTTCGGGTTCGGCGAATTCCACTTCACCTTCGGTGTGGAGGACTTCTTCGGTTGCCTGGGTGGCCCCGTGTTCTCCGGTTTCGGCCTTCTTTTCCGTCTTCGGGCTGCCCTTCCCTGCGCTCTTGCCGTCGGATTTCTTCGAGCCACCCTTGGCCTTGCCTTCGCCCTTGCCCGATTTCGCGGAGGATTCTTCCGCGCCTTCGGTCGGCGTCGCCAGGGCTTCTTCGCCGCCACCACCGCCTTCGACTTTGATCACCTGCGGGGTCGCGGCGGCCTGGGGGGCGCTGTCGTGGCCGGAGCGGCCGATCAGGAAGCCGACGCCGATCGCCAGGACCAGCGTGGCGACGCCGGCGATCAGGGCCGCGTTGGCGTGCCAGCGGTTGTCGCCGCCCGACTTCGCGGGCGGGGGAGGGGGAGTGGCCCCGGCCCCGCCGCCCGGCGCGTTCATCGACTCCATGAAGACGACGGCATCCATGAAGGGCAGCCGTGGGTCGCCGCGACGGTGTCCGCAGTTGAGGCAGTAGCGCTGGTCGGCCGCCATCCGGGCACTGCAGTTGGGGCACGACTCCTGGCCGCCGAAGGCGGCCATCGACGGGCCTACCGGCTGCGCGTGCTCGATTCGCTTGGAACCGCCACTCGCCGCGTCGTCCTCAGTTGTGGGCTGGTCTGTCAGGAGACTTCCCATTCCATGTCCGACTGGGGGTCGAACCCGTAGCCGATGCCGTAACTCGTGTGGATGTAGGAGACGTCGGGGATCGCCATCTCGAGTTTGTCGCGCAGCCTGAGCACCAGCACATCGACCGCCCGGCCGGAAACCGCCCCCGGTCGACCCCAGACGGCCTCGATCAGTTGCTCGCGGGTGCGGGTCTTCCCGGGGTGACGGCGTAGCTCCACCAGCAGCGCGAGCTCGCGGCTGGTCAGAACCAGCACCCGGCCGTCTCCGTAGGCCATCAGCCTCTCCGGGTGGATGGTCAGCCTGCCGTCATCGAAGTCCGGGACGGTTTCGATCTCGCGCAGAACCTGTCGCCTGGTCACTACGGTGCTCACGTGCCCTCCTCGTCAGGTAGGTGCCGGGTGGTCCTGCTTGTGGTGCCTGGACCCATCCCTCATCCTTCGTAACAGAAGCGGTAGCCGATGCCGGGATGGGTATGAATCGTCTCGGCGCCGGAGAGCTCCTTCGAGAGCTTGTTTCGGATCCGACTCACGTACACGTCGACCGACCGCTCACCGTTGTGCGCGGTCTTGCCCCAGATCGATTCGTAGATCGCGTCCCGGGGCATGATCCGATCGGGCCGCGAGGCGAGCAGAGCGAGAACTTCCAGCTCACGGTGGGTAAGGCCGATCGGCCTGCCGTCCACGAGTGCCGTGATCTCGTCGGGACGGACTTCCAGACGCCCGATCCGTATCCGTGGAGTCGTCCCGATGTCGTAGCTCATGGGTGCATGGTCGGTAGTGAGCCGGGGAGCCGTTGTGACGATTTTGTGAAAGAGATGAAACCTCCGGCCATCTGCGCGGCAAACCCGGTTTCCACACTGTCACCTCATCGAAGCACGTCGATTACAGGCCGATGGGCCATGCCTCATAGATAACTCTCTATCTGCATCTCGACCTCATAGATGTACGTCGATCAGCACACACACAATCGCCGGATATAGACCCTCGTCTATCGGCTCGGGCGTCGCGGAGCGCGCTTTCGCCGCAGCCAAGCGGGCTTCCCGCTGCTTTCACAAAGTTTTCACAAAATCGTTACGGCGCCTCCCGAGCCTTGCGGCCGAAATGACAAGGCAGACGACCAAGGGAGCAATCGACGTGAGATTCAGAAAGACGGGGGTCCTACTTCTGCTGAGCGCCCTGCTGGCGCTGGGTGTGACCGCGTGTGGAGGCGGGAGCAGCAGCAGTTCGAGCAGCGGTGGGAGCGAAACGGCCGCCGAAGAAAGCGGCGGGACCGAAACGGCCAGCGCGTCGACGGAAGGCCTGAGCGGGACGATCAGCGGGGCAGGCTCCACCTTCGCGCAGCCGATCATCAGCCAGTGGGGCTCGGAACTGCAGGAACAGGGTCTGACCGTCAACTACAACTCGATCGGCTCGGGTGGAGGCGTCGCCCAGTTCCAGGAAAACACCGTCGACTTCGGCGACAGCGATGCGGCGATGACCGACGAAGAGGTCCAGGTGGCCGAAAAGAACGGGACGCCGGTCCACGTGCCGATCGTCCTGGGGGCGGTGACCGTCTCCTACAACCTCCCCGGCGTCGAAACCGGCCTGAAACTGGACGGCGCCACCGTCGCCGAAATCTTCCTCGGCAACATCACCGAGTGGAACGACCCGGCGATCGAAAAGCTGAATCCGGGTGTCGAACTTCCGGAAACGGCGATCACCGTCTACCACCGCTCCGACTCGTCGGGGACGACGGCCCTCTTCACCGAATTCCTCTCCGACTACAGCCCGGAATGGAAATCCAAGCTGGGCGAGGGTGACACCGTCAAGTGGCCGACCGGCACCGGCGCGAACGGCAACGAGGGAGTCGCCGGAGGTGTCAGTCAGACCGAAGGTGCGATCGGCTACGTCGAGCTCGCCTATGCCCTGCAGAACGAATTCACCTTCGCCGACGTGCAGAACAAGGCCGGGAAGTTCATCGAACCGAGCCTCGAATCGACCTCGGCCGCAGGCGAAGACGTGAAATTCCCGCCGGACCTGCGCTTCAGCATGATCAACGCGTCGTCCTCGGCGGCCGCGTATCCGATCGCCTCGACTACGTTCGTCCTGGTCTACGAAGACCTCTGCAAAGCGGGGAAGAGCGAAGAAACCGCCAAGAACGTGGTCGGCTTCCTCGACTACGCGCTCGGTCCCGAAGGCCAGGCCTCGGCGGAAAAACTCGACTACGCGCCGCTCGCTCCTGAACTCCGCGAAGCGAGTCAGGCGAAGGTCGAAGGCCTGAAGTGCAACGGCAAACCGATCTCGGCCGGCTGAGTCCGCGGATCCGACGGAACGCCGGGACGAGCGGGACGGGAGACCGTTGATGGAGGCGGCAACGCAGCCGATGTCGACCGGGGGGCGGCCACAACTTGGCCGCTCCCCGGCGTCCCGCCTGCCCGACCAGATCCTTCGGCTGGGCCTGACGGCCATCGCCGTCGCGGTCCTCGCCCTGCTGGCCTACTTCTTCGTGAAGCTGGCGATCGAATCGAGGCTGGTATTCGAAGAAGAAGGGATCCTCGGCTTCGTCTTCGCCAACAACTGGAACGTCGCGGCCTCGATCTACGGCGCCCTGCCGCTGGTCGTGGGAACGTTGATCACCTCGGCGCTGGCCCTCCTCTTCGGCGTCCCCGTCGCGGTCGCCGTGGCGGTCTTCCTCACCGAGCTCTGTCCGAAGCGCGTCCGTGGCTCGCTGACGATCGTCGTCGACCTGCTGGCCGCCGTCCCCTCGGTCGTGTACGGCCTCTGGGCCTTCTACTTCCTGATCCCCAAACTGAAACCGGTCGAGCAATGGTTCGCCGACACCTTCCACTTCCTGCCGTTCGTCGCGATCGACAGCGTCCCCGGGCCCAACTACTTCATCGCCGGACTGGTCCTCGCGATCATGCTGCTGCCGATCGTCTGCGCGATCAGCCGTGAGGTGCTGGCGACCGTGCCGGCGGACCTGAAGGAGGCCTCGCTCGGGCTGGGGCTGACCCGGTGGGAGATGATCCGGACCTCCATGCTGCCCTACGCCCGGCGCGGGATCGTCGGTGCGTCGATGCTCGGTCTCGGGCGGGCGATCGGCGAGACGATCGCCGTCACCATCGTGATCGGCGACAGCCCCATCCTCGGCCACAGCATCTTCGGACAGGGCTACACCCTGGCCGCGGTGATCGCCAACGAATTCAACGAAGCCGCGGCCAACCCGCTCCACAAGTCCGCGCTCATCGCCGCGGGCCTGGTCCTGTTCGTGCTGACCCTCCTCGTTAACTCGATCGCGCGGCTCGCCGTGATGCGCAGTGAGCGCCAGAGTGGCCGCCCGATCTCCGCCGGCGGGGGTGTCTGATGGAGTCGGGTTCGCTCTCCGCCGACCTGCTGCGCCCGCCGAGCCCCAGGCGCCGGCGTACCGACAAGGCCATGCGGGCGCTGATGTGGACGGCGACCGGCATCGCCCTCGTCCCACTTGTCCTCGTTCTCTATTACACCCTCCAGAAGGGGATCGGGGCGCTCGACGCCGAATTCTTCACCACCGATCCGACCGGCAACTTCCTCGGCGCCCAAGGTGGGGTGAAGAGCGCGATCCTCGGGACGATCGAGATCGTCGGATTCGCCGCCGTGGTGGCCGTCCCGCTCGGGATCGGCGTCGCGCTCTACCTGACCGAGTACGGCGGGAAAGGGCGGCTGGCGCAGGCGGTGCGGTTCTTCGTCGACGTGATGACCGGGGTCCCGTCGATCGTCTTCGGGCTCTTCATCTACCTCGTCCTCGTCCTCGCGGGGACCGGAGGGTCGACCTTCGCGGGCTGGAAGGGCTCGGCTGCGCTGGCCCTCCTGATGCTGCCGATCGTCACCCGATCGAGCGAGGTGGCGCTGCAGCTCGTCCCGAATTCGCTTCGCGAAGCGGCGCTGGCGCTCGGCGCGCCCCGCTGGAAGGTGGTCGTCCGCGTCGTCCTGCCGAGCGCCGCCTCCGGCATCGTCACCGGGGCGCTGCTCGCCGTCGCGCGGGCGGCGGGGGAGACCGCGCCTTTGCTCTTCACCGCGACGATCGTCAAGGCCACCACCTTCAACCTGAACCAACCGATGAACTCGCTTCCGGCCCAGATATTCCAGGACCTGAAGCAGCCCAACGACGAACTCGTGGAACGCGCCTGGGGGGCGGCGATAACCCTGATCGCGATGATCCTCCTGCTGACGCTGATCGCGAAAGTCATCCAACGGAGAAGCCGTGCCAAAGGAGCCACCTGAGATGAACCCCCGGCCGACGGATGCGACCGAGCGTCCCGTCCAGAAGGCGGCGAGCGGCGGCCCACCGCCACTGCTGCCGTTGCCCACCTCCGCGTCGACCTCGACGTCCGCACCTCGCGAGAGCGCCGGTCGCACCCGCCAGGTCGAGTTGCGGGACCTGAACGCCTTCTATGGCAGCCACCACGCGGTCAAGGACGTCAACCTCTCGTTCGCCCCGCGCGACGTCACCGCGATCATCGGCCCGTCCGGATGCGGGAAGTCGACGATGGTCCGGTGCATCAACCGGATGCATGAAGAGATCGACGGCGCCCGCGCCGAGGGTCAGGTCCTGGTCGACGGCACCGATCTCTACGGAGCCGGGGTGGATGTGGTGGCCGTCCGCCGAGCGGTCGGCATGGTCTTCCAGAAGCCGAACCCGTTCCCGACGATGTCGATCCGCGACAACGTCGCGGCAGGGCTCCGGTTCACCGGCGCCCCCCGGGGCGAGATCGACGAGAGGGTGATCGGGGCACTCAAAGGCGCGAGTCTCTGGGACGAGGTGAAGGATCGACTCGACCAGCCTGGCGCCGGTCTCTCCGGCGGCCAGCAGCAGCGCCTCTGCATCGCCCGCGCCCTGGCGGTGGAGCCCGAGGTGTTGCTGATGGACGAGCCCTGCTCGGCCCTCGACCCGGTCGCGACGCTGAAGATCGAGGAGCTGATCGGCGAGTTGAAGGAGCGGGTGACGATCGTCATCGTCACCCACAACATGCAGCAGGCGGCGCGGGTCGCCGACACGACCGTCTTCATGCTCGGCGGCGAGCTCGTCGAGGTCGGGGCCACCCACAAGCTCTTCACCACCCCCGAGGACGAGCGCACCGAGCAGTACGTGACCGGGAAATTCGGCTGATGGTCCCGGAAGCCCGAAGCCACTATCGCGAGGAGCTCGATCAGCTCGAGGCCAGCGCGCTCGGCGGCCTCGACCTCGCCCGCTCCGCCCTCGACCGCACCCTGGAGGTGATCGAGCACATCGACGTCGAGCTGGCCCAGCTCGTGATCGCCGACGACGACCGGATCGACGGTCGCTATCTGGAGGTCCACCAGGCGCTGATCAACCTCCTCGCCACCCAGACCCCGGTCGCCACCGACCTACGCCTCATCTCGGCGCTCCTGCACGTGCTGAAGAACGTCGAGCGGATGGGGGACCAGTGCGTGAACATCTGCAAGGTCATCCCGCTCTCCGGGAACGAACCGCCCGCGGATCCTCAGATGACCGAGCTCATCCTGGCGATGGGTCGCCACGCGATGTCCCTGGTCAGCCAGTCGAAGCGTGCGTTCGCGGAACGCAACCTTGCGCTCGCGCAGGATCTCGTCCGACAGGACGACGCGATCGACGCGATGAATCGGGAGTGCTTCCACCTCGCGCTCCAGATCGGCGAGGACGCCGACACGCGCGAATGGGCGATGACCATGATGCTGGCCGCCCGGGCGATCGAGCGGATCGGCGACAACTCGGTGGACGTCGGCGAGCAGGTCGCCTTCGTCGTCACCGGCCTCTTCCGCGAGTTCGAGGATGCGTCCCATCCCGGCCGAAGCGTCCCGGGCGCCGACCTCGCCCGCTGAGGCGCCTGCCGGTCTTCCTCGGCCGTCAGGCCGGATGTCGCCTTCTTCGGACTGCCTACGGCTTGCGCGCCCGCACGATCGCCGAGCCCGCCTTGTCGTGGACGCGGTGCGTCTCGGTGATCTCTATGTCGGTCAGCCCGGCCGCGGCGAGCGCCTCCTCGAACTCGCGCCGGGTGAGTGCGCCGGCGATGCAGCCGGTGAACTGCCGCATGTCGGCTTTGGTCGCGTCGTCCATGTCCTCGTCGGCGATGACGTCGGAGACGGCGAACCGGCCGCCGGGTTTGAGGACGCGGGCCGCCTCGGCCAGCACCTTCGGCTTGTCGCCGGAGAGGTTGATCACGCAGTTGGAGATGACGACGTCGACCGTCTCGGCCGGAAGCGGGATCGCCTCGATCTCGCCGCGCAGCCACTCGACGTTCTCGACGCCTGCCTTGTGCTGGTTCTCGCGCGCCAGGGCGAGCATCTCGTCGGTCATGTCGAGGCCGTAGGCCTTGCCGGTCGGGCCGACGCGGCGGGCGGACAGCAGCACGTCGATGCCGCCGCCGGAGCCGAGGTCGAGGACGGTTTCGCCCTCCTCGAGCGCCGCCACCGCGGTCGGGTTGCCGCAGCCGAGCGAGACCATCGTCGCGCTGTCGGGCAGCTCGTCGCCGTCGGTGCCATAGAGGCCTGCGCCGAAGACGGCGGCTTCCTCATCGGTGAGGACGGAGGCGTTGGAGTCACAGCACGAACCGCCCTCGGCGACGGAGGTCGCGGCGGCGGCGTAGCGGGCGCGTACCGCCTCGCGGACGTCGTCGGCGTCGGTCGTCGTGCCCTGTCCGGCAGAGCAGCCGCAACTGCCCCCCGAGGCGGACTCGCCGCAGCAGGCCGCCTTGTCGGTCGGCTCGCAGCAGGTCGCCTGCGCCTCGGTCGAGCAGCAGGAAGAGGTCGTCTCGGTCGCTTCGGTCAACTCAGCCATTCGGTGAACTCCTTAAGTGCGTCTTCTCTCACGTAGTAGTAGGCCCAGAGGCCGGGGCGCTCGGAGCCGACGATGCCGGCGTCCTTCAGCTTCTTCAGGTGGTGCGAGACGGTGGGCTGGGAGAGGTCGAAGAGAGGCACCAGCTCGCAGACGCAGACTTTTCCCGCGTGCTTTCGGAGCACATCGACCAGCTGCAGCCTCACCGGGTCGCCGAGCGCTTTCGCGATCTTCGCCATGCGCTCGGCCTGCTCGCGCTCGACGTCGGGGTAGACCACGGGCTCGCAGCAGGGCTCGCCGGGTGGCCTCTTGGTCTTGGGTTCCAACTCCAGATCGACGCTCATCTATCTACATATATCTATTGAAATCGCTCTTGTCAATTCATACGATGAACGCCGTTATATAGAGAAGTACGAATCGAAAGGAATCTGCACGTGATCCGCAAGGGGTCGATGAAGCTTTTCGTCGTTTCCGTAGTCGCTCTGGCGGTGCTCGCCATGTCAACCGCCGCCCTCGCCTCCGCGGCGGTCACCGGGGCCGGCTCGAAGGTGGCCGGCGTCGTGATGCCCAACTGGACGAACGGTTTTCTGATCAAGGAAGGGATCACCGCGACCTATGGATCGGTCGGGGTCGAAGCGGGTCTCACCCAGCTCGACGCCCGCTCGGTCGATTTCGCCGCCGTCGACGCCCCGCTCAGCCCTCAGCAGGCCGCGGCCTGCAACGACTGCGCACAGATCCCGCTGCTGCTCACCGGGGTCGACATCGCCTTCCGGATCCCGGGGGTCAAGGCCCTGAACCTCTCCGGCGCGGTGATCGCCGAAATCTACGCGGGGAAGATCACCAACTGGTCGGACCCGAAGATCGCCGAACTGAACCCGAAGGCGAGGCTGCCCAAGCTGAAGATCACGCCCGTCTACTCGACGGAAGCGGGCGGTCAGAACTGGACCTTCACGAGCTATCTCGCCAAGGTGGGGTCGAAGAAGTCCGGTGCCACGACCACGGTCAACTTTCCCGTTGGCGTAGGCGAGCCCGGTGACGCGGGCGTCGGCGGCAAAATCGCCTCGACCAAGGGCGCGATCGGCTACGTCAGCGCGAGTTACGCCAATGCGCTCGACCTGACGACGGCGGCGATCGAAAACCGGGCCGGGGACTTCATCCCTCCGGAAGTCGGGACCTTCGAGGCGGCCGGTGTCACCGTGAAGAGCATCGAGCCGAGCGGCGTGGTGGACGCGACCGATCCGCCGAAGACGGCGCCCAAGGCCTATCCGCTCGCGATGTTCAGCTACGCGGTCGTCCCTCGCGCGGCCCCGCAGATGGGGTTCGTCCAGCAGTTCCTGAACTACGCGGTCGGCCCAGGGGCGAAGCTCGGCGAAGCGTTCGGGATCGCGCCGATGCCGAAGGCCGTGAAGACGGCCGCCCGCAGCATGATCGGCGCCCTCTGATGCACCCGGTCTCGGCGCATAGGCTCGTCGAATTCCTGCCTCTCACGGGATTCGCGCGCCGGCCACCGACGGTCCTCCGTCGGTGGCGCGCCCACCGGATCACAGCCCTGCTGCCGCAACTGATGGAAGAGTTCCACGCCGAACGGCCGCCGGAGGAAGTACTCGACTGCGCCGACGCGGTGGTGGGCTATTACGAGGAGCGGCGGGGCTGCGCGCCTCGGCTCGGCCTGGCTCGCCGCCGCACCAGGGAATGTCTACGCGCCGGCGTCTGCGAGGGGCTCGTCGAAGAGCCGGTCACAGGATCGCCACTGTGGGCTTCCGGGAACCTGATACCTACATAGGGGAGGAATGAAATGAGATACGTCCTGTTCGTCTGTACCCAGAATGCCGGCCGCTCCCAGATGGCGCAGGCCTTCTTCGAGCGCTACGCGCCCGCCGATCTGCGGGCCGAGTCCGCGGGTCAGGACCCGCCCGTCGCGATCCATCCGGAGGTGATCGAGACGATGGCGGAGGTCGGTATCGACCTCTCCGATCGTCGCCCCAAGAGGCTCACGGTCGAGATGCAGTTGCACGCCGATTGGGCGATCACGATGGGATGTGGCGGCACCTGTCCCTACGTTCCGACGACCGTCGAAGAGTGGGGGATAGCGGATCCTGCCGGTCGGTCGAAAGAGGAGGTGCGGAAGATCCGCGACGACATCGCCGGTCGGGTCGAGGACCTGATCTTCCGCCACACCGACGACATCCGCAGCGACGACAGCGGTCACAAGCGGCGGCTGACCCAGCTGCTTCCCAGGCTGATCGAGGAGTTCGAGGGACAGCGCGAACCGGAGGAGATCAGGGCCTGCACGGACGCGGTTCTCTCCTCCTTCGACGACGCGCCCATCCGCGGTCACGTCCTCTCGCTCGCACAACGACGCACGGCGGACTGCCTGCGGGCCGACACCTGTGAGGAGTTGGCATCGGTCTGATGGGTGACAGCAGCAGGTCCAGTACGTCCGTTCGGGAGCGCCGACGCGCCGAAGGTCATCACAATCAACACCGGATGCCGAGGTCCATCAGCGACGAGCGGGAGGTGGAGGCACTCGGGGTGCCTACCGACACTGTGCCGCCTGCGGTCGTCCGTGGACTCTCGACGCTCGACCGCTGGCTGCCGCTGTGGATCGCGGTGGCGATGGGCGTCGGGCTCGGGCTCGGGGCCCTGATCCCGGGCCTCGAGAGCGCCCTCTCCTCGGTGGCGATCGGCGGCACCTCCTTGCCGATCGCGATCGGCCTGCTGCTGATGATGTATCCGGTGCTGGCGCGGGTCCGCTATGAGGAGCTCGGCCGATTGCGCGGCGAGCGCGGTCTCTTCGTTTCCTCACTGGTCCTCAACTGGGTCATCGGCCCGGCGCTGATGTTCGCGCTGGCCTGGTTGATGCTGCCGAACGATCCCGAGTACCGGACCGGGCTGATCGTCGTCGGCCTCGCCCGCTGCATCGCGATGGTCCTCATATGGAGCGAGCTGGCCTGCGCCGATCGCGAGGCGACCGCGGTCCTGGTCGCGATCAACTCGATCTTCCAGATCGTCGCCTACTCGCTGCTCGGCTGGTTCTACCTCTCGGTGCTGCCCGGCTGGCTAGGGCTCGACACCGAAGGCTTCTCGGTCTCGATCTGGGAGGTGGCGCGGACCGTGCTCATCTTCCTCGGCATCCCGCTCGCGGCCGGATACCTCACCCGGGTGGTGGGTCTACGTCGGCGCGGTCGCGAGTGGTACGAGGGCAGCTTCCTGCCGCGGATCGGGCCGATCACCCTCTACGGCCTGCTCTTCACGATCGTCCTGCTCTTCGCCCTCCAGGGCCACCAGATCACCGGCAACCCGCTCGATGTCGTGCGGATCGCCCTGCCGCTGCTCGTCTACTTCGCGCTGATGTTCGCGATCGCTTTTGCCTGGGGGCGCGCCTCGGGCTACGGCTACCCGCGCACCGCGACGCTCGCCCTCACCGCCGCCTCCAACAACTTCGAGCTGGCGATCGCGGTGGCGATCGGCGTCTTCGGCGCCACCTCGGGTGAGGCCCTGGCCGGGGTGGTCGGGCCGTTGATCGAGGTCCCGGTCCTGGTCGGCCTCGTCTATCTCTCGCTCTGGCTGCGGGGACGCTGGTTCGCTCCCGGTGAGCGCGGTCAGCTGGAGGCGACCTGATGGCGAACGCGCTCTTCGTCTGCCTCCACAACGCAGGCCGCTCGCAGATGAGCCGCGCCCTGTTCGAACGCGCCGCCGCCGGACGCCACGGCGCCGAGGCCGCCGGGACGCAACCGGCCGAGCATCTCCACCCCGCGGTGGTCGAGGCGATGGACGAGATCGGGATCGACCTCTCCGATCGGACGCCGCGCCTCCTCACCCGCGAGATGGCCGAGCGGGCCGACGTAGTCGTGACGATGGGCTGCGGCGACGAATGCCCTTACATTCCAGGCAAGCGCTACGTGGACTGGGACCTGCAGGACCCCAAGGACATGCCGATCGAGGAGGTACGGAAGTTGCGGGAGGAGATCGCCCGGCGCATCGACGCGCTGGTCGCCGAATTGGACGCCGCCCCGACCGGGGGTCACGCGTGACGCGCGTCGGGATCAACGGCTTCGGGAGGATGGGCCGCCTCGGGCTGCGAGCCGCCTGGGGCCGCGGAGACCTTGAGTTCGCTCACGTCAACGAGATCGCGGGCGATGCGGAGACCGGAGCCCACCTGCTCGAGTTCGACTCGGTCCACGGTCGCTGGCCGGTCGCCGTCGAGGGAGACGGCGACCGCCTTCGGATCGAGGGCCACGAGGTCGGCTGGTCCTCCGCATCGACGCCCGAGGAGGTCGACTGGGCCGCCGCCGGCGTGGAGCTGGTGTTGGAGTGCTCCGGCAGGTTCCGCACCGTTGACTCGCTCGCTCCCTACTTCGAGCAGGGCGTTCGCAAAGTGGTGGTGGCGGCGCCGGTGAAAGAGGCCGGGGCGCTGAACGTGGTCGTCGGGGTCAACGACGATCCCGAGGAGCTCGCCGCCCACGACATCCTCACCGCCGCCTCCTGCACCACCAACTGCCTGGCGCCGGTGGTCAAGGTGATCCACGAGGGGATCGGGATCCGCCACGGCCAGATCACCACCCTGCACGACATGACCAACACCCAGGTCGTCGTCGACGCCCCGCACAAGGATCTCCGCCGGGCCCGTGCCGCGAGCCTCTCGCTGATCCCGACGTCGACCGGATCGGCCACCGCGATCGGCCTGATCTTCCCCGAGTTGCAAGGCAAGCTGGACGGGCTCGCGGTGCGGGTGCCGATGCTGAACGCCTCGCTGACCGACTGCGTCTTCGAGGTCGCCCGGCCGACCTCGGTCGAGGAGGTCAACGGGCTCCTATCCGCCGCAGCCGGCGGCGACCTGGCCGGTATCCTCGGCTATGAGGAGCGCCCGCTGGTCTCGGTCGACTACCGCGACGATCCGCGCTCCGGGATCGTCGACGCGCTCTCGACGACGGTCGTCGACGACACCCAGGTGAAGGTGCTCGCCTGGTACGACAACGAGTGGGGCTACGCCAACCGCCTGGTCGAGCTGGCCGCAATAGCTGCGCGGACGGCGGTGGAGGCACACTGATGGGAGGTGCCGCCGCGACCACCGCGCCGCCGCCGCACCGGGCCGACCTGCGCAACTACATCCTGGTCACCGCGGCCTACTGGGTGGAGACCCTCGCCGACGGGGCGACCAGGATGCTGGTCCTCTTCTACTTCTACGAACTCGGCTACTCGGCGTTCACGGTCGCCTCGCTCTTCATCTTCTACGAGGTCTTCGGCATCGTCACCAACCTGGTCGGCGGCTGGCTGGCGGCGCGCTTCGGCCTGCGGACGACGCTCTTCATGGGGTTAGGTACCCAGGTCTTCGCCACCGCGATGGTCGGCCTCTGCCCTGCCGCCTGGCTCGTCATCCCCTACGTGATGGTCTCACAGGCTTTTTCGGGCATCGCCAAGGACCTGACCAAGATGAGCTCCAAGAGCGCAGTCAAGCTGGTGGTTCCCGAAGGTGACGAAGGCTCCCTCTACCGTTGGGTCGCGGTCCTTACCGGCTCGAAGAACGCGCTGAAGGGCGTCGGCTTCTTCCTCGGTGCGGCAATGCTGACCGTGATGGGCTTCCAGACCTCGATGCTGGTCCTGGCCGGGTCGGTCCTCACCACCTTGGTCGTCGTCAAAGCGATGATGCACGGCCACCTCGGCAAGCCCGACGCCAAGGCGAAGTTCAAGCAGATGTTCTCCAACAACCGGGCGGTGAACGTGTTGGCGGCGGCGCGGATCTTCCTTTTCGCCTCGCGCGACGTCTGGTTCGTGGTCGGGCTGCCGGTCTACCTCGAGACCGTGCTCGGCTGGAGCTTTCTCGCCTCCGGCGGCTTCCTCGCCATCTGGGTGATCGGTTATGGCGGCGTGCAGGCAATGGCGCCGCGCTTCATCCGCGGCCGTGAGGGGAGATCCGAGCCGGAGGGCCGCACCGCGACCTGGCTCGCCTTCGTCCTCGCCGCCTTCCCGGCAGCGATCGCGATCGGGCTGACCGCGGGCCTCGACCCGACGGTCGTGATCGTCGTGGGCCTGATCCTCTTCGGGATCATCTTCGCCGCCAACTCGGCAGTCCACTCCTACCTGATCCTCGCCTACTCCGACGGCGACAAGGCAACGATGAACGTCGGCTTCTATTACATGGCGAACGCCGGTGGCCGGCTCCTCGGCACCGTTCTCTCCGGCCTCCTCTACCAGCTCGGCGGCCTCGAAGCCTGCCTCTGGACGTCGGCGGGTTTCGTCCTCGCCGCGGCGTTCCTCTCGCTCTGGTTGCCGAGCAAGACGCCGAGTCCCAGCGCGCCCGCGACGGACAGGTCGAAGGAACCACTGCCGGGGGCAGTCTGACGAGGCGGCACCGCGCTGCTTACTCCTCGCGGTGTTCGGAGGTAACGGCCCAAGGGGGCGTCACGTAGCCATTGCGCACGAGGTCGCCGCCGCTGCCGGGCTCGTTCCACCGGCTCGCGACAGCGAGCGGCAAACCGCGATCGGCCGCCTTCGCGGTGGCCGCGATCGTGTCGTTTCGAGCTTGGCGGCCAGCCTAAACTAGCCTATGCCGAGCGCCAGGTAGCGCACTCCGAGAGCCAGCGCAAGGACACCGAGTCCGCGTCGCAGAAATGCTTCCGGAAGTCGGGACTGAAGCCCGGCCCCGACGTAGCCGCCGAGCAGACCCCCGACGCCCATCGCGAGGCCGACCGTCCAAGACGGCGCGATCGAGCCGCTGTGACGGAGGCTCAGGGCCGCATAGGCGACCACACCGACGATCGAGGTCAGGAAGGTGGAGGCCAGCGCAGCCGGGGCGACCTCGATGATCGAGAACCCCATCCCGACGAGCATCGGCCCGAGAAGCGACCCGCCGCCGATCCCGTAGATGCCGCCGATCGTGCCGACGATCAGTGCCAGGACCGTGATCCTCCTGTCGTTTGGCTCGGGGGGTTCCCGTGAGCCCGTGGGGGAGAGTCCCGAGGCAATCCAGCCACCGAGGGGGATAAGCACTGCGGCGATCACCAGGTAGAAGGCCTTCGGACCCGAGAGGAGCTCGACGCGGATCACCGCGCCGATGATCACCCCCGGCGACGTGCCGACGACGAGGGCCGTCGTCAGTGGCGCCTCGGTCACCGCCCGACGCCCGTAACGGGCGAGGGCGCCCGGGGTGGCGAGGATGTTGTAAAGCAGATTGGTGGGGGTGATCGACGGGCTGGGCGTGTGCAGGATGCTCGCCTGCACGGGGACCAGGAATACGGCGCCGGAGATCCCGACCGGTGCGGTGATCGTTGCGATCAAAAACGCGATGGCCGCGCCGAGCAAGGCGTGTCCGGTCATGGGTGCGGGAGCCTACGGGAATCGATCTTTTCTTGATCGATTGCGTCAACTTTAGGCCGCCGGCCCGGCCCGTTCTCAGCTTCTTTTCCGAACGTTCACAAAGCGGCAACCTAGGGAGCCTCAGGCAGGAAGAGCCTTCCCGCGAGCCTCGCGCGCACCCCGTCTCGTCCGCGGGCGTCGCCCTTTCCGGACCGTAGTCATCCAAAGGAGTCGAGAGCTTTGAGAAGGATTGACCCTGTACGCCCGCGCGTGTCCTCGGGACCCGTCGGCAACCCGAAGACCCGCAGAGGACGGAGCAACAAGCTGATGCTTCTGCTGGCCCTCTGCATCGCCGCGGCGATCGCCGCAATCCCCGTCGTCTCGGCAGGTGCCGACAGCACGACGGGCGGCGACCAGACCGGCCTCGCCTCGGGCCAGATCAAACACGTGTGGCTGATCATCCTCGAGAACAAGTCCTACGACGCAAGCTTCACCGGCCTGAACAAAAACACCTACCTCTGGCAGCAGCTGCCGAAGCAGGGCGCGCTGTTGAAGAACTACTACGGCACCGGCCACTTCAGCCTCGACAACTACATCTCGATGGTCAGCGGCCAGGCGACCGAGCCCGACACCCAGGCCGACTGCCCGGACTACGACAAATTCTCCGGCACGACCGACACCAGTGGTGGTTCGCTCAGCGCCAACGTCAACTACGGCCAGTTCGCCTCGGCCCAGGGCGCCAACGCCGCCGCCGGCTCCAACGGCTGCGTCTACCCGCAGAGCGTGCCGACCCTGTTCAACCAGTTGGACTCCGCCGGGGTCAGCTGGAAAGGCTACGCGCAGGATCTCGGTAACCCCGACGCCGAAGGCCCCACCCACGACGCGGGCACCCAATACTGCGGCGCCCCGTACGCGACGCCCGGTGCGACCGGCAGCAAAACCGACGTGAACCCGGGCAGTGCCAACGCCACCGACCAGTACGTGCCGAAGCACTTCCCGTTCCCGTGGTTCGAATCGATCCTCGACTCCGGCGACTGCAACCCGCAGCACATCGCCAACCTGTTCGACGCGAACAACGGCCTCTACCACGACCTGCAGAGTTCCGCGACCACTCCGGCCTTCAGCTGGATCTCGCCGAACAACTGCAGCGACGGGCATGACGCCGTCTGCCACGGCAACAACCTCTCGGGCGGCTTCGCCGACCCGACCACGCCGAACGCGCCGGTCAACTACACCGGCGGCCTCTACGCGGCCGACGTCTTCCTCGAACACGTGATCCCGGAGATCGAGGAATCCCCGGCGTTCAAGGAAGGTGGCCTCATCGACGTCACCTTCGACGAGGGCTTCCCGCCGTTCACCTACTCGGGCAACAGCTTCGCCAACTCGACCGAAGTCCCGGCGAACGCGAAGACGTCGCTGGAAACCGACTCCGCCGCGGAGACCATCAACGGCGAAGGCGTCCACTACGAGCCGACCGGACCGAACACCCCGCTGGCGTACGGCGCCAACGGTCAGGAGCTCTACCCCGGCCCGGGTTACAACTCCTACATCGACCGTCCGGCCAACTGCAAAGCGCAGACCGAACCGAAGCTCCCCGAAGGCACCTGCATCCTGGGTGGCGGCAGCCCGATCGCCGGTCCGCGGACCGACGCCGGCGCGACCGCTCCGTCGGGCAGCACCACGATCACCGACAACGCTGCGGTCGCCACCGATCCGGGGCGCACCGTAGAAGGGACGGGCATCCCGGCGGGGGCCTACGTCGGCCCGGTCGTCGACACCCCGGTGACGGCGACCAAACCGTCGCAGGAAGGCGGGACCGTCGACGTCGGCTCGTTCACGCTGGTCAACGAAAACCGTGAACCGATCCAGACCACCGGCGCCGTCAGCGGGATCAAACTCGGCGGCCGCACCGCCGAATCGGATCCGCTCTACGACTACGGCGATCCGACCACCGGCGGTGGCGACACCGGCAGCGTCCTGATCAGCCCCTACATCACCCCGGGGACGGTCAGCACGCGGTACTACAACCACTACAGCTGGTTGCGCACGATGGAGGACCTGTTCAACGTCGGCGCCGCCTCGCCGGGACTCGACGGCCAGGGCCACATCGGCTACGCCGCGCAGCCCGGCCTGGCGCCGTTCGGCGCGGACGTGTTCGACGCCGCGGGTGGACCAGGGACCGGGACCACGCCGCCGCCCTCCGGCGGAGGTAATCCTCCGTCGAACGGTGGTAACCCGCCGTCGAATCCCGGCCCGCCGAAGCCGGTCCACCACAAAAAGAAGCATCACAAAAAGAAGCATCACAAGAAGAAGCACCACAAGAAGCGCCATCACAAGCGCAAGCACCACAAGAAGCGCCATCACAAGGTCCACCGCCGGTCCCACCAGGCGGCGTAGCCAAGGATGAGCGCCATCACCCAGTCGATGCCGAGGAGGCCGCAGCCGCGCCTCCTCGGCGCGGCTGCGGCCGTCCTGGCCGTCGCGGTCGTCGTCGCCGTCGTCCTGTTCCTCACCTCGGGGGGCTCGACGGCGCCGGCGCATCACGAACTGCAGTACGGCGGCATCCCGAAGTGGCTGCCGAAGACCGAAAATACCGAGGAACGGATCGTCACCGCGACGGCCGCGAAGCCGGCCCTCGCCATCCAGGGGAACACGGTGGCCGTGGTCACCCCCCAGGGCAAGGTGATGGCGACCGCGGTCGGCCCGGAAGTCCCGGAGGAGGGCGAATTCCCCGTCCCCGCGACCAGCCCGGCCTCCTTCGTCGTCACCCTCGCGGAGTCGCCGGCGGCGATCCCGCTCGACCCGCGTGATTTCACCGTGACCGACGAGGACGGTCACCTTCACCATCCGAAGGTGTCCGGCCTCCACGGCGGCCCGCCGCCGACGGAGGTGCCGGCGGGCAAGACGGTCTCGCTGCGGGTCGCGGGGGTCTTCCCGACCGGCGACGGAACGCTCAACTGGGCTCCCGGGTCGAGCAGCCCGATCGTCGCCTGGGATTTCGACATCGAGATCGACTGACCGCGGTTGTCAGGAAATTAACCATTCTCCGGATCGTCGTCGGGTAGCGTCGCGGCGTCGGATGAGCGGAGGCTCCGTCATCCGACGCCTGAGACGGCCCAGACGATGTCGTTGGACCGACGGCCCCGGAATGTCCACCGGGGCCGTCGGTCGTGGCGTGGCCGTCACCGCCGAACTTGAGCTTGGACCGGCTTCGGAGGGTGAGACTATGTGCGGGACATCGCGATCCGCGGTCCCGGACCGTCGGGGGCTCTGGGTGGCGATCAGGCTGGCGTCCGCTACCTGACACCAACTGTCGAATGTTGGTCGACGGAGGCGACTGGTCGACTGCCTGCCGCAACTTATTTCCAACACATTTCGCGGTTCAAACCCTGATCGTGATGTACGTAAGTCCTCTTACCGCGCCCCGGTGGAACCCAAGACCCATTCGCGACTCCACAAAATGCTGGCCCGTGGCTATCGCCGCAAACCCTGGCCGACGTCGTCCGTGAGCCGTCCGATCGCGGGCTGCCGCTCAGGCTTGCTCAGCGCCAGGTAGCACTCCGGAGCTGTCTGCCGAGGAGATCTCAGACGAGGCCCACGAGCCCGCCTTGTGGGACGGCGAAGATCTCCTCGAGTTCCATCCGACCAATGTAGCCGTCGTAGGTTCCTACTGGACTAGGGGGCTCTACCTGCACACGTCGGCAGTCGGAGCCGATCGGTCCGAACCGAGAAGGAAGCCCTCAGGGGTGAGACCTGAGTCGGTCGCCCGACCTATGGAGCGACCACCGCCTCCTCAAGGTCCCCTCGAGAGCCGCCCTCCTGGGCGCCGTCGAAGCTCGTCGTGCCGATCGAGGCGACGACGACGGCGAGGGAGCCGGGGACGCTCGCCCAGAGGGTCGCGGCCGCCAGGGGCCGTCGGGTCCCGAGCACGCCCTCGCGGGCCTCGAAGACACCGAGCTGGGAGAACATCCCGAAGTAGACCGAGAAGACCTCGCCACGTGAGCACCAGGTGTCCACGCCGAAGATCCCCATCATCGCCAGCGTGTAGCCGCTGTAGAGGAGGGCGGCGACGGCTACGGTATGCGGCGAGAGCCCGGCCCCGGTCACCCCTCCCGCGCCGTAGACGACCTCGAGCCAGACGAAGGCGACCAGTCCGACGGCGGCGGGCCAGCGACCGAGTCGCTCCGGATAGTGGCGGCGCACGATGTCGCGGACCCCGACGGACCCTGCGCAGGCGCCCGCCACCCGGCCGAGCGCCCGCCAAGGGTTGAACGGCCGGAAGACGTCGCCGAGCACGACGCTGAGCGCCGGGAACCCGAGCCAGACGGTGACGAAGAAGAACGTCAGCGCGAGGTTCCGGTCCGGTGCGTCGGTGCCGCGCAGGCCGGCGTAGACGGCGACGCCGAGCAGGCCGACGCCGACTGCTCCGAGGAGCACCTGCACCGGGATCGAGACCGCCACCCGCCAGATCCACGCACCCCTGGACCGCCAGCGCTCGTCCTCCAGTCGCGGCTTGCGCCATGCGAGCGAGAGGGCGAAGAAGGAGACGATCAGCACCCCCGAGGCCGCCCATGCGAAGAGCCACGCGGGGATCGGCAGATCGCTGCGGGCGACCAGCGCGTGGGCGGCGGGGAGGGACGGCAGGGGGATCATGGGTCGACCGTCAGCTCCGCGATCTGGGTCGCCTGTCCCTCGAGCTCGACCTCGAAGACGCCTTCCAGGTCTGCCGGGAAGTCGAAGGTGACCGAGCCGCCGGGCTTCACCTCCTTGGAGATGTCGTAGCCGTGCAGGTGGATCTCTTCGCCGATGTCCGATGTCACCCGGAACCGGACCTGTTCACCGTGGCCGTAGTCGAGGTCGGCGACGCCGCCGACGGGCTCGCCGTCCCGGACGACGATCGTCGTGATCTTCGGAGCCTTTCTCGTCGGCGTCTTCTCGGCCTCGGATTCGCCGCCGGTCTTCTGGACGTCATCGGCGCCCTGGGTGGCGCCTTCCTTCGGGACGGAGGTCGTGGTCCCGTCGTGCGTCTTCTCGTCCGAGCCGGCCTTCAGGACGAGCCCGACGACCAGGGCGATCGCGGCGACCGCGCCCAGGCCGAGCAGGATCGCCCGCTGATCGAGCTTTATCATCTCGCAACTCCTTCGTCTGATGGCGCGGGCGTCGGCCCGCGCGCAGGCATCCGCCACCGTCGCGACGCGACGGTGGGCCTCAGCTGTTCAGCTCAGGGGAAGGAGGGAGGGGGCCGCTGGGCGAGGCCGACGGCGATCGGGGAGAGCCTGCGGCCGAGCTGCGGCGGTGCGCTCGGCAAGGCAAGGCGGCGGGGTGGCCGCGCGGTCGTGCGATCCGTCCGTGCCGCAAGCGCCTCGATCGCCTCGATCCCGCGGTCGAGGAGGGCCGCCAGGACGCCGAAGAGCGCGGCGAGCGGCAGCGCGGTCCAGCCGCCGCCGGCGAAGATCGCCGCGAGTCCCGCCGCATGGCCGGCGAAGAGGGCACCCTCGGCCAGCTCCTGACAGCAGAAGACGGCGGCGATGCCGAAGGCGTAGGAGGTCGCCTTCAGCCGTCGTTCGGCCCCGGGTGAGGAGGAGCCGCCGAGCAGGCCGCGGACCAGTCTCGCGGTCAGGATCGCCAGGCCGAAACCGAGCAGCAACGGGACGAGGTGGGAGAGGTAGCTGTGCCCCTGACCGGCCAGCTCGTTGCCCGCGTCGCCGCCGTAGGCGAGCAGGTAGCGGAGCTGGTGGACGGCGAAGGCGCCGAGAGCGATCAGGGAAGCCGACTGTGCCCGCGGGCCGATGAGGGCGCGCATTCTCACCCGGGCCAGTCTAGGGACGAAGCCCTGGGCGTCGGGTCTCAGTCGTCCTCGTCGAGGTGTTTCTCGACCAGCTCGACCAGCTCGAAGACGTGGTCGTCGAAGAGCGAGTAGTAGATGTGGCGACCCTCGCGGCGTTTGCGCACCAGGCGGGCGGCACGGAGCAGTCGGAGCTGCTGGGAGCAGGCGGTGGGACTGAGGCCCGCGGCCGTCGCCAGGTCACCGACGGCGAGCTCCTCCTTGGCGTGAAGCTCGATCACGATGCGCATGCGCCCGGGATCCGCCAGCAGCCGGAACGTCTCCGTCAGCCGTTCCTCTCGGGCACGGTTGTGAGCCGGCGAACCGTCGGGGCTGGTCGTCTTGATGGGCATCGTTCTCAAAATCTATCGGTTGCGTTTGTGCATAAATGTGCATCTGTGCATATGATGCCCGCCGATGAGCCACGAGGGACACGATCACAGCGGGCACGACCACGGCGGACACGCGGGCCACAGCCACGGGGTCAGCGCCGACGCCGACCGCGGCAAACTGACGATCGCCCTGGCCCTGATCGTCGGCTTCATGGCGGTGGAGGTCGTGGTCGGCATCGCCACGCACTCGCTGGCGCTTCTCTCCGACGCCGCCCACATGCTCACCGACGCCGCCGCGATCGGGCTGGCGCTTCTTGCCATCGGCCTCGCCCGGCGGCCGGCCGAGGGCAACTTCACCTTCGGCCTCAAACGGGCGGAGATCCTCTCCGCGCAGTTCAACGGCGCGACCCTGCTGGTGCTCGGCGTCCTGATCGCGATCGAGGGCGTGAGGCGCCTGTTCGACCCGCCGGAGGTGCCGGGGGCGGCCCTCCTGATCGTCGCCCTGGTCGGGGTGGTCGTCAACCTCGCGGCGACCTGGACCCTCTCGAAGGCCAACCGCCAGAGCCTCAACGTCGAGGGTGCCTTCCAGCACATCCTCACCGACCTCGCGGCCTTCGTCGCCACCGCGATCGCGGGCGCGGTGATCCTGATCACCGGCTTCACGCGCGCCGACGGCATCGCCGCCCTGATCATCGCCGCGATCATGCTCCGCGCGGCCTACGGGTTGCTGCGCGACTCGGGTCGGATCCTCCTCGAGGGCGCGCCACCGGGACTCGACCCCGAGGAGGTCGGGGCCGCGATGGTCGCCGCGCCGGGCGTCGTGCAGGTCCACGACCTCCACCTCTGGGAGGTGAGCTCGGGGTTCCCCTCGCTCGCCGCTCACGTGCTCGTCGGCGAGGGCGACGACTGCCATGGCCGTCGCCGCGAGCTGGCGACGATGCTCGACGAGCGCTTCGGCATCGACCACGTCACGCTGCAGATGGACCACGCACAGACCCGCCCGTTGCAGGTCGCCTCGCCCTGTGGGGTGTCGGCCTGATGCCGGTCGCCCCGCCGGCGCCGACGGTTTGACGCTCCCTCTCGGAGCCCGCCGGCTCGCGCCGGCGCTTCTCTGCGCGGCGGCGGTCGCCGCCGCGCTGCTGATCACCTTCCCGGCCGGCTTCCCGAACTACGACACGATGTACTTCCTCGTCTGGGGGCGGGAGCTCGCCCAGGGCTTCGGACCTGACTACGGCGCCGTGCTGCCGCCGACGCCGCATCCGCTCGCGACCGTGGTCGCGGCGATCCTCTCGCCGCTCGGTCACGGCGCGGCGACCGGCGCGATGGTGGTCGCTTATGCCTCCCTGGGGCTTGTCACCTACCTGGTCTACCGGCTCGGCGCCCGCTGGTTCGACCCGGTGATCGGCGTGGTCGCCGCGCTGATCGTCCTCACCCGCGCGCCCTTTCTCTCCAACGGCCTGCGTGCCTACGTCGATCTCCCCTACATCGCCCTCTGCCTCGGTGCTCTGGCGCTCGCCTCGCGGCGCCCCCGTGCCGGGGCGCCGGTCCTCGCCCTGCTCGCCCTCGCCGGCCTGCTTCGGCCCGAGGCGTGGCTCTTCTCGGTCGCATATCTCGCCTACCTGCTGGTGAGCGTCGACCCGGAGAAGGGCCGTCGCGGCATCAGGTGGCGAGGAGGGCGCACGCGGGTCGAGGTCGTCGGGCTGGTCGCCCTGGCGCTCGCCGCGCCGGTCGCCTGGGCGCTCTTCGACCTCCTGACGACCGGGAGCCTCACCTACTCCTTCACCGGCACCCGCGAAACCGTCGAGACGCTTGGTCGCCAGACCGGTCCGGTCGACCTGGTGCTCTACGGGCCGCGCCGCCTCGGCGAGGTCCTGCAATGGCCGGGGATGGTGGGCGCGGCGGTCGGGCTCGTGCTCGGGCTCGGGCTGCTGCGACGCCGGGCGACGATCGGCGCCGTCGGGGTGATCCTGGCGCTCGGCGCCTTCGCCCTGCTGGCGAGCGCAGGCCTCGCGATCATCCCGCGCTACACGATGCTCGCCGCCGCGCTCCTGGCGATCTTCGCCGCGCTCGCGCTGCTGGGCTGGCGCCTCGTGCCCCAGGGCGACCCGTGGCGCCGACGCTGGCAGGTCGTCGCGGTGGCGATCGCCCTCCTCTTCGCCGCCTGGCTCCCGGCCCAGTATGAGCTCGACGCCCGCGTGGCGACCGACCTCGCCGACCAAGGCCGGATCGAGGGCGACCTGCACCGCCTGGCCGACTCCGGAGCCTTCGACCGCGCCTGCGGCCCGATCTCGGTGCCGAACCACCGGGCGGTCCCTCGTCTCGCGCTCGCCCTCGATGAGCGCCCGTCGGAGGTCGTCAGCTCGAGCGAGCAGGAAGCGAGCGCGAGCGGGCTCTTCCTCGCCCCGGCGAGCCCGTTCGTGATCCATAACTTCGTCCTCGACCCGAACGATCCGAGCCGCTTCTACAGCGTCGTCCCGGCCGGGTTCGAGCCGGTGGCGTCCAACCGATCCTGGCGTCTCTACCGAGACTGCGGATGACCGAGGATCGGCGGGATCGGGAGAGCCGGGCGCGCAGCGAGGCGTCGGGCCGGGAGATGAACGAGATGGCGTTGATCTCGCTCGCCCTCTCGATCTTCTGGGTCTTCGGCTTCGGCTCGGTGGCCGCGATCTGGCTCGGCCGCAAGGCGTTGCGCGAGATCGACGCCTCGGAAGGGAAGGAAAGCGGCCGGGCGATGGCCTGGACGGCGATCGGGGCCTCGGCGTTCGGCCTCACCGGCACCGCGATGGTCGCCGCCGTCTGGGTCGCGTCCTGACTAGCCCGCGGAGCCTTCCCACTGCGTGAGGTAGGGAACGGGGTCGACCGCTTCGCCACCCAACCATGCCTCGCCGATCCAATACTCGAAGTGAAGGTGGCAGCCCTGCGCGTTGCCGGTGTCGCCGACGGTGCCGACCTGCGTCCCGACCGCGACCGGGGTGCCAACCTTCAGGGGCGAGGGGGCGCTCATGTGCATGTAGATGAGGTCGGCGTCCACGCCTCCGGCGTCGATGACCAGGTAGTTGCCGGCCCGCGGTTCGTATTTGACCGACTCGACCGTGCCGGTGAGCGCGGCGACGAGGGGGGTGCCACAGGCGGCGCCGATGTCGGCACCGCCATGTTCGCGTGCCCCGCCGAAGCCCTCCCAGAGTTCGTGCTTGCCGGCGATCGGATAGGCCGAGCCGGACGCGGGCGTCGAGGAGGGCGAGGGCGCGCCCGGCAGGATGAAGAGCTTGTGGGGAGAGGGCGCCGACTGATGTCCTGACTGGTCGATCACGTAGGGCCGCCCGGCGACCGCGCCTTCGGGGACCACCGCGGTCGCGGCCCGTTCGGTGCGCTGCACCGGTTCGACCTGGATCGGGCCCTTGCTGCCGCGGAAGACCACCTCGCGAACCTCTTCGAGGTCGAGTCCGCGCACCCTGACGGTCGAGCCTGGGCGGACCTTGTGGACGGCGACGCATTGCCTGACGCAGGTGACGTCTGCCAGTGCCACCGAACCGCCGGCGCCGATGCCGCCGGGCGCGACGGCGGCCTCCGCGTTTCCGGCGCACGAAAGCAGCAGGCCGAGGACGAGCAGCGCGAGCCCGAGCCGGGCATCAACTGATCTGTGATGGGACAAGACGGGACCTCTCTTCCGAGCGCCTGCGGGGTTAGCTGGCGGGCTCGCGCTGAAGAGTCGCGCTACGGATCTGTCGATCCGATTCGCCCCTGGGCCTCGATGCCCTTCGGGTCCCCCGCTCCGAGGCGCGTAGCGCCCGGGATTAGGCAGGTTGTGCGCGAGGAGTATAGGGACGCCCCCGGGCATCGGCTAGAGGTAGGGGAGAGGATCCTGTGGGGCTCCGGCCGACCTCACCTCGAAGTGCAGGTGGGCGCCGAAGGAGTTGCCGGTGTTGCCGACCAGGCCGATCACCTGTCCCTGGGAGACGCGCTGCCCGGATGAGACCTCGAAAGCCGATTGGTGGGCGTAGCAGGTGGTCAGGCCGACGGCGTCATGTTCGACGCAGGTGTAGTTGCCGTAGCCGCCACTTTCGGACTCGCCCTGCTGGAGCACCACGGTCCCGTCGGCGGCGGCCCAGATCGGCGTGCCTTCGGCGGCGCCGACGTCGATGCCCTCGTGCTGGCGACCCCAGCGGTAGCCGAAGCCGGAAGTGAGCATTCCTTCGACGGGCCAGACGAAGGTCCCGGTGGCACCGCTCGGGGCGGTGGGGTGGGACGAGGCCGCCGCGGCGAGGCGAGCTTCGATCTCCGCCTGCAGCGACGACACGTCGCCCTCGAGGACGCTCTCGCGATCCTCCAGCCCCGACAGCGCCTTCCGGCGATCGGCGATCGCCACCGCGAGGGAGTCCTCCCGCTCGGCGCGTCTGATCCGGGTCACCCGGAGGGTGTCCCGACGTGCCGCGATCGAGTCGACCGCGGCGGCGATCCCGTCACGTAGCCGAGCCCGCCTGGTGACCGTGTCGCGGGCGTCGTCGCGCAGGTCGCGGACCCGGGTGACCAGCGCCTCGTCGTACCGCCGGATTCGTTCCACGTATTCGCCGACGCTCATGGCTTCCCCGAGGTCGTGGGCGGCGAGGACCATCGAGGTGATGTCGGGCGTGCCTTCCTCGTAGATCGCGACGACGCGCTCACGCAGCGTCTCCAACGCCCGGCGCAGCCGCACCTGGGTGAGCCCGAGGTGGTCGACCGCGCGCTCGAGCCCTTCCCGCGCCGCGCTCAGCTCCTCCCGCCTGGCGGCGAGGGTGCTCGCCGCGGCGCGCTCGCGCGCCCGCGCCTCACGAGCCTTCCGACGCAGGTCCTCGATCGTCGCGCCCATGCGACGGAGATCGCCCGTGAGGATGCCCTCCCGGTCGCGAACTTCGCCGAGGCGGGTCTTCGTGCGTTCGAGCTCGGTCTCCGGATCCGCGGTGGCGACTGCTACGCCGCAGAGAGCACCGAGGAGCATGGTGAGGAGCAGGGCGCCGAGGGTCTTCGTCATCCGGAGGCCGAAGCTAGCTGCGGGATATGAGGACCGGGCCCGCCTGGAGAAGATGAATCCACACGCCCAACCAAAATCTGCAAAGATTCACACATGCATAGTTGTGCATATATAAGACGGACGACGCGGGCGCCTCGATGAGCGAGGGTCATTCCCACATCGACGCCGTCTCCGCCGCCGGGCGGCATCGCCGGCCGCTGACGATCGCCCTCGTCATAACCGCCGCCTACATGGTGGTCGAGGCGCTCGCAGGGATCCTGACCGGATCCCTCGCGCTGCTGTCGGACGCGGGGCACATGCTCACCGACGTCGTCGGGCTCGGCTTGGCGCTGGCCGCGATCCAGTTCGCGAGCAGCTCGCGCGATCGCTCGAACACCTACGGCCTCTACCGCCTCGAGGTCCTGGCGAGCCTCGCGAACGCCTTCCTTCTCTTCGGCGTCGCGATCTACGTCCTCTACGAGGCGGTGCAGCGGTTCTCCGACCCGCCGGCGATCGCCGGGCCCCCGATGCTGATCGTCGCCGCGGTCGGGCTCGGCGTGAACCTCGTCTCCTTCCAGCTCCTCCGCGCCGGAGCGGCGGAGAGCCTGAACGTCAAAGGTGCCTTCCTCGAGGTGATGGCCGACGCGCTCGGATCGGCGGGCGTCCTCCTGGCGGGTGCCATCGTCCTCACGACCGGCTGGCCCTACGCCGACGCGATCATCGGTGCCGGGATCGGCCTCTTCATCCTGCCGCGCACCTGGCGCCTCGGGCGAGCCGCCCTGCGGATCCTGCTGGAGAGCGCGCCGTCACACATCGACGTCGAGAAGGTCGAAGACGAGCTCCTCACCCTCGAAGGCGTCGCCGCCGTCCACGACCTCCACGTCTGGACGCTCACCTCCGGGGTCGATGCCGCGAGCGGCCACCTCGTCCTGGGGCCGGCCGCCGACCTCGGCGAGGTGCTGGGGCGCGCGACGCGCCTGTTGGAAGACGAATTCGGCATCACCCATCCGACCCTCCAGTGCGAGCCGCCCGCGCACGAGGAGAAGAAGGCGGCGGTGTAGATGACCGGGATGGAGCGGCTACACTCGAATTTCTTGCGCCTGCGATCCTGGCTCTTCACCGGCAGTAGGACGCGATCGGCATCGCTGATCGCGCTGGGGGCGTTCGTCATCCACCAGCTCCGTTTCCTGGCCGTCGGCCTGGGCGTCGGCGACCGGAGTTGGGACCTCTCCACGATCCTCGGCCACGTGGCCCCGCTGGTCGCCGGCCTGCTGCTCGCCGGGCTGAGCGCCCGGCTCGTCCGCTCCCGATTCCGTGGCGGGG
>Ga0209916_1000395_pt1 | contig 73023 bp, 69 predicted proteins | sample ThiBio_1000_plan_FD_183956 | JGI IMG/M metagenome (GOLD analysis project Ga0209916, IMG submission 183956) | Wastewater bioreactor microbial communities from Cape Town, South Africa - Thiocy_solids_2 (SPAdes) | ecosystem: Engineered > Bioreactor > Thiocyanate-remediating > Anaerobic-Aerobic ... | reverse complement strand
GCGGACGTGCTCCACGTGCGGCACGACGTCGTCCACGGTGACCAGCGGCGGCGGGTCGGTCTGCGCCCGCTCGAGCATCACCGGGTTGAGGTCCTCGAAGCGCCGTGGGTCACCGCCCCGCCCCGCCCGCCATCAACCCCGCGTCGCCCGCCAGACCCAGAGCATCGCCAGCGGCTGAAGCGGCAGCCGCGCCCACAAGGCCCAGCGGGGGATCTTGCTCGCGCCCGGGACCTTCTCCGGGCTGACCGCCATCCAGACGTTCGCCGGGAAGACCGCGAGGAGCAGCGCGATCAGCCACCAGCGCCCCGCGCGCCGGGTGGCGGGGTGGAGGACAGCCAGCCCGCCGACGACCTCGGCGACGCCCGAGATCGCCACCGACTCGCGTTTCGGAAACGGCGGCGGCACGATCGATTCGTAAGGCCGCGGCCGCGCGAAGTGCATGGCCCCTGCGAGCGAGAAGAAGGCGGCGAGGGTGGCGCGAGAGGCTTTCATCGCCGCGCAGTTTTCCAAACCTTGCGGTTGGCTATCTTCAATCTGTGCCCGATTTCAAGCTGAACTCTGCCTACATCCCTACCGCTGACCAACCGAAGGCGATCGCGGGGCTTGCCGAGGGCCTCGGCGCCGGCGAGCGCTTCCAGACCCTGCTCGGCGCCACCGGCACCGGCAAGACCTTCACGATGGCCGGGGTGATCGCCGAGGTCCAGCGGCCGGCGCTGGTGATCGCGCACAATAAGACGCTTGCCGCGCAGCTCTGCAACGAGTTCCGCGAGTTCTTCCCGGAGAACGAGGTCAACTACTTCGTCTCCTACTACGACTACTACCAGCCCGAGGCCTACGTCCCGGCGCAGGACCTTTACATCGAGAAGGACAGCTCGATCAACGACGAGATCGACCGCCTGCGCCACGCGGCCACCGCGTCGCTGTTCGCGCGGCGCGACGTGATCATCGTCGCCTCGGTCTCCTGCATCTACGGCATCGGCTCGCCCCAGGTCTACAACGAAAAAATGCAGCTCTTCCAGGTCGGCAAGGAGATCGACCGGGACGAAGTGCTGCGCAAGCTGGTCAAGATGCAGTACCAGCGCAACGACTCGGTGCTCGGCCGCGGCCACTTCCGGGTGCGCGGCGAGGTGCTCGAGATCATGCCGTCCTATGCCGAGACGGCCTACCGGATCGCGCTCTTCGGCGATGAGATCGAGGGCATCCAGCACTTCGACCCGCTGACCGGCGAGGTGATCGACGAGATCGACCACGTCTCGGTCTGGCCGGCGTCGCACTACGTCACCAAAGACGAGACGATCGACCGGGCGGTCGCGGAGATCCGCGCGGAACTGGAAACGCGGACTGCCGAACTTGAGAACGAAGGCAAACAGCTGGAGGCGCACCGGCTGCGCCAGCGGACCTCCTACGACCTCGAGATGATCAAAGAGCTCGGCTTCACCTCGGGGATCGAGAACTACTCGCGCATCCTCGACGGCCGCGAACCGGGCACGCCGCCGCACACCCTCATCGATTACTTCCCCGACGACTTCGTCTGCTTCATCGACGAGAGCCACCAGACCGTGCCGCAGATCGGCGGCATGTACGAGGGCGACCGCTCGCGCAAGCAGACGCTGGTCGATTATGGCTTCCGGCTGCCCTCGGCGATCGACAACCGGCCGCTGAAGTTCGACGAGTTCCTCGAGCGGGTGCAGTCGCTGGTGATGGTCTCGGCGACGCCGGGGCCGTTCGAGAAAGCGGAATCGTCACGGACGGTCGAGCAGATCGTGCGGCCGACCGGGATCATCGACCCCGCGATCGAGCTGCGCGCGACCCGCAACCAGATCGACGACCTGATGAACGAGGCCAAAAAGGTCGCCGAGCAGGGCGAGCGCATCCTGGTCACGACGCTGACCAAGAAGATGGCCGAGGACCTGACCGCCTACCTACTGGAGTACGGCGTCAGGGTCCGTTACCTGCACTCCGAGATCGACACGCTCGAACGCATCCAGATCGTCCGCGATCTGCGCCTGGGCGAGTACGACGTGCTGGTCGGCGTGAACCTTCTGCGCGAGGGCCTTGACCTTCCCGAGGTGTCGCTGGTGGCGATCCTCGACGCCGACAAGGAGGGCTTCCTGCGCGGCGAGACGAGCCTGGTGCAGACGATCGGGCGGGCGGCGCGGAACGTCAACGGGCGGGTGCTGATGTACGCCGACAAGGAGACCGACGCGATGCGCGCGGCGATGCGGGAGACCGACCGCCGCCGGGCAATCCAGATCGCCTACAACGAGGAGCACGGGATCACGCCGACGACGGTGCGCAAGGGGATCTCGGAGATGTCGGAGCTACTGGCGATGGAAGACCGGGCGCCGGCGCGGCGTCGGCGCAAGCGGACCGAGCGCTGGGACAGCCCGGAGGAGCTGGAGAAGACGATCGTCGCCCTGGAGGAGGAGATGCTGGCGGCGGCCGACGATCTGCGGTTCGAGGAGGCGGGCCGGATCCGCGACGAGCTGCGCGAGCTGCGCCGCGACCTCGAGGGCATGACGGCCGCGGGGGCCTGAGCCGAACCTGGTCATATCCCGATCAATCAGGTACCTTTGCGTATGAGAAGGGTACGCACTGTTCCTGGGAGGTCGACGATGAGGGGCATCAAGGTTGCATCGACGGCGGCGGTCGCGGCAGCGGTGATCGCGATGGCGTTCGGCGCAGGTTCCGCCGCCGCGGCGCCGACGAAGCTGTGTGAAGTCAATACCTCGCCCTGTCCCGCGGTCTACCCGGGCGGGACGCACTTCACGGTCACGGGTGAATTCAGCATCAGCCCGTTGACCGGTTGCGAATACACCTACAAATTCGAAAACGGGGCCTCCTCCGGCACGCCACTCCTGGCCAAAGTCACCTCGTTTACCTTCGCCCACTGCGGGACCCTCTACACCGTGTCCGCCGTGAGCCTGAACTGGTTGTTCGAAATCACTGCCATCGGATCGGGGAACGGGACCGGGGAAATGGTGCCCGGCGGTGGAACGACGGTCGGATTCGAAGTCAACGGGAACGGTGAGGTCGGATGCAAGTACACGGCATCGCACTTCCCGCAATCGATCGCCGGCGGCAGTCTGATCTCCGCCTCCATGGTGGGGTTGCCAAAGACGGCCGGAACCGGTTGCGTCAACGCCGTGACGGTCTCCATGGCCGGCGTCTCGACCCCGAAGTTCTTCGTCACCAACTAGCCGACGTACGCGGCTATCTATGCTGCGTCGGTGGCCGTCGACGTAGCCGAAGCGGATTTTGAGCGCGACGTAATCGAGCGCTCCAAGCAGGTGCCCGTCGTCGTCGACTTCTGGGCCGAGTGGTGCGGGCCCTGCCGACAGTTGGGCCCGGCGCTGGAGGCGGCGGAGGCCAAGCGCGGGGGAGAGGTCGTCCTGGCGAAGGTGGAAACCGACGCCAATCAGGCGCTGGCCGCCCGCTTCGGCATCCAGGGGATCCCGGCGGTGAAGGCCTTCCGTGATGGCAAGGTCGTCGACGAATTCGTCGGCGCCGTGCCGCCCGCCCAGGTCGAAGCCTTCTTCGACGGCCTCGCGCCCTCGCGCGCCGACCAGCTGCTGGCGGCGGGCGACGAGCTCTCCCTCCGCGAGGCGTCCGAACTGGAGCCGCGCCGCGCCGACATCGCCCTGGTCCTCGCCAAGGCCCGCCTTGCCCGCGGCGCCGAAACCGAGGCCCTGGAAGCAGTCGAGGGCTTCCCCGACGACTTCGGCGCCGCCGGGATCGCCGCCCGCGTGCGCCTGGCGCAGGCCGGCGTCGCCCCGGAGGCGTGGTCGTCCCTGGACGCGGGCGAGCACACCGCCGCCCTGGACGCCCTGCTCGAGGCCCTGTCCCAGAACGGCGACGCCACCGACGATCTGGATTCCGACGAGCGACGGGACTTGATCCGCCGCGCGATCATCGGCATCCTGGCGGACCTCGACCCCGCCGACCCGACCGCCCGCGCCTACCGCCGCAAACTCTCCGCCGCCCTCTGAACCCGCGGTGGATCGGTGCTCGGGGCGTCCGCGTCCGCGAGCGCCGTCAGCAGCTCCGGCTCCCCGCCGGCGTGCCTGAGGCCGGTCCTCCGGCAGATCGCCAGGGCGCTCGCGAGCGGCTCGCGGCCCGGGTGCTCCGGGTTCTCGTCGAGGATCCGGTCGACGGCTGCCGGGTCGAGAAGGTCGAGCCGCTCCGCCCGCTCGATCGCGAATTCCAGCCGGTACTGCTGCGCGGTCGAGGCGTAGTCGAGCAGCGTCCGCGGCACCGCGGTCACCGGCAGCCGCTCGGTCGAGGCGATGTCCTCGTCGCGGAGGGTCGGGCAGTGGTGAATCCCGATCGCGTAGTCGGCGTGACGGCGCCAGGGCACGGTGACGTTGACCGGGACCTCCAACTTCTTCTCCAGGCCCCAGAGCCAGACTGCCGACTGGTGGCTGATCGCGGCGCCCTCCCCGCGGAACATCAGCGCCGCCTGGCAAAGCCCGTGCGGGCTCAAGCCCCCGTGGCCCGCGGCGAAGATGTCGCGGTGCCACGCCTGCAGTTTCCCGGCCTGGAGGGCACGGTCGATCATCCGGTCCGTGTAGCCCAGCTCGGCGAGCTGGGCCCGGGTGACGATCCCGTACTGGCGAGCCGCCAAGGTGGCCATGTTGAGGTGAGGTCCCGCTTGTCTTCGCATGCCGTGACCAAGGGGCGGGCACCCGAAGTTCTCCCCCCTTCACGGACCTGGGCACGCAGGAAAGCCCGTAAATCGCGGCGAAGTTCGGGTGGGCGCGGGGCCAGGCGGCCGCCGGGGTCGGTCGAAGGGCGGGGGAACATCTGTTCGCTTGGTTAGACTCGTTATTCGTGCCTGCCTCAGACAAGATCGTCATCTCGGGAGCCCGGGAGCACAACCTCAAGGACGTCTCGCTGGAGCTGCCTCGCGACGCGCTGATCGTCATTACGGGGTTGTCCGGATCGGGCAAGTCGAGCCTTGCCTTCGACACGATCTACGCCGAGGGACAACGGCGTTATGTCGAGTCGCTGTCGTCTTACGCGCGGCAGTTCCTCGGGCTGATGGAGAAGCCGGACGTCGACTCGATCGAGGGGCTGTCGCCGGCGATCTCGATCGACCAGAAGACGACCTCCAGGAACCCGCGCTCGACGGTCGGCACGGTGACCGAGATCTACGACTACCTGCGGCTGCTGTGGGCCCGGATCGGCCATCCGTTCTGCCCTGAGTGCGGCGAGGAGATCACCGGCCAGACGCAGGAGCAGATCGTCGACCGGCTGATGACGATCGAGGACGGGCGCAAATTCATGGTGATGGCGCCGGTCGTGCGCGGGCGCAAAGGCGAGTACGGGAAATTGCTCGAGCAGATGCGGCTCGAGGGCTACTCGCGGGCCGAGATCGACGGCGAGCTGCGCCGCCTCGACGAGGAGATCGTCCTCGACAAGAAGTTCAAACACGACATCTCGATCGTGGTCGACCGGCTGGTGATGAAACCGGAGCTGCGGCGGCGCCTTTCAGAGTCGGTGGAGGCCGCGGCGGGCATCGCCGCCGGGCTGATCGAAGTCGAGTTCGTCGACGACGACGAGCCGAACCTGCTCTTCTCCGAGCAGTTCGCCTGCCTCAACTGCGGCACCTCGATCCCGGAGCTGGAGCCGCGGATCTTCTCCTTCAACTCGCCGCACGGCGCCTGCGACGGCTGCCACGGGCTCGGCTTCCAGAAAGTGATCGACCCCGAACTGGTCGTCCCCGACCCGACCCTCTCGCTGGCCGAGGGCGCGCTGCAGCCGTGGAACCGCGGCGTCACCGCCTACTGGCGGCGGCTGATCGCCTCGGTCGCCGAGGCCTACGACGTCGACGTCGACACGCCCTGGTCGAAGCTGAAGAAGACGGAGAAAGAGATCTTCCTCTACGGCACCGGCGAGGAGCGCCACCAGGTCACGTACACGAACCGCTTCGGCCGCCGCCGTTCCTACAAGGTGCGCTTCGAGGGAATCGTCAACAACCTGCAACGGCGCTACGAAGAGACCGACTCGGAGACGAACCGGGAGCGGATCGAGGGCTACATGGCCGAGCAGGCCTGTCCGGTCTGCCACGGTGCCCGGCTGCGGCCGGAGAGCCTCGCGGTCAAGGTCGGCGGGCTCAGCATCGCCGAGTATTGCGACCTCTCGGCGCGGCGCGCCAAAGAATGGATCGAAGGGCTCGAGATGACCGAGACCGAGCGCTCGATCGCGCGGCTGATCGTGCGGGAGATCACCGAACGGCTCACCTTCCTCGACAACGTCGGCATCGGTTACCTGTCGATGGCGCGCTCGGCGCGGACGTTGTCGGGCGGGGAGGCACAACGGATCCGCCTCGCGACGCAGATCGGTTCCAGTCTCGTGGGAGTGATGTACGTGCTCGACGAGCCTTCGATCGGACTTCACCAGCGCGACAACGAGAAGCTGATCGCGACGCTCGACCGCCTGCGCGACCTCGGCAACACCGTGATCGTGGTCGAGCACGACGAGGGCACGATGATGGCCGCCGACCACCTGGTCGACCTCGGCCCCGGCGCCGGCGAGCACGGCGGCCACGTGATCGCGGCGGGCACGCCGAAGCAGGTCTCCAAGGACCCCGCCTCGCTCACCGGCCAGTACCTGTCGGGGAAGAAAAAGATCGACCTCCCGGAGGAGCGCCGCCGGCCGCAAGGCGCGCTGGCCGTGCGCGGCGCCCGCGAACACAACCTCAAGGACGTCGACGTGACGATCCCGCTCGGGGTCTTCTGCTGCGTCACCGGCGTGTCCGGCTCCGGCAAGTCGACGCTGGTCAACGAGACGCTCTACCCCTCGGTGGCCAACCGCCTGCACCAGGCGAAACTGCGCCCCGGCGCCCACGAGGGCATCGACGGCCTCTCCCAGATCGACAAGATCATCAACATCGACCAGTCGCCGATCGGTCGCACCCCGCGCTCAAACCCGGCGACCTACACCGGCGTCTTCGACCACATCCGCCAGCTCTTCACCCAGACCCAGGAGGCGCGGGCGCGCGGCTACAAGCCCGGCCGCTTCAGCTTCAACGTCAAGGGGGGCCGCTGCGAGGTCTGCAAGGGCGACGGCCAGATCAAGATCGAGATGCACTTCCTGCCCGACGTCTACGTGCCCTGCGAGCAGTGCCACGGCAAGCGCTACAACCGCGAGACGCTCGAGGTCCGCTTCAAAGGCAAGAACATCGCCGACGTGCTCGACATGTCGGTCGACGAGGCGGTCGGTTTCTTCGAGAACGTGCCGAAGATCCACCGCCGGCTGCGCACCCTGCGTGACGTCGGCCTCGACTACATCCGCCTCGGCCAGCCCGCGACGACGCTCTCCGGCGGTGAGGCACAGCGGATCAAGCTGGCGACCGAGCTCTCCAAAGTGGCGACCGGCGACACCCTCTACATCCTCGACGAGCCGACCACCGGACTGCACTTCGCCGACGTGCAGCGGCTGCTCGACGTCCTCGGCAGGCTGGTCGACGCCGGCAACTCGGTGGTGGTGATCGAGCACAACCTGGACGTGATCAAGACGGCGGACTGGCTGATCGACCTCGGGCCCGAGGGGGGCGAAGGCGGCGGGGAGATCGTCGCCGTCGGTACGCCGGAGGAGATCGCCGCCGTCGAGGGGTCCTACACCGGTCGGTTCCTGGCCGAATTGGTCAGGCCGGCCAAGTCGGGGAAGGCGGCCAAACTTCCGGTAGCTGCGTAGTTCACTTGGACATTCCGGCCAGCCGACCAAGGGTCTGTTGTCCTATGGGAAGGAAACCCCTGCAAGCGCGTATGCCTTTCGGTCCGCAGGGGTATGGTCGGCGGGAACGTTGGGGGGAGATCTAAAGGAGGAGAGATGCCCCAATCAGCTTGGATGAAGAGAGCCCTCTTCGCTGTGTTCGCCTTGGTCGCGATCGCACTCGTAGCCGCCGGGTGCGGCGGCGGCAGCGACACGACCAGTGGCGGCACCGAAGCGGGCAGTGAAGAATCGAACGAAGGCGGCGGAGGTGAAGAAGGCGGCGGCGGAAGTCTGAAGATCGCCCTGCTGCTGCCGGAAAACGAAACGCCGCGTTACGAAACGAACGACAAACCGGCCTTCTACAAAGCCGTGGAAGAACAGTGCTCCGGTTGCGAAATCAAGTACTTCAACGCCGGCGGTGACGTCGAAAAGCAGGCAAGCCAGGGTGAAGCTGCCCTGACGCAGGGCGCCGAAGTGATGGTCGTCGACCCGATGGACTCGAAAGCGGCCGCGGCGATCGTCGAAAAAGCGCACGCCCAGGAAGTGCCGACGGTCAGCTACGACCGTCTGATCGAAAACAGCGAAGTCGCCGGGTACGTCTCCTTCGACAACGAACGGGTGGGCGAACAGCAGGCGGAATCGCTGAGCGAAAAACTCAAAGAAGACGGCAATCCGAAAGGCCCGATCATCATGATCAACGGTGATCCGGCCGACCCGAACGCCGCCCTGTTCAAAAAAGGCGCGCACAACGCCTTCGAAAAAGCGGGCGTCGAAATCGCCAAGGAATACGACACGCCGGGTTGGACCGCTGAAAACGCTCAGCGCGAGGCCCAGCAGGCGATCACCGCGATCGGCAAGAACGGCTTTGCCGGGATCTACGCGGCGAACGACGACACGGCCGGCGGCGCGATCGCGGCGATGAAAGGCGCCGGGATCAATCCGGAAGAAATCCCGGTCACCGGTCAGGACTCGACCGTCGCGGGGCTCCAGCGGATCCTCGTCGGTCAGCAGTACATGACCATCTTCAAGCCGATCGTCCCGGAGGCGGAAATCGCCGCCGAAATGGCGATCTCGCTTGGCGAAACCGGTGAAGTCGAAACCAAAGAAAAAACGCAGATGATCAACAACGGCAAGACCGAAGTTCCGTCTGTGCTTCTGACCTCGACCCCGGTCACGAAAGACAACATCAAGGAAACGGTGATCGCCGAAAAATTCGTCAGTCCGGAAGAACTGTGCGAAGGCGCATACGCCGCGGCCTGTAAAGAACAAGGGATCTCGGGCTGAGCGATGAGCCCGGATCAGCCCCTCCTCCAGCTGGAGGGGATCAGTAAGCAATTCGGCCCGGTCCGCGCGTTGGACCGGGTCGACTTTGCCGTCAGCGCCGGCGAGGTCGTGGGCCTCGTCGGCGACAACGGCGCCGGCAAGTCGACGCTGGTGAAGGCGATCGCCGGGATCAACTCGCCCGACGGCGGCACGATCCGCTGGGAAGGCGACGCGGTGTCGATCAACAAACCCCAGGACGCGACGAACCTGGGCATCGCGACCGTCTACCAGGACCTCGCGCTGGCCGACAACCTCGACGTCGTCGCCAACCTTTTCCTCGGCCGCGAGGAGGTCTCGCCCGGCGTGGGCTCCGTGTCGCGCCGCCTCGACGAGGTGCGGATGGAGCACGAGGCGGGGGAGCTCTTGTCCAACCTCGCGGTGACGATCCCCAGCCTGCGCACCGAGGTCGGGATGCTCTCCGGCGGCCAGCGCCAGCAGGTCGCGGTCGCCCGCTCGCTGCTCGGCGAGCCGAAGGTCGTGATGCTCGACGAGCCCACCGCGGCGCTCGGCGTGCCGCAGACCAAACAGGTCCTCGCGCTGATCAAACGCCTGCGCGAACGCGACCTCGGCGTCGTCGTGATCAGCCACAACCTCGCCGACGTCTTCGCGATCGCCGACCGCATCTTCGTCCTTCGCCTCGGCAAAGGCGCAGGCGAATTCCGCGCCAGCGAGGCCAACGAGGACCAGGTGGTCGCCGCGATCACCGGCCTCGGCGGCAACGGCCGCGGTGCCAAAGCGGCCGCCGAGCAACTGCGCGAGCCGGCGACTCCCGACGTGCCCGAGGGCACCGACAAACCTTCCGAAGGAGGCACGGAGTGAGCGACTCTGTCGACACCGTGGAGACCGAGGAAACCGGCGGGATGAAGCTCGATCCCCGGCACCAACTGCGTCGGGTGATCCAGGGCGACCTCTCCTCGCTGCGGGTCGTCTTCGGCCTGATCGTCATCGCGATCATCTTCCAGGTCCAGGAAAGCCGCTTCCTCTCGGCCGAGAACCTGACCAACCTGATGCTGCAGATCACCACGATCGGGCTGATCTCGGTCGGCATCGTCTACGTCCTGCTGCTCGGCGAGATCGACCTCTCGGTAGGCGCGGTCAGCGGCCTGTGCGGCGCGGTGATGGTGGTGCTGAACGTCAAACACGGGTGGAACGCGTACCTGGCGATCGCCGCCGCGATCGCCGTCGGCGCCGCGATCGGGGCCACCCAGGGGTCGCTGTTCAGCCGCTTCGTCGTCCCGTCCTTCGTCGTCACCTTGGCGGGGTTATTGACCTGGGAAGGCGCCCTGTTACAGGTCTTAGGCAAGACGGGGTCACTGAACGTCACCGACCCCAAGATCACCGGCCTGGCCAACATCTTCTACTCGAACACGGTCGGCTGGATCATGGCGGTCGTCGTCCTCGTCGCCTACGGGCTGGTGCTCGCGATCGGCTTCCGAAAACGGGTCGCCGCCGGGCTGGCGGACCGCAACCCGCTGCCGTTGATCTTCAAATTCGCGGTGATCGCGGCGATCGTCATCGCCGCCGTGGCGATCCTCAACTCCGACCGCGGCGTGCCGCTGGCGCTCCTGATCCTGCTCGGCTTCGTGGTCACGATGGAGTACATCGTCAAGGGCACCACCTTCGGGCGCCACATCTTCGCCGTCGGCGGCAACGCCGAGGCCGCGCGCCGGGCCGGCATCCGCGTCAACGGCGTGCGGATCGCGGTCTTCGCGATCTCCGGCTCGATGGCCGCGATCGGCGGCATCATGGCCGCGTCACGCCTCTTCGCGGTCAACCAGAACTCGGGCGGCAACGAACTCCTCCTCCTGGCGATCGCCGGCCCGGTCATCGCCGGCACCAGCCTCTTCGGCGGCCGCGGCTCGGTCTGGACGGCTCTCCTCGGCGCCCTCGTAATCGGCTCGATCTCCAACGGCATGGACCTCCTCGGCCTCTCCTCCCCGGTGAAACTCATGGTCACCGGCGGCGTGCTGCTGTTGGCGGTGTTGGTCGATGCGGTGGTGAGGTTGCAGCGGAAAGAGACCAGGGCGGCGTAGGTGGGTGGGAGGCGGGACGGGCGGGGGTCCGGGGCGCCCCGGCCGTCCGAGGGAGGTCCTGGGCTCCTCATGGGGGTCCTGGCAGGCTGTGACCCCCATGAGGAGCCCAGGACGTGAGGCTTTCGTGAAAAAGCCGGCACAGGGACGTGAGGAAGTCGGACTTCCGTGACGATCAGGTCGGAGAGTCTCCACACCTCGGCCGGATCGTCCACAGAGATGCCGGGAACGTCACATTTTCCGGCCCCCGGAGGCCCTTTCCGGGCCCCAAATCAAGGCCCGGAAACGCGCTGCGTGTTTTAGGGCCCCTATAGGGGGGTCAAAACACGCAGCGCGTAGGTCGGTGTTGCACAACACGGGAGGAAGACCGGAGTTCTCACGCTCTCTGTGACGAGGTCTGACCTCCGTCACGAGTCTGTGACCCTCCCGTCGCACTCCCGTGACGCTCCCGCGCGCCTCCCTCCACGCTTTTCATACCCGCCCCTCTCGCCACGGCCACAGCCTGCCCGGGCCGTGGCGAGAGGGGCGCGTCCCTCCTCGGGCGCCAGCTTGCGGGGCCTGGACCCTCCCGGGCGACAGCTTGCGGGGCCTGGACCCTCCCGGGCGCCAGCTTGCGGGGTCCCGGACCCTCCGGGCGCCGGCCTGCCGGGTGAGTTCGCAGTAATCCGCGGATAGCGCGGAGAAGTGCGAACTCGCCCAGCCGAACTAACGGGAAACCAACAACGACGCGCCGATCGCGCCGCCCAGGTCGCCCAGGGTGGCGACCCGGACCGCGGGCATGGTCTCGAAGAAGACGTGCTTGCGCATCTCGTCGAGGAGGGGCTCCATGTAGCGGTTGCCGAAGCGGAGGCCGAGGCCGCCGCCGATCAGGATCGCCTCTGGGTCGAGGAGGTTGACGGCCGAGGCGATGCCGGTGCCGAGGGCCTCGATCGCGCGGTCGATCAGCTCGCTCGCGAGCTTGTCGTCGTGGTCGAGCGCCCGCTCCCAGATGCCGCTGGTGAGGCGCGGTTTGTCGTGTTTCTCCATCAGCTTGAAGAGGTCGGTCTTCTCGCCGTCCTCCTGGCGGCGCCGCGCCTCGGCTTCCATTGCCGCGCGCCCGGCGTAGGCCTCCATGCAGCCGTGCCGCCCGCAGGGGCATTTGGCGCCGCCGCGTCTGATCACCATGTGGCCGATCTCCCCGGCCGCGCCGCGACCGAGCCAAGGCTTGCCGCTGAGGATCAGCCCGCCGCCGACCCCGGTTCCCCAGAAGACGCCGATCAGGCTGTCGAAGTCCTTGCCCGCGCCGAGGTGGAACTCGGCTTCGGTCGCGACCTGGACGTCGTTGCCGATCCGCACCGTCGCCCCGAGGTCCCTTTCGAGCGCCTTGCCGAGCTCGAAGGTGCCTTCCCAGTCGGGCAGGTTGCGGGCGCTGGAGACGGTCCCGGCCTTCTCGTCGACGTCGCCCGGGGAGCCGACGCCGACGCCCTGCAGCTCGGCGCTCTCGACCCCGGCCGCCTTCGCCGCCTCGACCAGCGCCTCGGCCATCGCCGCGGCGACGTCCTTCGGCCCGCCCTCGGTCGGCGTCGGCCGCCGCGCTTCGCCCTTCACCTCGCCCGCGGCGTCGATCACCGCAGTCTGGATCTTGGTGCCGCCGAGGTCGATGCCACCGCGCAGGTCGCCCATGGAGCGGGAGTGTAGACGCGAGCGGTTAACGTGCGCGGATGGCGCAGACGGGGTGGCGGATCTGGTGGGCGAAGCGACGCTGGTACGAGCGCAATCACCGGCTGTCGCGTCGCCTGCGGATCGACCGGCACGCCGCCCGCGGTGGGTTCTTCGTCCGCTATCCGGTCGAGGGGGAGATCCTCGAGGCGCTCGACGAGGGGCGCCTGCGGATCGGCGAAGGGACGCTGCTCGAGCCCGGCTGCTGGTTGACGCTGGCGCCGGACGGCGAGATCGAGATCGGCGAGGGCTGCTTCCTCAACCGCGGCACGATGATCGCCGCCCAGGGCAGCGTGAGGATCGGCGACCACACGATGTTCGCCGACGGCTGCTTCGTCGGCGACGCCGAGCACCGCTTCGACGACCCCGAGCTGCCGATCACCTGGCAGGGCTTCACCTCCAAGGGCCCGGTCGAGATCGGCGCCAACTGCTGGTTCGGCGTCAACTGCGCGGTGACCAGCGGGGTGACCGTGGGGGAGCGGTGCGTGATCGGCTCGAATTCGGTCGTCACCCGTGACCTGCCCGCGCGGACCATCTGCGCGGGCGCCCCGGCCAAGCCGATCAAGCCGATCGAGTACCGCTCCCCTGAGTCCTGATGCCCGGCTTCACACCAGGAAGCCGGTGCCTTCGACGGCCTTGAGGATTTCGGCCGCGGTCGCGGTCGTCTGGAACGGGCCCTTTTCCGGCGAGATGCTCTTCGGCGCGGCTTTGACCAGCAGGCCGGCGACCGACGCGTGGCGCGCCTCGACCGCCCAGATCGACAGGGCGGCGGAGATGTAGGCCGGTTTGGCGATGTTCAGTGCCTGGCCGCCGTAGGCCTTCACCCCGGTGTTCTCCAGCACCATCGCGGTGGGGAGCCACTTCGCCTTGCTGGTCGCGTCGCCGAAGTCGACCTTAGGGGCGCCGACGGCCTTCCTGCCGAGCGCCTTCTTCAGGAACGCGACGTGGGCGTTCTCGTCCGCCGTGACCTGCTTGAGGAAGGCCGACTCCTGGGCGCCGCTCGCGACCTTGTTCCTGGTGGCCTCGTTGTAGAAGGCCGCCTCGAGGTACTCGAGGGTCAGCGCGTAGTTGAGGATGCCGATGTCGCCCTTGCCGAATTTCGCGGGCGGGCGGCCCTTGCCCTTCGCGGCCGCGGCGCCGGCCGGGGTGAGGGCGGAGAGCAGGGCGCCGGAGCCCATCACCGCGGCCCCGCCGAGGCCCGCCTTCTTGAGGAAGGCGCGGCGGCTGTCGCCCTCGTCGAGCGCCTCGATCGCGTCGTGGTGGGTTTCCGCGAGGGCCTCGCTCTGATCGAACCGGGCCAGCAGCTTGGGGGAGCTCATTCGCGTGCCTCCTGGGGAGTGGGTGGAAAACGCTGTCGAGGTGTCCTTGCGCGGCGGCGAAGCGAACGGATCAAAATTTCCGCGCCCTCCGCGTAACAAAAGGCGCACGCTTCCCTATAATTCGCCCACGGCCGTGACCCCTGGAGGCATGGACCTGATGAATCTGGACTCACCTTTCCCCGGCGACACCGTCACCACCAGCGCTGCCGCCCGCGTCCTGCGCGGGGTCGAGGAGCTGCGCGCCGCCCTGGGTCCGGCCCGGCGGGAAGGCCGCACGATCGGCCTCGTCCCGACCATGGGCTTCCTGCACGAGGGCCACGTCTCGCTGCTGCGCGCCGCCCGCGCCGAGTGCGACGTCGTCGTGATGAGCCTCTTCGTCAACCCGACCCAGTTCGGGCCGAACGAGGACCTCGACAGCTACCCCCGCGACGAGGAGCGCGACCTGCGCCTGGCGGGCGAGGCGGGGGTCGACTTCGTCTTCGCGCCGGTGGTCGAAGAGCTCTACCCGGACGGCTTCGCCGCTGCCGTCGAGGTGACCGGCGGCCTCACCTCGGTCCTCGACGGCGACCCCGCGCGCCGCGGCCCCGGCCACTTCCGCGGCGTCACCACGGTCGTCGCCAAGCTCTTCAACATCGTCGGCCCCGACGTCGCCTACTTCGGCCAGAAGGACGCCCAGCAGGCCGCGGTGATCAAGCGGATGGTGCGCGATCTCGACTTCCCGGTGCGGATCGAGGTGATGCCGACCGTGCGCGAGGAGGACGGCCTGGCGATGAGCAGCCGCAACGTCTACCTCGAGCCCGCCGACCGCGCCCGCGCCGTCGCGCTGTCCCACGCCCTCGCCGCCGCCGAGCAGCAGGCGCTCGCCCGTGACTCGCTCGACGCCGGCCTCGCCGCCGCCCGCATCGAGCTCGCCGCGGCCGCGATCGAGCCCGAGTACCTCGAGGCCCGCGATGCCGAGACCCTTGAGCCGGTCGAAGGGCTGGCCGGCCGCCCGATCCTCGTCGCCGTCGCCGCCCAGGTCGGCGGCGCCCGCCTCATCGACAACGTCGTCATCGAGCCGCTCGCCGGCTGAGCCACGCCACCGAACCGACCCCAAGGGAGACCGCAAACGTGCAGAGGCAGATGCTGAAGTCGAAGATCCACCGCGCGACGGTGACCGACTGTGATGTCGAATACGTCGGCTCGATCACGATCGACACCGAGCTGATGGCGGGCGCCGACCTGCTCACCAACGAGCAGGTCCACGTCTGGGACGTCGACAACGGCGCGCGCTTCGTCACCTACGTCATCGACGGGGAGCCCGGCTCCGGCGCGATGCAGGTCAACGGCGCCGCCGCCCGCCTGGTCGAGCCCGGCCACAAGGTCATCGTCGCCTCCTTCGCCGCCTACGAGGAGGCCGACCTGGAGCGCTACGCGCCGGTCGTCGTCCACGTCGACGACGACAACCGGCCGGTCGCGATCGACGACCGCCCGGAGGTGCTGGTCGCATGAGCTCCGGAGTCCGCTCCCACACCGTCCCGCAGGCCGACCGCGTCGCGATGACCCTGCCGCGCCTCCTCGAGATGAAGGAGAACGGCGAACCGATCGTGATGGTGACCGCCTACGACTACCCCTCGGCGACGGTCGCCGAGGCGGCGGGCGTCGACCTCGTCCTGGTCGGCGACTCGGCCGCCAACGTGGTGCTGGGATACGACCGCACCGACCTCGTCTCGATCGAGGAGATGATCGTGCTCGGCAAAGCGGTGCGCCGCGGCCTGCGCACGCCGCTGATGATCGCGGACATGCCGATGGGCAGTTACGAGGCGAGCGACGAGCTGGCCGTGACCAGCGCCCAGCGGCTGATCAAGGAGACCGGCGCCCAGACCGTGAAGCTCGAGGCGGGCGGCGTCTGCGCCCAGCGCGCCGCGGCGATCGTCGCCGCGGGCATCCCGGTGATGGGCCACCTCGGCCTCACCCCGCAGACGGCGACCTCGCTCGGCGGCTACAAGGCCCAGGGCAAGTCGGCGAAGGCGGCGATCCGGATGTACGAGGACGCGTTCGCCCTCCAGGAGGCCGGGTGTTTCGCGATCGTCTTCGAGGCCGTCCCGGCGGACATCGCGACGACGATCGCCGAGCGCCTCGACGTCGTCACGATCGGCATCGGCGCCGGCGCCGGCACCTCGGGCCAGGTCCTCGTCTTCCACGACCTGCTCGGCATCACCACCGGCCACATGGCCAAATTCGTGAAGCAGTACGCCGACGTCCACGCGGAGATGGTCGCCGCCGTCGGCCGTTACGCCGAGGAGGTGCGCGGCGGCTCCTTCCCGGGCCCCGAGCACGCCTACGCGATCGACGACTCCGAGCTCGCCGAATTCCGCCGCCACGTCGATGACGAGGCCCTCGCCTCGGCGAAGTCGTGGGAGTGGGAGCCGCTCAGTTAGCGAGGCGCCGCAGGAGGCTCTGTCCGGCGCCGCCGCGGAGGAGGCAGGAGAACCCTTCGCACTTCGACGCCCGGACCCCGTGCCCGGCCAGCCGGACGGGCCCGAGGCCCGGGAGGTCCACCTTCAGGTCGCCGCTCCAGCTCGGTGGCTTCGCCGGGTGACGGCGGAACGTCGCCGAGCCCGAGAACGGGGCGGGCGGTGCCAACACCGCTTCTTCGGTCGGCAGGCGTCGGTCGCGGACGCGGAAGATGGAGCCCACGTCGAGCAGATCGAGGACCTCGCTCCTCTCCTCGATCCGGCCGCGCCGGCGGCTGCCGACGACGACGACGTTGGCGAGCGAGAGCTTCTTGCCCTTCTTTTCCGGGGTCGAGACGCGCGATGCGACGAGGGCGACGTGGTGCCCGCGCGCGATCGCGGTGAGCCCATCGGCCTGGACCCCTTCTTCTTCCTCGTTTTCCATCTTTTCCGCCGTGTGTTCGAGCACTTCGCGCTCGTGCCTGGCGTGCTTTCGGCTCTTGGCGGCGGTGTTCCGGCAGGTCAGGGCGGGCGTGCGCGAGATCGCCCCGAAGGCGCGGTGGGCGCGGACCCGCGTGTAGCCGCGCTCGCCGCGGAACACGATCAAGCCGACGAAGTGGCCTTCTTCGGTGACGAACTTGCCGCCACGGCAGTCGTGCGGAGGCTTCGATTCCTTGACCTTCCGGGGGACGAACCGCACGTCGATGCGGCCGAGCTTCCCGAGGTCGGCCACGATGTCGTCGGAGCCTCGCCGGGGATGGATGCGCAACGTGTAGGAGGCGCCTTCGATCATGTTGTGGGACCGCTGCGCGGCGAGCGTCAGCCGCCGTCGATTCTTGACCGTCACTTCGATCTGGAATCCGTTGGTGCCGCGAAGGGCCAGCCCTTGGTCGATGGTGGGGCGGATCTGGCGGCTCGCCGGCCCATTGCTCGCCGACGCGGCTCCAGGCGACAGGAGCAGCGCGGCGCAGGCAATCGCCGCAAGGAACGCGACGATCGTCTTTGCCCTCACAAGGGCAGAGTATTTCCTATTTCATCGCCTGGGCGCGCGGCGCCGAGGCGTTGCGGCCGGGACGCAGTCCGGCGACCTTCAGCGCCGAGGGCTCGAAAAGGCGGAAACGCAGCTTGCTGGCGACGCCGTCGCTCTCCTTGCAACGAGGGCAGTCACCTGCGGCGGCCGCGACGGTGGCGTTGAACTGGCTTTCGCAACGCTCGCAATAGAACACGGGGACATCCTTTGGTCGGTGGCGAGACTCGGCCGGGGTGTGGGATGAGCCTAGTCCCCGTTGTCCGGAGCGGCCAAACTTTTTAGGTAGGGAAGAGAGATGCGCCGGCCCCTGGTTGGAGGAGGCCGACGCACCTCCAGGGCTCAACCGGCCTTGTGGACCGAAACGGCCGGCAGGGCGGACTCCGCGTTCGAGACCTGCATGCTGCACCTCCTCTCGCCGTCGAGGGCTTATGGGTGAGGCAATTCACCCATAAACTCACTCCGACCGCTCTAGAGTTGCTTAGTATGTGAATCTGTTCAGGTTGAAACGAGAGAAACGAGAAGAGGCATGAATCCCGCTCAGCAGGAGAAATCCAAGGCGCAGGTCGAGTCGCTCGCCGCGATCGTCACGCACCCCCTTCGGCGCCGCATCTGGTACGCCATGGCGGAGCAGCGCCCGATCAGCCCGCGGGAGCTGGCCGATGAGCTGGGGGACCCGGTCAACGACGTCGCCTACCACGTGCGGGTGCTGCGCGACATGGGCGTGATCGAGCTGGCGGGGACCCGGCCCGTCCGCGGGGCGACGCAGCACTTCTACCGAACGGTGCGACGGCCTTATCTGGACAACAAGGAGGTCGCGGAACTCGATGCCGAGGAGACCACCGCGAGCGCCACGAACATCCTGCGGATCGAGTTCGCCGACGCCGCGGCCTCACTGGAAGCGGGGAAGCTCGTCGAGCGGCCCGAGCACTACGTCTTCCGCATGCCCGTGAACCTCGACGAGGAGGGCTGGCAGGAATTTCACGCCATCTTCGCCGAGGCCGCCGAGCGCCTCTACGAGGCCGAGGCCCGTTGCGTCGACCGCCGCCGGGAGAAGGGCGAGGAGGGCGAGTCGGTCTCCGTCGTCGTCCACCTGAACCTCTTCGAGCGGGGGTAGCCCGGCGCCTCAGAGCCCGAGCACGGTGACCGCGACGAGGATCAGCGAGAGCGTCGAGGTGGTCGCGACGGTGGCGGCGGTGACCCAGTCGACCGGGCCGCGGTTGCGGTGCTCGCCCATCAGCTCCTCGGAGCGGGCGAGGCGCCAGATGAAGCCCAGGTTGATCGGCAGCAGCACGCCGTTGACGACCTGGACGCCGACCAGCAGTGAGATCACCGGCACGCCGGGGATCACGGCGACGACGGTCGAGACGACGATCATCGCCGTGATCAGCCCGACGAAGACCGGCGCTTCCTCGGTCCGCCGGCCGATGCCCTTCTCGAAGCCGAGCGACTCGGCGACCACGTAGGAGGTCGCGATCGGCAGGATCGCGGCGGCGAGAAGGCTGGCCCCGAGCAGGCCGACGCCGAAGAGGAGCTCCGCGTACTGCCCGGCCAGCGGCTCGAGGGCCTTGGCGGCGTCGGCGGCCGAGCCGATCGAGTGGACTCCGGCCACGTAGAGGGTCGCGCCGGTGGCGATGATGATGAAGGCGGCGACGACGTCGGCGAAGAGGGCGCCGCCGACCGCCTCGCGCGTCTCCGCGGGCAGGTCCGCCTCCGTCGACCCCCGCTCGACCACCGCCGACTGGAGGTAGAGCTGCATGTAGGGCGTGATCGTCGTCCCCGCCATGGCGACGAAGAGGAGGAGGAAGGTCGGGTCGGCGTGGAGCTGGGGGACGACGAGGGCGTGGCCGACCTGGCCCCAGTCGGGCTTGGCGAGGATCGCGGCGACCGGGTAGGCGAAGAACGGGATCGTCATCCAGACGAACACCCGCTCGGCGGAGCGGTAGGAGCCGCGGACGATGATCAGCCAGATGCCGAGCGCGGCGATCGGCACCGTCACCTGTGCCGGGATGCCGGCCAGCCCGAGCGCGGCGCCGACGCCGATGAAGTCCGAGATGCAGATCCCGAGGTTCGCGACCAGCACCGACAGGGTGGCGAAGGCCGACCAGCGGATCCCGTAGCGCTCGCGGATCAGCTCGGCGAGGCCCTTGCCGGTGACCGTCCCCATCCGCGCCGCGGCGCGCTGCACGAGCGCCAGCGAGACGGTGATCAGGACCATCGCCCAGAGCAGCGTGTAGCCGTACCTGGCGCCGACTTCGGAGTAGGTGGCGATGCCGCCGGCGTCGTTGCCGGCGTTGGCGGCGATCAGGCCGGGGCCGAGCAGCCCGAGGAAGACGAGGACGCGGCTACGCCGGGAGCGGAGCCGTGCGGGCAGGTGCGGCCGCGCCGATGCCGCCGACCGCGCCCGCCGAAAGGCGGCTGGTACTCGGCCCGGCATCCACTCGATCGCTCCACTCGACGACGCTCACGCGGCGATCCTGCTCCCGCCGGATAAAGGTTTCCTCAATCCTCGCCGAGCAGTCCGAAGCGCCGGCGCCAGCCCTTCGGCAGGAGCACCTCGAGCACGTCGTCGACGGTGACGACGCCGATCATCCGTTCCTCGGGGTCGAGCACCGGGGCGGCGGTCAGGTTGTAGTCGGCCATCAGCCGCGCGACTTCCTCGAAGTCGGCCTCGGGGAGGAGGTGGGGGACGCCGTCGACGTCGAGGTCGACGACCGCCCCCTCCGGGTCGGCGCGCAGGAGCGCCGCCAGGTGGAGCGCGCCGGCGAAGCGGTGTTTGGCGTCCATCACGTAGACGGTCGCGAGGTTCTCGTCGGGGAGGCCGCTGCGGCGCACGCGGTCGAGGGCCTCGGCGACGGTCGCGTGGCGATAGACGCTGATGAAGTCGGGGCTCATCAGGCCGCCCGCCTCGGCCGGGTCGTAGCCCAGCAGTGCGCGGACCTTGCGGCGCTGGCCGGTCGCGAGGCGCTCGGTGACCGCCTCGCGGCGCTCCTCGGGGAGCTCGGCGACGAGGTCGGCGGCGTCGTCGGGGGCCATGCGGGAGAGCAGCCCCGCGACCTCCTCGTCGGAGCGCCCGGCGACGAACTCGACCTGATGCCGGGCGTCCAGCTCCTCGAACACGTCGGCCTCGAGGTCGGCGTCGGCGCCGACCGCCTCGATGATCTCCTGCCCCTCGTCGTGGGACGCGGCCTCGACCAGGTCGGCGATCTGGGCCGGGTGCAGTTTCGCCAGCCGCGGGTGGAGGACCCGCAGCCGCACCGCCGGGGTCTCGCCGGAGAACGGCTCGACGCTCGCCCAGTCGAGGAAGTCCCCGGTCGCGATCCGCCCGCCGATCCGCTTCGGCAGCAGCCGCCGCAGGCCGCCGCGCGGCCCGGTGTCGACGCCGACCACCCGCCACCATCCCTCCAGCCGCGCCAGCTCGACCTCGTTGGCGCGGACCAGCCGCGCGCCTTCGACGTTGATCAGCTGGTGGTCGAGGACGTCGTGCTTCAGCAGCACCTCCTCGGGCCGGCGCGAGAACGGCCGCAGGTCGAGCTTCGCCTTACTCAAGGTGACCGAGCGCGGCTCCACGCTCGCCACCCGCTCGGCGGGCAGGTAGGACCGCCGCCCGGCCACCGTGACGAGGAAGCCGGTGATCGGCGGATATCCGCTGCCCTCCAGCCGCACGATGACGTCGTCGACCTTGCCGAGCCGCTCCCCGTCGCTGTCCCGAAGCGCGCCGCCGAGAACCAGCGACAGGTGCAGCACCGCTGCCGATCGCGTCCGCGTCGCGGCCATCCGCAGATGCTAGGACCGGTTTCTAAACGGATGGTTGTCGCCGGGGCGGGCGGGGGTCCGGGGCGCTTGCGGCCGTCCGAGGGAGCGGCGGGTGTCCTGGGCTCCTCATGGGGGTCCTGGCAGGCTGTGACCCCCATGAGGAGCCCAGGACGTGAGGCGTTCGTGGGAGAGGCGGCACAGGGACGTCGCGAAGTCGGACTTCCGTGACGATCGGGTCCGGAAGCTTCCACACCTCGCCCGGATCGTTGACGAAGATGCCGGGAACGTCACACTTTCCGGCCCCGGAAGGCCCTTTTCGGGCCCCAGATCAAGGGTCGATAACGCGCTGCGTGTTTTAGGGCCCCTATAGGGGGGTCAATACACGCAGCGCGTTGGTCGGTGTTGCACAACACGGGAGAAAGTGAGGAGTTCTCGGCACCTTCGTGACGAGGTCTGACTCCCGTCACGGATCCGTGCCACTCCCGACGCACTCTCGTCACGCTCCCGCCCCGGTCCCTCCACACCTTCCGCACACCCGCCCCTCTCGCCACGGCCACAGCCTGCCCGGGCCGTGGCGAGAGGGGCGGGCGCCCTGGGCTCCGGCCTGCGGGTCCCCGTCCCTTCCCCGGGCGCCAGCTTTCGGGTCCCCGTCCCTTCCGGGCGACAGCTTGCGAGGTCCGAACCTTCTTGGGCGCGGGCCCGCGGGGTGCGTTCGCAGAGATGACCGGATAGGGCCCAGAAGCGCGAACGCCGGTGGGGGTAGATTTTGTCGGAGTGCCCATTTACGAGTTCGAGTGCGAGGAGTGCGGGGCGGGCTTCGAGGAGCTGGTCGCGGCGGGGACCGAGGCGGTCGCCTGCCCGGAGTGCGGCTCGGGGCGGACGCGGCGGCTGATCTCGGCGGTCTCGCCGCCCGGCAGGACGCCGCGGGGGGCGCGGGTGCGCTCGGATGAATCGCGCCGGCGGGAGACGGTGGCGGCGCGGCAGGACCGGATCACCGAGTCGCGCAAGCGGCGGGCGGCGGGGGAGAAGCCGTGAGCGCGACGGACGCGGCGGCGCGGCGCGAGGAGCTGGTCGCGCTCTACAAAGAAGTCTCGAATTGCACGAAATGCCCGCTGCATGAGACGCGCACGAAAGCGGTGTTCGGGGCCGGCAACGCGGACGCCGACCTGATGTTCGTCGGCGAGGCGCCGGGGGCCGAAGAGGACCGCCAGGGGCTGCCGTTCGTCGGCCGCGCCGGGCAACTGCTGAACGAGTTGCTGGTCGAGATCGGGCTCTCGCGCGAGGACGTCTTCATCTGCAACGTCCTGAAGTCGCGGCCGCCGAACAACCGCGATCCGCTGCCGACCGAGATCGCCGCCTGTGAGCCCTACCTCTTCGAGCAGGTGCGGCTGATCGAGCCGCGCGTCGTCTGCACGCTCGGCAACTTCGCCACCAAGCTCCTGACCGGCAACCCGACCGGGATCACGCGCGTCCGCGGCACCCCGCAGACCCACCAGCTCGGCGGCCGCACCGTCTTCATGCTGCCGCTCTTCCACCCGGCGGCGGCGCTGCGCACGCCCGCGGTTAAGGAACAGCTTCGTGGCGACTTCGCGACGATCCCGGCACTGCTCGAGAAAACGCTGCCGGAGCCGCTGCCGAGCGCCGCGGAGATCGCCGTCGAGACGGCGAGTGAGGATCCCGAGCCGCCGCCCGCCGACCAGCTCGGCTTCTTCGGCGGAACGGCGGGCTGATGGACGACCGACGCACCGAAACCCACTCCGCGGCGGAGACCGAAGCGATCGGCGCCCGCCTCGCCGAGCGACTCGCGCCGGGCGACGTGGTCGTCGTCTCCGGTGAGGTCGGGGCGGGGAAGACGACCCTGATCCGCGGGGCCGCCCGCGCCCTCGGCGTGGTCGAGCCGGTCACCTCGCCGACCTTCACGATCGGCCAGCGTTATGTCGGCGGGCGCCTGCCGATCTCCCACCTCGACCTCTATCGGCTCGAGGACATGGACGGGGAGGACCCGGCGCTGCTCGACGATTACCTCGGTGGCGACGGGGTCGCCTTCGTCGAGTGGCCCGCGGCCGGCGCCGAGCGCCTCGGCCGCCCCGCCCTTGAGGTCCGCCTCGAGCACGCCGGCGAGGAGCGCCGCACGATCGAGATCGTCGACTGACCCGCGGCGGGTGAGTTCGCACTTATCCGCGCATACCGCGGATAAGTGCGAACTCACCACTTGGGCCGCGGCCCGCGCGGCACGATTCGATCTCGCTACCCTGCGGCGCACCGCACCCGGGCCCCTTGGAAGGGGTTACGGGAGGAATGCTGAAGGTTGAGAGCACGCACAGTCGAGTCAGAAGGAGTTCGAGGATGAAGAAGGGAATGCTGTCGGCGCTTGCACTGGTCGCCTTGGCTACCGGGTTGCTGATCGGCGTCGCCTCGTCCTCGGCGCAGGCTCCGACGCCGGCCAAGCAGGCGCCGGCCAAGCAGGCACCGACCACGACGCCCGCCTACAGGCACTACGTCGCCTGCGGCCTCTCGCGCAAGGCGACGCCCGCGCACGTCTGCCCGGTCGGCAGCAAAAAGGGCGCGTTCTTCAAAAGCCTGAAGGCCGACGTCAAATACACGGTCTGCGTGAAGTTCCCGAAGCGGGAACACCTCTGCACCGAAAAACCGCAGGAAGCCGAACAGGGCACGCTCTACGTGAACAAGATCACCTCGACGACCCCCGGCCGTCATCAGGTCACCTGGTTCGTCAAGGGCAAGAAGGTCGGCACCACCGTCTTTCGCGTGAAGTAGGTGCCGCTCCCGGCGGACAGGCACCAGGGGGCGAGCCCCCTGGTCGTCGTCGGCTTCGACACCGCCACCCCTGACACCGCCGCCTGCGCCTGGCGCGACGGGGAGGTCATCGCCGAGGCCCACCTCGGGCTCTCGGAGCGCGGGCGGCCGCTGCACGCGACCGGGCTCCTCGCCGAGGTCGAGCGCTGCGCCGACGCCGCGGGCGGCTGGGAGGCGGTCGACCTGGTCGCGGTCGGGCTCGGGCCCGGCTCGTTCACCGGCCTGCGGGTCGGGATCGCCACCGCCAAAGGGCTGGCGCTCAGCCTCGGGAAGCCCGGGCGCGGCGTCTCCACGCTCGACGCGCTCGGCGCGGGCATCGGCGCCGCGGGCGCGACCGGCGAGCGCCTCGCGGTCCTCGACGGCTACCGCGGCGAGGTCTTCGTCGCCCTCTACGACGCCGACGGCGCGACCCTCTGGGAGCCCGCCGTGATGCGCCCGGAGGCGCTCGCCGAGCGGCTTGACGAAGTGTCCACGCCACCGTCGGTCGGCGGTTCCGGGGCGATACGCTTTCGTGACGAGTTGGAAGGAGCCGGCGGCATCCGCATCGCGGACGACGCCGATCCCATCCACCGGGTCGCGGCGCGCCACATCTGCGCTCTGGCGGCGGCGGGGAAGGGCTCCGACTCGCTCGAACCGATCTACCTCAGACCTCCAGACGCGGAGCGTTGGCGTGAGCGAGATTCTTTCCAGAGAGCAGACTGACCGCCCCACCCAGGGTGAGATACGGGTGCGCCGGCTCGCCTACAGCGACCTGCCGAACGTGATCTCGATCGAGCGCCGCTCCTTCCCGACCCCGTGGTCGCTGGCGATGTTCGTGCTGGAGCTGTCGAAGCCCTCCGGGATCTGTCTGGCGGGGATGCGCGGCGAGGAGCTCGCGGGCTACGTCGTCTGTTCGCGCTACGACCAGGTGTGGCATCTGATGAACGTCGCCGTGTCGCCCGACCATCGGACCCGCGGCATCGCCGGGGCGCTGCTGCGACGGCTCTTCGAGGAGGGCCGCAGCCAGCTCCCGTTCACGCTCGAGGTGCGCGTCTCCAACCACCGCGCGATCGGCATGTACGAACACTTCGGTTTCCGTTCCGCCGGCGTCCGTCCCCGCTATTACCACGACAACGGCGAGGACGCCTTGATCATGTGGTTGGACTGAGGTGGTTGGACTGAGGACCGCGCCGTGCTGCTCGCGATAGAGACCTCCTGCGACGACACCTGCGCCGCCGTGCTCGACGGTGGGCGGATCGTCTCCAACGTGATCTCCTCGCAGGCCGCCGCCCACGCGGGCTTCGGCGGCGTCGTCCCCGAGGTCGCCGCGCGTCACCACCTGGAGCTCGCTGCCCCGGTCGTCGAGGCGGCGCTGGGCGAGGCCGGGGTGACCCTGGACGACGTCGACGCGATCGCCGCGACCGCCGGGCCGGGGCTGATCGGCGCGCTCCTGGTCGGGGTCTCGACCGCGAAGGCGATCGCCGCCGCGCGCCGCCTGCCGCTGATCCCGGTCGACCACCTGCAGGGCCACGTCGCCGCCAACTTCCTCGAGCCGGAGCCGCTCGAGCCGCCCTTCCTCTGCCTGGTCGCCTCCGGCGGCCACACCCTGCTCGCCGCGGTCCGCGATCACAAGGGCCACGAGATCCTCGGCCAGACCCTCGACGACGCCGCCGGCGAGGCCTTCGACAAGTCGGCGCGCCTGCTCGGCCTCGGCTACCCAGGCGGGCCGCTGGTCCAGAAGGAGGCCGAGGGCGGCGACCCGGAAGCCTTCGAGATGCCGGTCGCGATGCAGCGCGACCCGGGCCTCGACTTCTCCTTCTCCGGCCTGAAGACTGCGGTCCTCTACCGCTGCCGCGAGCTCGGCCCCGAGGGCGTGCAGGAGCGCCGCGCCGACCTCGCCGCCTCCTTCCAGAAAGCGGTGGTCGACCAGCTCGTCGCCAAGCTCAAGCGGGCGCTGAAGAAAGGCGGCTGGGAGGCGGTCGCTCTGGGCGGCGGGGTCGCCGCCAACGGCCCGTTGCGGGCCGCCGTCGCCGAGCTCTGCGAGCGCCAGGGCGTCCGCCTCAAGCTCGTCCCGATCAGCCTCTGCACCGACAACGCGGCGATGATCGGCTCCGCCGCCCGCTGGGCCGACCCGGTCGCCTATCCGCACTACCTCGGCTACGACGCCTTCGCCACCGGCGAAAGGATGGCGGCGTGAGCGAGGGCGACCGCGCGACCGAGATCGTCGTCTACTCGCGTCCCGGCTGTCATCTCTGCGAGCAGGCGATCGAGCGGCTCGTCGCCCTGCACGGCGAGGGGTACAGCTTCGCGCTGCACGAGGTCGACATCGAGAGCGACGACCTCCTCTTCCGGCGCCACCTGGAGAAGATCCCGGTGGTCGAGATCGACGGGATCGTCGCCTCCGAGCTGATCCTCGACGAGGCGGCCGTGCGCGCCAGGCTCGATACTGTGGGGGCATGGCCGACGTGATCGACGAGATCGAGGCAGCCGGGCTGCCGGTCGAAGGCGAGCGCCTCTCGCTCGGGGTCGCCGCGCGCCTCTCGCGCTACCTGCAGGTGCTGACCCAGGCGCGCAAGATGGGCCGCGAGACGATCTCCTCGCAGGAGCTCTCCGAGTACACCCACATCAACCCGACGCAGATCCGCCGCGACCTCTCCGGCTTCGGCAAGTTCGGCAAGCGCGGGGTCGGCTACAACGTCGACTCGCTGGTCGCCGAGATCCGCAAGATCCTCCGCACCGCGGGCCAGCACAACATCGCCCTCTTCGGCGCCGGCCACCTCGGCCAGGCGATCGCCTCCTCGGCGATCTTCGCCGACCACGGCTTCCAGGTCGTCGCCGTGTTCGACGTCGACGAGGAGAAGGTCGGGACAGAGATCGGCGACGTCGTCGTGCGCCCGCTGGACGGGGGCCTGGCGAAGGTCGTCGCCGAGGAGGAAGTCGTCGTCGGCGTGCTCGCGGTCCCCGCCGCCGCGGCCCAGGAGGTGGCCGACCGGTTGGTCGAGGCGGGCGTGAAAATCATCTTCAACTACTCCGAGCAGCTGCTCCAGGTGCCCCCCGAGGTCACCGTCCACACCTCCAGCCCCGCCGTCGACCTCCTCTACGCGCTCTACTTCTACCTGGCCTAGCGCGGCCCCCAGATTGCTTTGACGCTCGATCTCGACGGCGCGCGCGAGCGATTCGAGGAATCGACCGACTTCACGATCGGCCTCGAGGAGGAGTTCGCGATCCTCGACCCGGCGACGCTGGAGCTGGCGCACCGCTACGAGGACGTCAAGGCGGCGTGCGACCGCGACGAGGTCCTGGCCGAGTCGGCGGCGGGGGAGCTGATCGCCTCGGAGATCGAGATCCGCTCGGGGCGGGCCGAGAGCTTCGCCGAGGCGGTCGCTGCCCAGCAGGAGCGCCGCGACCGGCTCTTCGCGCTGGTCGATTCGATGGGGCTGGCGCTGGGATCGATGGGCACGCACCCATGGGCGAACTACCTCGACCAGACGATCATCGACACGCCCCACTACAGCCGGCTGCGCCAGGAACTCGGCTACGTCGCCCAGCGCAACAACACCTGGAGCCTGCACGTGCACGTCGGGGTGCGCGGGGCGGATCGGGCGATCGCCGTCTGCGACCGGCTGCGGGAGCTGCTGCCGCCGCTCCTGGCGCTGTCGGCGAACTCGCCGTTCCTCGACCGCCGCGACACCGGCCTGGCGTCGGTGCGCTCGGAGATCTTCACCCGCACCTTCCCCCGCTGCGGCGTGCCCTCGCCGTTCGTCGACTGGGACACATATCGGGGGTTCGTCGAGCTGCTGGAGCGGACCAACTCGGTGATCGAGTCGACCCAGCTCTGGTGGAGCGTGCGCCCGCATCACAGTTTCGGCACGGTCGAGGTGCGGATCTGTGACGCCCAGACGCGCGGCGACGAGGCCAGCGCGCTCGCCGGGATGATCGCCGCCTGCATCGCCCAGACCGCGATCGACCTCGACGAACGGGGGGTGGACGCGTGGGTGCCGCAGGCCGATCGCGAGGTCGAGGAGAACCTCTGGCGCGCGATCCGTCACGGTGCCGGCGGCAAGATGATCGACTTCCGGGCCGGGGAGGAGGTCGAGACCCGCGCCGTCTTCGAGCGGCTCCTCGACTGGACCGAGCCCGCCCGCGCGGGCCTCGGCATCGACGTCCCGCTGATCGAGGCCAACGGGGCCGAGCGGGCGCGCGCGGAGCTCCGCGAGGGCGCGTCGTTCGACGATGTCTACCGCGCCGCGGTCGCCGAGACGGCCCGCACGTACGCGCCCGGGCGGTCAAGGCTCCGAGCGCTCATATAGGCTGCCGCGCGGGAAATTCCACCAGAGGAGCAGTAACTTGACCAGCTTTCTTAGGGAATACGGCGTGGTGGTCGCACTCGTTTGTGCCGGCGCGGCGGTTGCTTATGGCCTGCTGATCACGCAGCGTCTGTTGTCCAAGTCCCCGGGCAACGATCGGATGCGTGAAATCTCAGGGGCCGTTCAGGAGGGCGCGCAGGCCTACCTGACGCGCCAGTACACGATCATCGGCGCGGTCGCGATCCCGATCGCGATCCTGCTGTTGGTGCTGCAGGACTACAAGACCGCGATCGGCTTCCTGATCGGGGCGACGCTCTCCGGCGCCACCGGCTTCATCGGGATGAACGTCTCGGTGCGGGCCAACGCGCGCGTCGCCGAGGCGGCCCGCGGCGGCGTGCCGCCGGCGCTCGACGTCGCCTTCAAAGGCGGCTCGGTCACCGGCCTCCTGGTCGTCGGCCTGGCGCTGCTCGGCGTCGCCGGCTACTACGGCCTGCTGGTCATCACCGGCTCTACCGACAAGGAGGCGGTCGACGCGCTGATCGGGCTCGGCTTCGGCGGCTCGCTGATCTCCGTCTTCGCCCGACTGGGCGGCGGCATCTTCACCAAGGCGGCCGACGTCGGTGCCGACCTGGTGGGGAAGGTCGAGGCGGGGATCCCCGAGGACGACCCCCGCAACCCGGCCGTGATCGCCGACAACGTCGGCGACAACGTCGGCGACTGCGCCGGCATGGCGGCCGACCTGTTCGAGACCTACGCGGTCACCGTGGTCGCGGTGATGCTGCTCGGCGTCCTCACCTTCAACGGGGAATTCGCCCGTGAGGTGGCGATCTACCCGATCGTCCTCGGTGGGATCGCGATCATCGCCTCGATCATCGGCGCGCTGACGGTGCGCACGACCAGCAACAAAGTCGAGGGCGCGCTCTACCGCGGCCTCTTGATCTCCGGGATCCTGTCGGTCGCGGCGTTCTACCCGATCACCGACTGGATGATGAGCGACCCGCTGCGGGTCGGGTTCGCCAACGCGGCGGCGAAGTCCGTCAGCGTCGGCGACCTATGGCTCTGCTCCGTGATCGGCGTGGTCGTCACCGCGCTGCTCTTCGGGATTACCGAATTTTATACGGCGACCCGCTTCCGACCGGTGAAGATGATCGCCGAGGCCTCGGAGACCGGGCACGCGACGAACATCATCGCCGGGCTCGCCCAGGGCTTCCAGTCGACCGCGGCGCCGGCCTTGGTCATCGCCCTGGCGATCCTCGCCGCCAACGAGCTGGCGGGCATCTACGGCATCGGCGTCGCCGTCGTCGGGCAGCTCTCGCTCTGCGGTCTGATCGTCGCGCTCGACGCCTTCGGGCCGATCACCGACAACGCCGGCGGCATCGCCGAGATGGCGGACCTGCCGGAGGACGTGCGCGACATCACCGACCCGCTTGACGCGGTCGGCAACACGACCAAGGCGGTCACCAAGGGTTACGCGATCGGCTCGGCGGCCCTCGCCGCGCTGGTCCTCTTCGCCGCGTTCCGCAGCGAATTGGCCGACGAAGCGCCGGCCGGGTACAACCTCAACTCGTTATTCCACCTGACCAGCCCCGACGTGCTGATCGGGCTGATCATCGGCGGCATGATGGTCTACCTGTTCGTGGCGTTCGCGATCGAGGCGGTCGGCCGCGCCGGCGGCCAGGTGGTCGAGGAGGTCCGCAAACAGTTCCGCGAGCACCCAGGGATCATGGAGGGGACGGAGAAACCCGAGTACGGGAAAACCGTCGCCATCGTGACCGCGGCGGCGCAGAAAGAGATGATCCTGCCCGCCCTGATCCCGATCGTGGTGCCGGTGATCGTCGGCCTCCTCAGCGTCGACGCGCTGGGCGGCCTCCTGATCGGCGTGATCGTGGTCGGCCTCTTCGCGGCGATCTCGATGACCGCCGGCGGCGGCGCCTGGGACAACGCGAAGAAGTTGATCGAGGACGGTGCCCACGGCGGCAAAGGCTCCGAGGCCCACGCGGCATCGGTCACCGGCGACACCGTCGGCGACCCCTACAAGGACACCGCCGGCCCGGCGATCAACCCGATGATCAAGGTCGCCAACATCGTCGCGATCCTGATCATCCCGATCGTCCACTTCTAAGACGAACAGCTCGTCGACGGGCCGAAAACCTGACGCATAGTCGGGTTTTCGGCCCGTCGATGGGGCGGGGGCGGGGGACGGCGGGGGTCCGGGGCGCCGCCGGCCGTCCGAGATGGCGCAGGGTGTCCTGGGCTCCTCATGGGGGTCCTGGCAGGCTGTGACCCCCATGAGGAGCCCAGGACGTGAGGGGTGCGTGGGAGAGGCGTCACAGGGACGTTGCGAAGTCGGACTTACGTGAGGATCGGGTCGGAGAGCGTCCACACCTCGGCCGGATCCGTGACGTAGATGCCGGGAACGTCACACCTTCCGGCCCCGAAGGACCCTTTTCGGGCCCAGATCAAGGGGGTCGAGAACGCGCTGTCGACTTTTGGTCCCCCATAGGGGCCCGAAAGTCGACAGCGCGTAGGTCGGTGTCGGACGACACGGGAGGAAGCGTGGAGTTCCCGGCATCTCCCTCACGGATCCGGCGGCCGGGAGCTCGCGTGGTTCCAAATCCACGTATGGGGTGGATTTCGAACCACGCGGGACCGACCGGGAGTCGGCGTGGTTGGAAACCCGCGCCATACGCGGATTTCCAACCTGGCAGTTCCTGACCGTTCGAGGACCCGGCCGTCGGCGCCCGTCGTGGGCGTCCCGTCACGGATCCGTGCCACTCCCGTGACGCTTCCGCGCGCTTCCCTCCACACCTTCCGCACACCCGCCCCTCTCGCCACGGCCACAGCCTGCCCGGGCCGTGGCGAGAGGGGCGGGTCTCTGACCGGGCGACAGCTTGCGGGTCCCCATCCCTCCCGGGGGCGCCACCTTGCGCGCACCCGGCCCTCCCCGGGACGCCCCGGGCACGGGCGGGGCCCCGCGAGCCCCGCGCCGTGCCCAGCGCCGATTACTCGCGACCTACCCGTCTAGCCGTGCCCGCCGCCCGGGTGGTAGTCGGGACCATGACCCTGCCCATGCCCGTCGCCGCTGCCCGGGTTCCAGGGCAGGAGGTAGGCGCGGTAGCTGTTGACGCCCGCCGGGAACTGGGCGTTGTAGAGCAGCGTGCCGTCGGGGGCGAACTCGGAGAAGTAGGGCAGTGATCCCCAGCCGACCACGGTGTTCCCGTCGGCGGTTCGTTGGGCGTTGCCCTGGGAGGGGGCGGTCAGGCCCTCAGGCTGGTCGAAGGAGCCGATCAGCGTCGCAGTGTGCGTGCGCGGGTCGACCTTCACCGTCACGGCTCGGCTGTGGCCATACTCGGCGGTCGCGTCTTGGCCGGTGTTGGCAATCCCCGCCGACTCGTTGTCGAAGAAGGTGTAGATGCCGTTGCCCTGGGCCTCGAAATCGTGCTGCCAGGCGGTGATCAGGCCCGCTTTGTTGAGGACCTGGCCGGGTGCGGCCTCGAGGTTGAAATTGTTGCTGCTCGCCTTGCCGCCGAGTTGCCAGAGGATCTTGCCGCTGTGGCGGTCCACCTTGTAGGCGGTCCAGGTGTTGCGGGCGTCGATCAGCAGGTTGCCGTCGGTGTCCAGCTTCACCGCGTTGATGTGGAACCAGTCCCACGGCGTGCTCGCCGAGGCGGGCAGCGGCTGCTCGCTCTGGCTGTAGGGGACGTGGTCGGCGCTGTTCCACTGGAACAGGACCTTGCCGGTCTTGATGTCGATCTCCTGGACGTAGCCGTCGATCACGGTCTGGTCCGCCGGCCCGCCGATCGAGGTGAGGTCGGCCGTCGCCGTCTTGTAGGCGAGGATCAGCGCCGTGTTCTGCGGCGTGATCAGGAACTCGTGGCCGTCGGCGCTCAGGCCGTTGCCCGCCTTGACGGCCGCGATCTGCTGGTAGTGGTCGTCGTAGATGTAGTCGGTGCCCTGGGCGAGGCCGCCGAGGCCGGTGCCCTGCCACCAGGTGAGGACCGGCTGCCCCCTGTAGGTCTGGGTGCGGAAGTCGGATGCCTCCTGACCCTGCGGTATGGCCTTGAACCAGACGACGTTGCCGTCCTGGTCGAGGATCTCGGGACCGTTGGCGTAGGTCGACTGGTCGCTGAAGGGCGAGACGAAGAAGTCGCCCTTGCCGACGTTGCCGTGGGTGAGGACGGTGACCGGCGGGGGCGAGGTCGGGGTGTCGGCGGAAGCGGCCGAGCCGCCGACCGCAAGTGCCGCGACGGCGGTCGCCGCGAGGGAGGCGGCAACGAGTCGCCCGCGGCGGCCGAGCTTCGTCCGCGTGTTCGATATCTGCATGGCTCCAATTCCTTTCCTGGTGGGCCTTTGTCTGGTCCGGTTCGGGCCGTGCCGGGGCGGCCGGGAAGGAAGCTACCCATATCTCTAGTTTTTTGAGTAAGTTCATCAAGAAATACCCGATCGGGCCCTCGGCAGGCGGTCGCCGCGGAGCCCCAGCGGGTGGTCGCCGCGGGGCCTCGGCGAGCAGTTGCCGCAGGGCCTCGGTCCTCGGCAGGCGGTCGCCGCGAGGCGGCGCCGGTCGCCCTTGTTAGCCTCCCGAGGCATGAAGCGGGGGCTTTTGAGCGTTTGGCGGACGCTGACCTGGCCTTGGCGGCGGTTTCCGAAGACCGTCGGCGGGGCGACCGGTCTGTTCGCCGTCGTCTGCCTGGTGGTGGTCGGGTCGAACGCCTACATCCTGTTGACCACCAGCGGTGAGGCGACCGCCGACGTCGCCGAAGTGCCGCCCGCGGAAGTGGCGATCGTCCCCGGCGCTTTGGTCAAGCCGGACGGGCGGATGAGCGGGATGCTCGCCGACCGGGTCAAGGAGGCTTCACTGCTCTGGCACGCGGGGAAGGTGCGGAAGATCCTCGTCTCCGGCGACCACCACACCTGGGCCTACGACGAGCCCGACACGATGCGCAAGGCGCTCGTCCGCGACGGGGTGAAGCCGGAAGACATCTTCGAGGACCACACGGGCTTCGACACCTGGGCGACGATGGTCCGGGCGCGCTCGATCTTCGACGTCCACGACGCCGTGGTCGTCACCCAGGGCTTCCACATGCCGCGCGCCCTCTACCTCGCCGAAGAAGCCGGGATCCACGTCACCGGCCTGCTCGCCGACCAACACGACTGGGGGTACCAGGGCCAGCGCAGCGCGATCCGCGAGGTCTTCGCCCGGGTCAAGGCGATCTGGGACACGACCGTCGACAGCCCGGCGATGGCCGGCCCCTCGATCCCGATCCAGACCGCCGACGGCCGCGAAAGCTGGGGCCCGGCCCCGCCGCCCGGCACGCCCCCGGCCGGCTCCCCGGACTAGCGGACCGAGTTCGCACTTAGCCGCGGTATGCGCGGCTAAGTGCGAACTCACCGCTTGGGACCTCGCCGACCGGGCCGCTCGCCTGGCGGCGATGTAGGCTCGGGCGCTGGGTGGAACGGCAAGGGTCGAACAATTTTCGGGCGATCGGGGTCTGCGCGGCGATCGCGGTGGGGACGTCGTTGGCGATGATCGCGCCGGGGGCGCTCGCGGGGCCGGAGAACGACAGCTTCTCGGCCCGCGCGAACCTCGGCGACACCCTGCCGGCCGACGTGGCCGAGTCCAACGACGACGCGACGCAGCAGTCCGGCGAGTGGTTCGGCAAGGACGCGACCGGCCACTCGATCTGGTGGGAATGGACCTCGCCGGCGACCGAGATGGTCACGGTCAGCTCCTGCGAAAGCAGCTTCCCGACCCTGCTCGGCGTGTACGAGGGAACCGAGCTCGGACACCTGCATCGGATCGGCGTCGCGCCGACGCGGCTCGGGCCCGGATGCCGCTCCCCCTACGCCGAATACGACTTCTACGCCGAGGCGGGCACGACCTACGCGATCGGGGTCGACGGCAACGGCTTCTACGAGCCCGGCCGTCGCGGCGGTCCGCTGGTCGAGCCGCCGAGCGGCGAAGGCCGGGTCATCCTGCGCGTCGAACCCTCGGCGCTGCCGGGATAAGCGCTAGCTTCCCGCCTTCGCAGAACGCGCTGCCGACGCGCGTATATTCGGGATAAGAAGTGTCAAACACCAGCATGCCTTCCTCCTCATAGATGGCCCGGCGAGTCCCACGAGACGAGTCGCTGAGCCGCGTCCACGGCGTCGGGGCGCTGTTCTCCGCCGCCTACGGCAACGTCGGCTCGTCGATCTACTACGCGCTCGGCGTCACCGCGGCGTTCGCCCTCGGGCTGACGCCGATCGCCTTCGTCATCTCCGGGCTGATCTTCGCCGCAACTGCCGCCACCTACGCCGAGGCGACGGTGATGTTCCCCGAAGCCGGCGGCTCCTCGAGCTTCGCCCGCCACGCCTTCAACGAGTTCGTCAGCTTCGTCGCGGCCTGGGGGCAGATGCTCAACTACACGATCACGGTCGCGATCTCCTCGTTCTTCGTGCCCCACTATCTGGCCGTCTTCTGGCCCGCGCTGGGACACAGTCCCGGCGACGTGATCGGCGGCGCCGTGCTGGTCGTCGGCCTCGCACTGCTGAACATCCGCGGCACCGAAGAGTCCTCGAAACTGAACCTGATCCTCGCCGTCGCCGACATCGCGACCCAGATCGTGCTGGTCGGGATCGGCGTGGTCCTCGTCCTCAGCCCGCAGATCCTGATCGACAACATCCACCTCGGCGTCGCCCCGACCTGGAGCAAGTTCGCCCTCGGGATCGCGGTCGGGATGATCGCCTACACCGGCATCGAGACGATCTCCAACATGTCCGAGGAGGCGAAGGACGCCGCCCGGACGATCCCCCGCGCGGTCGGCCTCGTCGTCGTCGCGGTGCTCGGCCTCTACCTGTTGATCCCGATCGTCGCGCTCTCGGCGATGCCGGTCGTCCACACCGCCGCCGGCTACCACACCGAACTCGGCTCGAAATTCGCCGACGACCCGATCCTCGGCATCGTCGAGAACCTCGGCCTCTCCAACGGACCGACCGAAGTGCTGCGCTACTACGTCGGCGTGCTGGCCGCGGTGATCCTGCTGATCGCCACCAACGCCGGGCTGATCGGCGTCTCCCGGCTCACCTACTCGATGGGCCAGCACCGGCAGCTGCCCGAGGGGCTGCGCCAGGTCCACCCCAAGTACCGCACGCCCTACATCGCGATCATCATCTTCGCCGGCGTCGCGATCCTCACGATGCTGCCCGGCAAGACCAACTTCCTGGCGACGATGTACTCGTTCGGCGCGATGCTCAGCTTCACCATCGCCCACATCGCGGTGATCAAGCTGCGCCGGAGCCATGGACACCTGGAGCGCACCTGGAAGCCGCCGCTGAACGTCCGTGCCTTCGGCTTCGACGTGCCGATGACCGCGGTGCTGGGCGGGCTCGGCACCTTCGCCGCCTGGATCGTGGTGATGGCGCTGAACCCCTCGACGCTCTTCGTCGGCACCGGGTGGATGATCGCCGGCATCGTCGTCTACATCCTCTACCGCCGCAACCAGGGGCTGCCGCTGACGCGCACGGTGAAGGTGGTGCTGCCGGAGCCCCTCGGGGTGGAGGAGGTCGAGTACCAGTCGATCCTCGTCGCCTTCGAGGACGACGAATCCTTCTCGCCGGAGATGGTCGCGACCGCGGTCAAACTCGCCTCCAAACGACGGCGCGGGATCCACGTCCACTCGATGATGACCGTGCCCACCGACCTGCCCCTGAACGCCGACCTGCCCGAGGCCGAAGGCGAGGCGCAGCGCCGGGTCGAGGAGGCGAAGCTGATCGGCGGCGCCCGCGTCACCGGCCACGTCGCCCGCGTGCGGCCGGGCCAGGCGGGCTACTCGGTCGCCGAGGAGGCGGCGGAGATCCAGGCGGCGGCGATCGTCGTCGGCCTGCGTTACCGCAACGGCGTGCCGCAGTACGACAAAACCCTGCAGACGGTGCTCGGCGAGCGGCCCTGCCGGGTGATCGTCGTCTCCGAACCGCCCGACAAGCCGTCCTCCCTGCCCGGTCCCACCGGCGCCCTGGTCGAGGCGACGACGTGAACCGCGAGCGCGCCTACCACGGGGCGATCAAAGGCTTCTCGCTGGCCTTCGTCGTCGTCGGCGTGCTGCTGCTCGTCGTCACCCTGGCGAACGGCGGCGGGCCCGCCTCGATCGGCTTCCTGATGGGCATCCTCTTCGTCGTCGTCGGCGTCGGCCGCTACTGGATCGCGAGCAGGCAGCTTCGATGAAGGTCCCTGCCCGCGCGGCCCGCAAGGGCAGACTGCGCCGCGGCCTCGGCGTGCCGTGGCTCTTCGCCGCCGCCTACTCGGCGGTCGGCTTCTCGATCTACTTCGCCCTCGGGGTGGTGGCCGAGAAAGGCCTCGGCCTGACGCCGCTGATCTTCCTCGTCGCCGGCCTCCTCTTCGGCCTGACGACGCTCTCCTACGTCGAGGGCGGCGCGATGTTCCGCGAGCGCGGCGGCTCCTCGGCCTTCGCCCGCCACGCCTTCAACGAGCTGATCGCCTTCATCGCCGGCTGGGCGATCCTGCTCGACTACCTGATCGTGATCGCCCTGGCGGCGATCAGCGTGCCGCACTACCTGGTGCCGATCTGGAGCGGCTTCGACGACCACGGGGTCGAAATCCTCGTCGCCGCGGTGGTGATCGCGGGCGCCTGCGTCCTCAACGTCCTCAACGTCACCGGCCGCGGCCGGCAGCGCGGCCTCGCCCTGATCGCGCTGGCCGATCTGGCGCTGCAGCTGGCGGTGATCGTGGTCGGCGCGATCGTCGTCATGCACCCCGACCGGTTGACCGAACAGATCGACCTCTTCAGCCACCCGAGCCTGCGCGACATCATCTACGCGGCGGTCGTCGCGATGCTCGCCTACGCCGGGATCGAGGCCGCCTCCGACCTCGCGCCGGACATCGAAGTGGGGCGGCGCGACCTGAAGCGGATCGCCGGCCTCGGCGCGCTCGCGGTGCCGCTCGTCTACGCCGGGATGGCGGCGATCGCGCTGATGGCGGTGCCGGTGGTCGCCGGCCCGCACGGTCCCGAAACGGCGCTCGGCGGCCAGTACATCCAGGACCCGGTGCTCGGCGTCGTCTCCGCCTTCCACCCGCACTGGCTCTCCGAGCTGATGCGCTGGGTGGTGGCACTGATCGCCGCGCCGGTCCTCTTCTGGGCGGCGACGACCTCGATGCTCGGCGTCTCCCGCCACACCTACACGCTGGCGATCAACCGCCAGATCCCCAGTTGGCTGGGCAAACTCGAGCGCCGCCGGGCGACGCCCTACGTGGCGATCACGATCTGCGGGCTGATCGCGCTCGGGCTCGTGATCCCGACCAATATCAAGGTGCTGGCCGGCCTCTACGCCTTCGGCGCGACGCTGGCGATCACGATCGCCCACCTCTCGATCATCCGCCTGCGGGTGAAGATGCCCGACGCGCCCCGTCCCTTCCGCATTCCCTGGGGCATGGCCTGGGGGACGGCGGAGCTGCCGATCCCGGCGATGATCGCGGCGCTCGCCAGCGGCGCCGCCTTCCTCAGCGTGCTCGCCTTCCACTCGGAGGCGCGCTGGGTGGGGATCGGCTGGATGGCCTTCGGGCTCACCTTCTACGTCGTCTACCGCAAGGTCTTCGAGGGCACGTCGCTGACCCGGCGCGTCTCGGTCGGCGAGGCGGCGCTGACCAAGCAGATCCCCGAGGTCGAGTTCTCGAACCTGCTCGTGCCGGTCTTCGGCACCAAGCTCGACGACGACATCGTCGCCACCGCCGGGCGCCTTGCCGCCGCCGAGCGCGAGGGGGGCGAGGGCGACGCCGAGTCCCGGCTGAAGCTCGTCTACGTGATCGAGGTGCCGCTGACGCTGCCGCTCGACGCCGAGCTGCCGCCGGAGCGCGAGGCGCAGGCGCGGCGGGCGCTGGAGCGGGCGCGCGAGGTGGGGGAGGAGTACGCCGACGTCGAGGTCTCCACCGAGGTGATCCGCGCCCGCCGCATCGGCGCCGGGATCGTCGAAGCGGCCCGCCGGGCGAACTCGGAAGCGATCATCATCGGCGGCGAGCCGCCCTCGAAGATCCGCGGCGGCGGCCGGTTCGGCGGGATCGGCGCCGCGAAGCCGGCGGAGATCGGGGCGGCGACCGAATACGTGCTGAAAAAAGCCCCGTGCCGGGTGCTGCTGACGGCGCCGCCGGAGCCGGAGGCGGCGGTGGTCGACGACTTCGGCACCGACGCGAGCGGTTATTAGTCGACGCCGGACGGGGGTCCACAGGACGGCGTGGGCAGGGCGGCGGTCCCGGGCAGGGGGTTCGGCTCAACCCTCCGCACAGGGAAGCCTTCCCGGCTGTCGCCCGGGACCTGCAGGCTCCGGGTACAAGCCGCCTCACCCCCTGCCCGGGACCGCCGCGAAGGGCTCGGGGGCCAGACTGGTACGAGCGCCACGCGACCGGTCAGGATCGTCCGTGTCGAGTTTCGGTTGCTGAGCAACCGAAACTCGACACGGAGATCTTTGACCAAAGCCGACCGAGCGAGGAGCGGCGTACCTTCCGCCACACCTCGCCGCCTCGCAGCTTTCGAGCCCCGATGCCGGGGCGGCAACCTCATGCCCCGGTGTGAGGGGATCCCGACAGGGGTCGCAGCGGCTTGTGACGCGGGAGCTTGCAAGATATGAGGCGCCAGCTTGATGGGGATCCGCGCGGAGCGTCTGAGCGAGACCCCTGTCGGGATCCCCTCCCGCACGCCCCCGAAGCACGCTCCGTCGACCGCCCACCCCGGACGGTGGACTTGCATCGGGCCTCTGGTCGCGGGCGCGCCGCTCTAGTATCCGCCGCATGTTCATCCTGATCGTCGGCTGCGGCCGCGTCGGCAGCTCCGTCGCCCGCGCGATGCTCCGCGAGGGGCACACCGTCTCGGCACTCGACGAGGACCCCGAGTCACACGCCCGCCTCGAGGTGGGGCTGGAGAAAAGCTGGGAGGACCTCGGCGGCCAGTTCACGGTCGGCGCCGGGCTGGAGGCGGAGGCGCTGGAGGCCGCCGGGATCGACACCGCCGACGTCTTCATCGCCTCGACCGACGGCGACAACACCAACATCATCATCTCCCAGATCGCCAAACGGCGGTACGGCGTGCCGACCGTGATCGCCCGCGTCCTCGACCCGCTGCGGGCCGAGTGGTACGCGCGGCAGGGCCTGCAGACGGTCTGCCCGACGCGGGTCGCGATTGACATGCTGGAGACCGCGGTGCGCGACAGCGCCGGGCGGCAGGACGGGTAGGGGAGCGCGTGTACATCATCGTCGTCGGCGCGGGGAAGGTCGGTTGGAACCTGGCGCGCGAGCTGCTGGAGAAGGACCACGAGGTGACGCTGATCGAGAGCGACCGGCGCCGCTACATGACGGTCGAGCAGGAGCTCGAGCACAACGTCAGCTACGGCGACGCCTCCGAGCTCTGGGTGCTGGAGCGGGCCGGGATCCAGCGCGCCGACATGGTGATCGCGGTGACCGGCGACGACGAGGACAACATGCTGATCTGCCAGGTGGCGCGGGAGAAGTACCTCGTCGACCAGATCATCGCCCGCGTCAACAACCCGCGGAACCGCCAGCACTTCGACCTGCTCGGGATCAAGCCGTCGGTCTCGGCGACCGACCTGATCCTGCGGCTGCTGGAGCACGAGGTGCCGGAGTACGGGCTGGTCCACCTGCTCGACCTGCAGGAGGAGCAGCTGGAGATCATCGAGATGCTGCTCGGCAAGGACTCCGGCGTCACCGGCCGCCGGGTCGGCGACCTGCACATGCCGGAAGGGTCGCTGCTGATTTCCGTGCTGCGGGCGGGCAAAGGCTTCGTGCCGACCGCCGACACCGTCCTCGAAGAGGGCGACGAGGTCCTGGCCGTGCTCGATCCGGGCAAGGAGGACGACTTGAAGGCCCTGTTCGGGCCGGAGGGCGACGGCGGGATCGCCAGTGGCTGATCGCGAGGTCGACTTCCTGCTCGTCGGCGGTGGCCAGGCGAGCGCGAGCTGCGCCTCCGAGCTGCGCAAGCGGGGGGCGGAGGGGTCGATCCTGCTGGCCGGGCGGGAGCCCGAGCCGCCCTACGAACGGCCGCCGCTCTCCAAGGAGTACCTGCGCGGGGACGCGGGGCGGGCCGAGGCCTACGTCAACGAGCCCTCCTGGTACGAGGAGAACGGGGTCGAGCTGCTGACCGGCAAGAACGTGATGTCGATCGACGCCGAGGGCAAGACGGCGAAGATCCAGGGCGGCGAAGAGGTCGCCTTCGGCCAGGCGCTCTTGGCGACGGGGGCGAACGTGAACATCCTGCGCCTCGAGGGCGCCGAGAACGAGGGCATCCATTACCTGCGCGCCTACGGCAACGCCGACGCGATCCGCGAGGACGCCAAGGCGGCGGAGCGCGTGGTGCTGGTCGGCGGCTCCTACATCGCCGCCGAGGTGGCGGCGTCGCTGGCGGCGACGGGCGCGCACTGCACGATGGTCGCGGTCGAGGAGGTGGCGCTTTCGCGCACCTTCGGTGACGATGCCGGGCGCTTCTTCCAGGAAGGGCTGGAAGCGCATGGCGTGACCTTCGTCGGCGGCGAGTCGGTGAGCGCCTACGAGGGCGACGGCCGGGTGGGCGCGGTGCTGACCGAGAGCGGCAAGAGCTTCGACTGCGATCTCGTCGTCGTCGGGGCGGGGGTGAAGCCGGACGTGATGCTGGCCCAGCGCGCCGGCCTCGAGGTCGGGGACGGGATCGTCTGCGACTCCAAGCTCCGGACCTCGGCCGCGGGCATCTACGCGGCGGGCGACGCCTGCAGCTACGACAGCGTCGTCCACGGGCGACGCATCCGGGTCGAGCACTGGGACGTGGCGATGCAGCAGGGCATGCACGCCGCCAAGAACATGCTCGGCGCCGACGCCGACTACGACGTCGTCCCCTACTTCTTCAGCGACCTCGCCGACTGGGCGAGCCTCGAGTACGTCGGCCCGGCGGCCGACTGGGACGAGGAGATCTGGCGCGGCTCCCGCGCCGACGGCGAATTCTCGGTCTGGTACCTGAAGGGCAACAAAGTCGCGGGATGCCTCAGCGTGGGCCGCTCCGAAGACCTGGCGGAAGCCCGCCGCCTGCTGGCCGACGGGGTCGATGTGGCGGGTGCGAGGGAGCAGATCGGCGACGCGAACGCTGATTTGTCGGGGCTCGGTTAGGCGGGCGGCCGTCCGAGGGGTGGGGGTCCGGGGTGCCGCCGGCCGTCCGAGATGGTCCTGGGCTCCTCATGGGGGTCCTGGCAGGCTGTGACCCCCATGAGGAGCCCAGGACGTGAGGCGTCCGTGAAAAAGCTGGCACAGGGACGTGAGGAAGTCGGACTTACGTGACGATCAGGCCCGGGAGCCTCCACACCTCGGCCGGATCCGTGACGAAGATGCCGGGAACGTCACACCTCCCGGCCCCGGGAGGCCCTTTTCCATCCGGAAGCCGGGGGTCGGAATCGCGCTGCGTGGATTACCCGTGCCATAGGACGGGTAATCCACGCAGCGCGTAGGTCGGTGTCGGAAGACACGGGAGGAAGTGAGGAGTTCCCAGCATCTCCGTCACGGATCCGGCGGCCGGGATCTCGCGTGGTTCGAAATCCACCTGTGGCGTGGATTTCGAACCACGGTAGGACGACCGGGGGTCTGCGTGGTTGGAAACCCGCGCCATACGCGGATTTCCAACCGGGGAGATTCCTGACCGTTCGGGAACCGGCCCTCGGCGCCCGTCGTGGGCATCCCGTCACGGATCCGTGAACCTTCCGTGCGCCTCCCGCCGGTGTCCCTCCACACCTTCCGCACACCCGCCCCTCTCGCCACGGCCACAGCCTGCCCGGGCCGTGGCGAGAGGGGCGCGTCCGTTATCCGGGCGACAGCTTGCGGGGCATGAGCCCTTCCGGGTGACAGCTTGCGGGTATGAGCCCTCCCGGGCGCCAGCTTGCGGGACCTGGGCCCTCACAGCCGAAGGCCCCCAGAATCAACCACCCACCGCACATCGCCACCCGCGCACCCGCCGCGGATCACGCCGAGTGGCGCCTTGTCTATCCTGCGAGGTCGCGTTGCGCCCTGGTGTAATGGCAGCACGCCTCGCTCTGGACGAGGTAGTCGGGGTTCGAGTCCCTGGGGCGCAGTGATCCGACGCCGTTGCTAGCGTCGATCTCCGTTATGCGGCCGAAGTTGCTCGTCCTTGCCCTGCCGGCGTTGCTGGCGCTCGTGTTCGTGGCTTCCGGCTGCGGCGGTGGCGGCAGTGCTTCGACGACGAGCGCGAAGCCGAAGGAAGAAGCGGCGCCGAAGCTGAGCAAAGGGCAGTTCATCAGCCAGGGCGACGCGATCTGCGCGGAGGTCAATACGGCGGTCGGCTCGGTCGGCGAATCGGCGGCCGAAACGAGCAGCCAGACGACGCAGGTCGCCAACCTCTACAGCGGCATGGTCCAGAGCCTCCAGCGCCTCGGTCAGCCGAGCGAAATCGAGGGCTACTCCGAATTCATGGGCGCCGCCGAACGGCTGGCGATGACCGAGAACGAAGTCAAAGCCGCCGCCGAGAAAGAAAACCTGGCGATGCTGGAAGAAGCCTCCCAGGCGGCGGCCCCGGCGGTCGAAGAATTCCAGCAGCAGGCGGCGATCTACGGGTTCAAAGAGTGCAGCGAAGGCCCGCATGCCCCGGCCGTCGCCCCCGAATCCGGTGGCGGCACCGAAGAAATCGTCCCCGAAGAAGAATCCGGCGGCATCGAAGTGGCTCCCGAAGAAGAATTCGTGCCGGAAGAAGAAGTGGCGCCGGAAGAAGAATTCGTCCCCGAAGAAGAAGTCGCCCCCGAAACGGGAGGCGCCGGGGGCGGCATCGAAAAGCTCCCGCCCGAAGAAGCGGCGCCGGAATCGGGGAGCGAAAGCGGCGGCATCGGCCCAGGCTGAGCGCCGGCCCGGGTCACTGAGGGACCGCCCGGGGGACCGCGTCAGGCGACCGCGTTCTCCTCCCACGCGCCGTACAGGCGCGCGTAGATGCCGTTCGCGGCGATCAACTCCTCGTGGGTGCCCTGCTCGGCGATCTTGCCGTCTTCGAGGACGACGATCTTGCCGGCGCGGCGGATCGTCGACAGGCGGTGGGCGATCACGATCGCGGTGCGGCCGTGGAGGAGGCGTTCGAGGCCTTTCTCGATCGTTTTCTCGGTCCGCACGTCGACGTTCGAGGTCGCCTCGTCCAGGATCAGGATCCGCGGTTCCGCCAGGAGGGCCCGCGCGAAGGCCACGAGCTGGCGCTGGCCCGCCGAGAGCTGGACGCCGCGCTCGCCGACCTGGGTCTCGATCCCGTCCGGCAGCCCGTCCACGAACTCCGTCGCGCCGACCGTGGCGATCGCGGCCTCGATCTCCTCGAGGCTCGCCTCCGGCCGCCCGAAAGCGACGTTTTCGCGCACACTGCCGCTGAACAGGAAGCCCTCCTGCGGCACGATCCCGAGCTGGCGCCGCAGGGCCCGCTGCCGCACGCCCTTGAGGTCGTGGCCGTCCACCAGCACGCGCCCCTTCTGCGGGTCGTAGAAGCGGGCGACCAGCTTGGCGAAGGTCGACTTGCCCGCCCCGGTCGCGCCGACCAGCGCCAGCGTCTGCCCCGGCGGCACGTGGAGGTCGACGCCTTTCATCACCCAGGCGTCCTCGGGCACCGGGTCGGCGTCGGAGTAGGAGAACCAGACGTCGTCGAGCTCGATCTCGCCGCGGATCGGTCCCGGGTCGATCGCCCCCGGCGCGTCGACCATGTCGGCGTTGGTGTCGAGCAGGTCGAAGATCTTGTCGAGCGCCGCCATCCCCTGCTGGTAGGTCGTGTAGAGCTGGGACAGTTCCTGGATCGGTTCGAAGAAGGTGGACAGGTAGCCGACGAAGGAGACGATGATGCCCACTTCGATCGCCCCGTTGATCGCCTGGGAGCCGCCGTAGAGGAGGATCACCGAGGTGCCGATCGCGGCGAGCAGTTCGACCGCCGGGAAGTACGAGGCGTTCAGGTAGACCGTCTTCATGTTGACCGCGCGGTTGGCCTCGTTCAGTTCGGTCATCTCGTCGAGGTGCCGCGGCTCCTGGCCGAAGCTGCGCACCACCCGCACGCCGCTGAGGCTCTCCTGCAGGTAGGCGGTGACGGCGGCGATCCGCTCGCGCGTCGCCCGGTAGGCCCCGGCCGAGACGATCCGGAAGATGAAGCTGGCGATCGCCAGCAGCGGGAAGGTGATGAAGGTGATCAGCGCCAGCTTCAGGTCGAGGAGGAGCAGGATCACGACCACCCCGATCAGGGTCAGGCTGGAGGAGAAGATCGTCACGATCCCGGTGGTGACCAACTGCTGCAGCGCTTCCACGTCGTTGGTCATCCGCGAGATCAGCACGCCCGGGTTGTTGCGGGTGAAGAAGCCGATCGACATGCCCTGGAGGTGGACGAAGATGTGCTCGCGCAGATCCTGGAGCGTGCGGGTGCCGACCCAGCCGACCAGGTAGGTCTCGGCGTAGGTGCCGATCGCGTAGAGGATCGAGACGGCGACGAAGGCGGCGACGATCCAGTCGAGGGCGCTCAGGTCGTTCGCCCGGATCCCGGCGTCGATCGCCCGCCCGGCGAGGAACGGCGGCGCCAGGCCGGCGCCGGTCTCGACCAGCAGCGCCACGAGCATCAGCGCCATCCGCCCGCGATAGGGACGCAGCAGGCCGATCATCCAGCGCACCTTGCGGCCGCGCTGGTCCTGGCCGCGGACCAGCCGCCAGAGCGCGCCGAAGAGCAGCGCGATGTTGGTCAGCGGGCTCTGGACGCGCGCCTCGTCGGCGTCCTCGGCGCGCGCGGCGTCGGGCTCGCGCGGGGGCCCCGCACCGTCCTGGCGCTTCGCCGCCTCCTCCTCGCGCTCGCGCTCCTCGTCCACTTTCCGCTCCTCGCTCACAGGCGCGCCATCTCCTCGCGGTCTTCGAGATCGCGCTGGAGGAAGACCGAGTCGGCGAGGCCGTGCTCGGCGATCTCGCGGTAGAAGCCGCAGCCCTCCATCAGCTCCTCGTGGGTGCCGCGGTCGACGATCGCGCCGTGGTCGAGCACGATGATTTCGTCGGCCAGGGAGACGGTGGAGAGGCGGTGGGCGATGATGAAGGTCGTCCGCCCGGCCATCGCCTCGCGCAGGCCCGCTTTGATCGCCGCCTCGGTGGTCGCGTCGACCGAGGAGGTGGCGTCGTCGAGGATCAGGATGCGCGGGTCGGCGAGCAGGGCGCGGGCGATCGCCACCCGCTGGCGCTGGCCGCCCGAAAGCGTCAACCCGCGCTCGCCGACGCGGGTGTCGTAGCCGTCCGGCAGTTCGCGGATGAAGGAGTCGGCCTGGGCGAGGCGCGCCGCCGCTTCGATCTCCTCGCGGCTCGCCGTGCCGCGCGCGTAGGCGATGTTGTCGGCGACCGAGGCGGTGAAGAGGAAGCTGTCGTCGGCGACGAAGGCGACCTCGGCCCGCAGCTTCTCCACCTCGACGTCACGGACGTCGACGCCGTCGACCAGCACCGTCCCCTCGGTCGGGTCGTAGAGCCGCGCGATCAGGGCGACGAGGCTCGTCTTGCCCGAACCCGACGGGCCGACCAGCGCCACCGTCTTGCCGGCCTCGACCGCCAGTGAGACGTCGTGCAGCGCCGGCACCGACTCATGCTCGGAGCCCGGCGCCGCGGCGTACTGCTCGGTCACGTCGCGGAGCTCCACCCGGCCGCCGCCGTCCGGCAGCTCGACCGGGTCGGCCGGGCTCTGGATCGTCGGTTCGCGGTCGATGATCTCGAACATCCGGTTGCCCGAGGCGACCGCCCGCTGCGCCATCCCCATCGCCACGCCGAGCATCCGCAGCGGCCCGGCGAGCATCACCAGGTAGATGTAGAAGGTGGTGAAGTTGCCGAGGCTGAGGCTGCCGTCGATCACCATCCGGCCGCCGACCAGCAGCACCAGCGCCACCCCGAGCTGCGGCAAGAGCCCGATCAGCGGGCTATAGAACGCCTGCAGGCGGGTCGAGTAGATCGACTGGTCGAAGACCCGTTTGACAACCCGCTGGAAGCGGTGCAGCTGGAATTCCTCGCGGGCGAAGGCCTTGACGATGCGGATGCCTGAGACGTTCTCCTCCGCCTCCGCGGTCAGTTCGGCGACCCGCTGGGCGACCTCCTGGACGGCGGGCCGCGAGATCCGGTTGTAGCGCGAGGCGACCCAGACGACGAACGGCGCCGGGATCAGCGCCAGCACCGCCAGCAGCGGGTTGACGAAGATCATCGCCGCCGCGGCGAGGACGATCGTCAGCAGGGTCTGGGTGATGAAGATCAGCCCGTAGCCGAGGAAGAAGCGGATCGCCTGCAGGTCGACCGTCGCCCGCGACATCAGCTGGCCGGTCTGCTGGGTGTCGAAGAAGCCGAGCTCGAGCTTCTGCAGGTGTGCGTAGAACATCTGGCGCAGGTCGAATTCCACGCCCAGCGAGACTTTGCCCGCGACCAGGCGGCGCACCACGGTGAGGCCCATGCGCAGGATCGCGGCGCCGAGGATCGCCAGCGCGAGGGGGAGGAGTTCGGGCTTGTCGCCCGCCTCGATCGCGTTCACCGCGCGGCCGACCAGCCACGGGATCAGCACCGTCATCCCCATCGCCGCCCAGGCCAAGAGGAGCGACCCCCACAGTTCGAGCCTGTAGGGACGAAGGAAGCCCATCAGCCGGCGGTACGTACGCATTCCACCGACTATACAAAGTGAAGTATTGGACTATTCCAGCTTTTCGGCGGCTTTGGCGCTCGACACGTAGCCCGCCGGGCATTTTTTCTGGTGGTGCCCGGGTTTCTGCAGGATCTGGAAGTTGGTGACGTCGTGGTAGGGCGTGATGGCGAGGTTGTTCTGGGCGAGGGTGACGGTCAGCCGGTAGAAGCCGGGCGGCAGCTCGTGGTAGAAGATCTCCGGCCGGGTCGCGGGGGAGAACTCGCCGTCGGTTTCCAGTTCTTCGGCGAGGATGCCGTTCGGCCCGGCGTACTGCGGGAAGTCCATCGAGGCGCCCTTCAGGCGTTCGTTGCCGAGCGGGCTGTTGAGCGCTTTCTTCAGCTTCTGCGGGTCGACGCAGTTGGGGACCCGGTTGAGCGAGAAGCGGATCGCGCCCTCGCCGAGCTGCGGTTCGGAGCCGAAGTTGCGCGGCGCCAGTTCGAAGCTTTCGATGTCGATCTTGACCACCACCGCGTGGTTGGCCTGGACCTCGCCGTTGCGCGGCGAGACGATCGAGACCGTGGGCACGCCCGGCGTCGGTTCCGCCGCCGTCGCGTGGCCGGCGTTCTCACCTCCGCCGAATACGATCGCCAGGGCGACCGCCGCGCCGGTCAGGACGAGCGCCGCGAGCGTTGCCTTCCTCAGCCGCATGCGACCCCAACATTACGCGTAAGCACAGAGACAGCACCCGCTTCGCAGTGGCCCTCGGGCTGGGGCTGGTCGCGCTCTGGGCGGTGCCGGCGCTTGCCGGGGCCGCCGATCTGGCGTCCCACGTCGACGTCTTCGCCGGGACGCGACCGGGCCCGCGGACCTTCGGCGGCGGCCACAACTACCCGGGGGCGGCGCTGCCCTTCGGGATGGTCCAGTGGAGCCCCGACACGACCCCGGCGGCGCCGAGCTCGGGCGGCTACGACTACCGCGACCACCACATCACCGGCTTCAGCCTCACCCACCTGAGCGGCGCCGGGTGCGCGGTCTACGGCGACTTCCCGTTCCAGCCGACCACCGAGCCGCTGACCGGTTCGCCCACGCCGGTCGCCGGGCAGGGCCTCGCGGGCATCTTCGCGCCCGGCTTCTCCCACCGCGCCGAGAGCGGCTCGCCGGGCTCCTACTCGGTCGAGCTGAACCCGCGGCACGGGGGCGCGATCGGGGTCGACCTGACCGCGACGACTCGCACCGGCTTCGCCCGCTTCACCTTCCCCGCGAGCCCCCACGCGAGCGTCCTCGTCGACGCCGGCGGCAGTGCCCAGCCCGACGACGAAGCGGCGGTCGAGGTGGATCCGGCGCGGCGCGAAATCACCGGCAGCGCGAGCAGCGGCCTCTTCTGCGGCCAGCGTCCCCGCTACAAGGTCTACTTCGCGGCCCGCTTCGGACAGGCGTTCGCGGCTTCTGGGACCTGGACCGAAGGCCGGCTCGAACCGGGGAGCGAGGTCGCCGCCAACGCCCAGACGCCGGCGCAGAACCCGGCGGTGTCGGCACGGGCCGGGGCCTACGCGACCTTCGATACCCGTCGCGACCGCACCGTCACGGCCCGGGTCGGGATCTCCTTCGTCTCGGTGGCCGGGGCCCAGGCCGCGCTGCGCGCCGAAAGCGAAGGCCGCGGCTTCGGCGCGATCCGCGCCGCCGCCCGCGAGCGCTGGGACCAGGCGCTGGGCCGGATCCGCGTCTCAGGCGGCTCGGGGCGTGATCTGCGCACCTTCTACACGGCGCTCTACCACGCGCTGCTCGCGCCGCGCACCTTCAACAACGTCGGCGGCGATTACCTCGGCATGGACGGCGCCGTGCACCAGGCCCGCGGCCGCACCCAGTACACCGACCTCTCCGGCTGGGACGTCTACCGCACCCAGGTCCCGCTGCTGGCGCTGATCGAGCCGCGCCGCGCCTCCGACATCGCCCAGTCTCTCGTCGCCGACGCCGAACAGTCCGGCTGCCTGCCCCGCTGGCCCTACGGGAACGGGCAGTCGATGACGATGGTCGGCGACTCGGCCGACCCGATGATCGCCGCCGCCGCGGCCTTCGGCGCCGACCATTTCGACCGGGCGGCGGCACTCGACGCGATGCTGCGCGGCGCCACCGCGCCCTGCGTGAGCCCGAACGCCCAGTACGTCGAGCGCCAGGGCCTGCCCGCCTACCTGGAGCTGGGCTGGGTGCCGGTCGACGAAGACGTGGACAAGCGCAACGCGAACTCCGTCTACGGCATCCCGAGCGCGGTCTGGGGGTCGGCGGCGACGACGCTCGAGTACGCGATCGACGACTTCGCGATCGCCCAGTTCGCGGCGCGCGGCGGGGTGGACGGCGGGGTGGGGAGCGCCCCCGCCGACGCCTACGGCGAATTCATCCGCCGCGCCGCCAACTGGCGCAACCTGTTCGACCCCGGCACCGGCGTGGTCGAGCCGCGCTACTCGGGCGGCTCCTTCCCCGACTCCTACGACCCGCTCGAGGGCGGCGGCTTCGTCGAGGGCGACGCCGCCCAGTACACCTGGATGGTCCCGCAGGATCCGGCCGGGCTCTTCCGGCGGATGGGCGGGCCGACCAAGGCCGCGGCGCGGCTGGACGGCTTCCTGCGGGTGCTGAACGCGGGCGCGGGAGGGACGCACACCGACCACGCCCTGCTCGGCGACGAGCCGACCCTGGAGACGCCCTGGCTCTACGACTGGCTGCGCCGGCCGTGGCGGACCCAGGAAGCGGTGCGCCGCGGCCTGCGCCTCTACTCCCCGAGCCCGGCCGGCTACCCCGGCAACGACGACCTCGGGACGCTTTCCGCCTGGTACATCTTCGGCGCGCTGGGCATGTATCCGGCGCAGCCGGGGACCGGGACCTTGGCGCTGGGCAGCCCCCTCTTCAACCGCGCCGAAGTGCGCCTCGCGCACGGCAAGAGGCTGGTGGTCACCGGCGGCGGGCAGCCGTACGTCCGGTCGCTGCAGCTCGACGGGCGGGCCCACGGTCGGCCCTGGCTCGGCTACTGCGAAATCGCCGGCGGGGGGACGCTTGCTTTCGCCACGAGCCCGCACCCGACCCGCTGGGCGCAGCACGGGCAGTTGCCGCCGTCGTATGGGCCGGGGGCGCCGGCGCCGCGGGGGGCGTGCGGGGGTTAGGGGGTTGGGTTCGGGGGACGTGCGGCCGTCGGAGCGGGGGTTCGGGGCGCTTGCGGCCGTCCGAGGTGGTCCTGGGCTCCTCATGGGGGTCCTGGCAGGCTGTGACCCCCATGAGGAGCCCAGGACGTGAGGCTTTCGTGAAAAAGCCGGCACAGGGACGTGAGGAAGTCGGACTTCCGTGACGATCGGGTCGGGGAGCCTCCACACCTCGGCCGGATCGTTGACGAAGATGCCGGGAACGTCACACTTTCCGGCCCCCTGGAGGCCTTTTCCGGGCCGAAATAGGGGGCCCGGAACGCGCTGCGTGTTTTAGGGCCCCTATAGGGGGGTCAATACACGCAGCGCGTGAGTCGGTGTTGCACAACACGGGAGGAAGCGTGGGGTTCTCACGCTCTCTGTGACGAGGTCTGACTCCCGTCACGGATCCGTGCCACTCCCGACGCACTCCCGTGACGCCCCCGGGCACGACCCTCCACACCTTCCGCACACCCGCCCCTCTCGCCACGGCCACAGCCTGCCCGGGCCGTGGCGAGAGGGGCGCGTCCCCAACCGGGCGCCAGCTTGCGGGGTCCCGTCCCTCCCGGGCGACAGCTTGCGGGGCCTGGACCCTCCCGGGGAGACAGCTTGCGAGCCCCCATCCCTTCCCGCGCGCCACCATGCCCCGCCCCCTTAATCATGGATTTATCCCGCAGGCGGAAGCTCCGGATTTGTGCACGACTCCGCGGTCACTCTTCCGGCTGCCCTAGGCGAATCGCAGGAGGCGACGGCCCCGCGTCGCTGGGCCGTCTTCCTCGTCCTGGCGGGGCTCGCCGCCGCCGGGGCGGCGATCCGCTTCGCGCCGCTCGGCGTGCAGAGCTTCCACCACGACGAGGTGATCACGGTGATGCGGGTGATCCCCGGCAGCTTCGGCCACATGCTGCACGAGGTGAAGGTCAGCGAGTCGAACCCGCCGCTCTACTACGTACTCGCCTGGGGCTGGGCGAAGGCGTTCGGCCGCGACGAGTTCGGCATCCGCTCGCTCTCGGCGCTGCTCGGGACGCTCGTCGTCCCGCTTGGCTACCCGATCGGCCGGCAGCTCGCGAGCCGCCGCGTCGGCCTCGTCCTCACCGGCCTCCTCGCCTTCAACCCGATGCTGATCTGGTACTCGCAGGAGGCCCGCTCCTACGCGCTGCTGGTCTTCTTCGGCGCGCTTTCGTTCCTCTTCTTCGTCCGCGCCCTCGACACCCGGAGCGGCCGCGACCTGGCGCTCTGGGCGGTGAGCTCGGCGCTCGCCCTCGGCAGCCACTACTTCGCCTTCTTCGCGGTCGGGATCGAGGCGGCCTGGCTGGCGGTGGCGCTGCGCGACCGCTGGAAGGCGCTGCTGCCGGCGCTGGCGGCGGTCGGTGCCGCGGGGGCGGCGCTGCTGCCGCTGATCGCCGCCCAGGCCAACCCCGACCACATCGGCTGGATCGAAGAAAGCCCGCTCGGCAACCGCTTCTTCGAGACCGGGGTCAGCTTCCTTATCGGCGAAACCGGCCACATCATCGCCGAGCCGCCGCGCGTCCATTATGCGGTGCTGCCCGCGATCGGCGTCGGGCTCGCGGCGCTGGCGCTGCTCGTCCTCGGCACCCGGCGGGAGCGCCGCGGCGGCGCGCTCGGGCTCGCGGTCGGGCTCGGCGTCCTCGCCCTGGCGGGCGCGGCGGCGCTGGTCGGCAAGGACTACGTGGTCGAGCGCAACCTGCTGCCGGCGCTGGTGCCGCTCGCCGCCGTGGTGGCGCTCGGCCTCGGCGCCGCCCGCGCCCGCCTCGGCGGCCTGCTGGTGGCGATCGCCCTCTGCTCCTACTGGCTCGCCTTCGACGTCTACGTCACCCAGACGCCGAACCTGCAGCGGCCCGACTACCGGGGCGTCGCGAGCGCGCTCGGCCCGGCCCGGGTGCCGCGGGCGATCGTCAGCTGGCGCCTCGCCGGCGACCCGCTGCGCTGGTACCTGGACGACGGCGCGATGCGCTGGTACGGCGGTGCCGAACGGGTGCGGGAAGTCGACCTGGTCGGCAAGCGCGTCGTCGCCGAGCGCAACGCTAACCTTCCGTCGGTGTTTCGCCCGGTGGGGATCGTGCGGCTGGGCCGCCTGACGATCGCCCGCTATGTCTCGCCCCGGCCCGTCCCGCTCTGGATGCACGAACTGAACGCCTTGCCAACCGGTTATGCCACCAACACGGTCGTCCTCGACGGCCCGCCTGCCGCGCGCCTGACGCTGGGCGAGAACGCGCGGACGGCGCCGCCGATCGCGCTTGCCGCGGCGCGGGCCAGGGCGGCGGCACGATGAGCGGCGGCGGCCTGGGCGGCGAACACGCCAACCTGGCGGTGCGGCTGCACCACGCCGCGCGCAAGCCGGACAACTGGATCCAGCTGGTGAAATTCGGCGTGGTCGGCGGCTCCGGCTACGTGATCAACCTGCTGGTCTTCGCCTTCCTCGCCTCGAACCTCGGCATCTATCACGCGGCGGCGGCGGTCGGTGCCTTCCTCGTCGCGCTCGGCAACAACTTCTTCTGGAACCGCCACTGGACCTTCGGCCCGGGGGAGGGGCTGGCCCACGAGCAGGCGATCCGCTTCACCGTGGTCAGCGTCGGCGCCCTGGTCATCAACCTGGTCGTGCTGGAGCTGCTGGTCGAGTCCGCCTCGCTCAACGAAATCGCCGCCCAGGCGATCGCGGTCGCCGTCGCGATGCCGTTCAACTTCCTCGGCAACAAGCTCTGGACCTTCGCCTGAGCGGCGCCGCGAGCGCGCGCTGAGGCCCTTCCCCGCTCAGCTAACGTTGATGGTATGAGCGAGAGCGTCCGCAGGAAGCCGCCGTACGACGCGGCGGAGGTAGAGGCCGCGCGCCAGGCCGCCTGGGTCGAGCGCGGCGATTACGACGCGCCCGCGCCGCCGCCCGACGGCGAGCACGGCGTCTACGTCAAGTCCTCGAGCCCGTTCACCTCGGGCAACCTGCACATGGGCCATGTTCGCGACTACACGATCGGTGACGCCTACGCCCGCTTCCAGCGCGCCCGCGGGCGCAGCGTGCTGATGGGCTTCGGCTTCGACGCCTTCGGGCTGCCGGCCGAGCTGGCGGCGATCGAGCGCCAGGTGCCCGCGGCCGAGTGGGTCGTCCAGTCCGGCGAGCGGATGCTCGAGCAGATGAAGCGGCTCGGCTACAGCTTCGACTACGACCGCGTCTTCTACAGCTCCGACGAGGGCCAGTACCGCTGGTCCCAGTGGCTCTTCCTGACGCTCTACGACATGGGGCTGATCTACCTCGACGACACGACCGTCGACTGGTGCGACACCTGCCAGACGACGCTGGCGACGATCCAGGTCGAGGAGGGCGGGACCTGCTGGCGCTGCCACAACGAGGTGCGGCTGATCCGCCGGCCGACCTGGTTCCTGAAGATCACGCCCTACCTGGAGGAGAACGACGCCAACATGGCGCGGCTCGAGGAGCAGCCGTGGGACGAGCTGGCGCTCGCCACCCAGCGCTACATCCTCGGCCGGGCGGACGGGGTCGAGTTCGAGCTGGACGGCCCGGGCGGGCCGCTCACGGTCTTCACCCCGCACGCCGACGCCGCCGGCCTCGCGAGCTTCGTGCTGCTCTCGCCGCGCCACCCCGAGGTCGAGGCCTGGATCGGCGGCGAGGGGGTGCGCGAGGAGCTGGAGCAGCTGCGCTCCGGTGGTTGGGAGCGGAGCGCCCGCGACGCGAAATCGGTGCCGGTGATCGACACCGGCCGCTCGGTCCCCGGCCCCGGCGGCGAGCAGCTGCCGGTCCTGATCTCGCCGCTGGTCGACGCCCGCTTCGGCCCGACGGCCGCCCTCGGCATCCCCGCGGTCGACGAGGCCGACGCCGACATCGCCGCCCGCTTCCCCGGCAGGGTCGAGCCGGGGGAGACCCTCGGGGACGAGGCTCCAGGCGCTCCCGTCTCCGACGCCCGCGACACCAAGCGCTACCGCGCCAACGACTTCTCGATCTCGCGCCAGCGCTCCTGGGGGACGCCGATCCCGATCATCCACTGTCCCGATCACGGGCCGGTGCCGGTGCCGGAGGCCGATCTGCCCGTCGTCCTGCCGCGTGACCTGGTCGCCACCGGCGAAGGGAACCCGCTGGCGGAGCGCCCGGACTTCGTCGACGTGGCCTGCCCTGTGTGCGGCAAGCCCGCGAAGCGGGAGACCGACACGCTCGACTGCCACTTCGACGCGCTCTTCCTCTGGGTCCCGGCCACGTTGCCGCCGGAGGACCGCGCGACGGAGATGTTCACCCACCCCGAGTCGCGCAAGTGGCTGCCCGCCGAGCGGCTGGTCGCGGGCGGCGACTCTGGCGGCTTCGTCTTCGACCAGCGGATCGTCACCAAGGCGCTCCGCGATCACGGCGAGTTCGCCTACATGGAGGCGGGGGAGCCGTTCGAGGGCTGCCTCTTCCACGAGATGGTGATCGCCGACGGACGCAAGATGTCCAAGCACCTCGGCAACGTCGTCGACCCCGACGAGCTGGTCGGCCAGTTCGGCGCCGACACCGTGCGCGTCGCGGTGCTCTGGGCGGCGGGGCCGGCGAAGACGCTCAACTGGTCGGACGCGGCGATCCGCTTCGCGAACAAATTCCTGCGCGGCTTCTGGACCTACGCCCACGACCGCTTTGTCGAGCTCGACTACGCCAAGCACGATCCCGAGAGGGCGGCCGAGACCGAGAAGCAGCGGGAGAAGCTGCGCGGCTGGTGCGAGAACGGCCTGAGCCGGATCGCCGACGACACCGCCGAGCTGCAGCTGCACAAGTCGATCCGCGACCTGACGCGGCTCTTCGAGCGCATCCAGCAGTTCGAGAAGCAGCTGAAGAAGCGCGGCCAGCTCGACCTGGTCGACGCCGAGGCCCTGGTCGCCGCGATCCTTCTCCTGGCCCGCGCCCTGCAGCCCTTCGCCCCCCACGCCGCCGAGCAGATCCTGATCGACTCCGGCCGCTTCACCTCCGACGACCTGCCCGGCGCATGGCCCGACGCCACGACGATCCCGGTCGCCGTCGACGACGCCCTCTCCGGCGCGGCGTCGTAGCCAGCGCGGCTCGCCCGTCCCGATGAGTTCGCAGTTCTCCGCGCCTATCGCGGATTAGTGCGAACGCATTCGGGTAGGAGGCCACGGACGGCTTCGAAAGGGAGCTTGAGGCGTACCTAAAGGCCAGGGCGATCTTTATGTTCAGGTGGCCTTGATTGGAAGAACGCCGTCTGTTATGAATGTCACCCTGTCGGCGGATCAACCGGCAGGCGAGGCGGGGCTCACTCAGACAGGGAAACCGCCTTGGGGTGGCAAAGGAGGACCTGGCGCTGAGCAGGGGATCGCGTTCGTCACGACCCGGTCCCAAATTGGTGCCGATGCGCAGTTGGCGCCGCCCCGCCTCACTTTTTCTTCTCGTCACGGGATCGGGGCCCCCGTGACGAGAAGTGCGCGCGCGTCCGGGTGGGCGCGCGCCGCATTTCAGTCCGGCTGCGGCTCCTCGACGAGGAAGCGCCGCGCCTCGTGGTCCCAGCCGGTCCCTACGCAGAGGGCGTCCGGGGTCGTCGCCAGCGCGCCACAGAGCTTCAGCAGCGTCGCGAAGCGTGGTTCGCGCCCGGCCCGCTCGAGCAGGGAGATCTCGGTCCGGTGCAGCTCGGTCCGCTCGCCGAGCTCCTCCTGGGAGATGCCGACCGCGACGCGGCGGTGGCGCAGGTTGTAGGCGAAGCGCTCCTGCGGGGTCAACCCAGGGCCCTCCGCTGTCGATGACGGGTACGGCGCATGTGCGCCCATCGTTTCGAAGGGCAGACAACCGTTCCACAGACAAAATGCCGCTCTTCTTTGAGTGACCCGATGGTTCCGCTACCTTGAGGAGCGGAGTTGGAGGGGTTTTCCGAATATTTACGTGAAAGACGTTGACCGGACCGACCCCGTGTTTCAGACTTACGATCCAGACATGCGGCGCCCTGAGGCGTCGCGCCAAGAACAAGCCGCTTCGGCGGTAGCCAAGGAGGAAGTTGGATGAGCCACGACACGCAGCATCTGGAGGGGCCTATCGGCCGGCGAACCAGGTCCTGCGCGACCGAACTCGTCTGCCGTGACTGTGGCTACCGCACGCCGCTGTTGGACCAGGCCTTCAAGTGCCCGGCCTGCGGCGAAGGCCTCGACATCGACTACGACTACGAGCGGGCCAAGGAGGTGATCGCCGAGCATGGGCTCGAGGACCGGTCGTGGAACGTCTGGCGCCTCGAGGAGCTCCTGCCGATCACATCGGCCGACGCCCGGTCGCGGGTCGCGCAGTTCGCCGGCCAGACGCCGCTGATCAAGGCCGACCGCCTCGGCGCCGAGCTCGGCCTGAAGAACCTCTACCTGAAGGACGACTCGACCAACCGCCCGTCGCTCTCTTATAAGGACCGCGTCGTCGGCATGGCGATCGCCCGCCTGGTGGAGCTCGGGAAAGACGAGGTCGGCTGCGTCTCGACCGGCAACGTCGGCACCGCGGTCGCGGCGCTGGCGGCGAAGGCCGGCGCCCAGGCCTACGTCTTCTACCCCGGCAACATGGAGAAGGGGAAGGCGAAGGCCTGCCGCGCCCTCGGCGCCCAGGTCTGCCAGCTCGACGGCAACTACGACCAGGCCAACCGCGCCTGCCGCGAGCTCTCGCTGGCGAGCGGGATCGAGTTCGCCAACATCACCCTGCGTCCGTTCTACGCCGAGGGGGCGAAGACGGTGGCCTACGAGGTGGTCGAGGAGCTCGGCTGGCGCGCGCCGGACCACTTCGTGATCCCGGCCGCCGGCGGCACCCTCTCCTCGCGCGTCCACAAGGGGCTGAACGAGCTGGAGACGGTCGGGCTCGCCGAGACCGCGGCGACGAAGATCAACGTCGCCCAGGCGGGCGGCTGCGATCCGATCTCCACCGCGATCCTCGAGGGCGGTGAGCTCGAGCCGCAGTCCCCGGACACGGCGGTCCACTCGCTGGCGATCGGCGCGCCGGGGGACGGCCCGCTGGTGATCGACGCGGTGCGCAGCCGCGGCGGCTCGGCCGGGACCGTGTCCGACGCGGAGGTCTTCGAGGCGATCGACCTGCTCGGCGCCACCGAGGGCATCCTCACCGAGCCCGCGGGCGGCACCACGATCGCCTCGCTCGCCCAGCTCGTCGCCCGCGGCAAGATCGCGCCGGACGAGTCGGTCGTCGCGATCATCAGCGGCAACGGGCTGAAGACGATCCAGGACCACCCGGAGAAGGCCTGGCCGGAAATGGTCGCCTGCAACCTCGAGGCGATGAGCGAGCAGCTGCAGGACTTCCGCCGCACCGCCGCAGCGGTTGGCTGAGCAAGGCAACGGGGCGATGGCGGAGCCGCCGCACGTCGACGGCGTCCGCCACCGTTATGTGGAGGCGCGCGGGCTGCGCTTCCACCTGGCCGAAGCGGGGGAGGGCGACGACGTCGTCCTCTGCCTGCACGGCTGGCCGCAGCACTGGTACGAGTGGCGGTTCCTGCTGCCGCGGCTGGCCGCGGCCGGCCACCGGGCGATCGCGCTCGACCTGCGGGGCTTCGGCTGGTCGGACGCCCCGCCGGGCGGCTACGAGAAGGAGAACCTCGCGTCCGACGTGCTGGCGGTGCTCGACGAGCTCGGCCTCGAGCGGGTGAAGCTGGTCGGCCACGACTGGGGCGGCTGGATCGGCTATCTGCTCTGCCTGCGCGCCCCGGAGCGCTTCGAGCGCTACCTGGCGCTGAACATCCTCACCCCGTGGGTCAACCCGCGCGTGATCGTGCCGGAGGCGTGGCGCTTCACCTACCAGCTGCTGGTCGCCGCGCCCGTCCTCGGCTACCGCCTGCACACCAGCGGCACCCTGGTCCCGAAGGTCCTCCTCGGCGCCTCCGTCGTCCGCGACAACTTCGACTCCGAGACGCTCCACATCTTCAGCGACAACCTCGCCGAACCCGACCGCGCCCGCGCCTGCGTGCAGATGTACCGGACCTTCCAGCTCCGTGAGCAGCCGGCCCTGATCCGCGGCCGCTACGCCCGCGAGCGCCTGACCGTCCCCACCCTGCAGCTCCACGGCACCGACGACGCGGCCCTCCGTCCCCACATGCTGGCCGGCTGGCAGCGCCACGCCGACGACATGCGGGTCGAGCTGGTCGAGGGCTGCGGCCACTTCATCGTCGACGAGGCTCCGGACCTGGTCGCCGACCGGGCCGTCGCGTTCTTCGCCTCGCCGGCGTCGCCATAGACTCGTCGCGATGCGGGCGCTCGTCCAACGTTGCAGCCAGGCGGCGGTCGACGTCGAGGGGACGCGGGTGGCGCAGATCAAGGCGGGGATGGTGGTGCTGCTCGGGGTCGGCGTGGGGGACGCCGAGGCGGAGTGCGACCGGCTGGCGGAGAAGGTGCTGGCGCTGCGGATCTTCGACGACGCGGAGGGGCGGATGAACGAGCCGCTTGGGCCGGAGCGCGAGATCCTCTGCGTCAGCCAGTTCACCTTGTACGGGGACACGCGGAAGGGCACGCGTCCCAGCTACATCAAGGCGGCGCGGCCCGAGGTGGCCGAGCCGCTGTACGACCGCTTCTGCGAGCGGACCGGCGCGGAGAAGGGGGTCTTCGGGGCATGCATGGGGGTGGCGCTGATCAACGACGGACCGGTGACGGTGATGGTGGAGGTCGAGCCGTGACCGGCGCGGCCGCGCGCGCGGGGGAGGGGATCGTCGAGGTCGGCCCCGGCCGGGCGATCGCCTGGACCGCAGTCGGCGACGGGGCGCCGCTCCTGCTCCTGAACGGCTACGCGGCGACCGGGGCCGACTGGGACCCGATCTTCCTCGGGCAGCTTGCCGCGCACTTCCGGGTGATCTGCCCCGACAACGTCGGGCTCGGGCGCTCGACCCTCGCCGCGGGCGACAAAGTGGGCGGGGCGGCGGGGATGACCGCCGACTCGATCGCGCTGCTCGACGCGCTGGGGATCGAGCGGGCCGCGGTCGCGGGCTGGTCGATGGGCGGCTTCGTCGCCCAGTCGCTGGTCCGCCAGGCGCCCGAGCGGGTCACCGCCCTGGGGCTGATCTCGACCCATCCCGGCGGGGCCGACACCGTCGACGCCGCGCCCGGCGTCTTCCAGCAACTGATCGACCACTCCGGCACGCCGCGCGAGCAGGCGACCCGGCTCCTCTCGCTGCTCTTCCCGCCGGACCGCGCCGCGGACGCCGACCGACGCTTCGGCGACCTGGTCGCCGCGGCGCGCGCGGTGCTCCCCGAGCCGGTGCTGCTCATGCAGGAGGAAGCGATCGTCGAGTGGCACAACCGGCCGAGCGCCCTGTCGGTCCTCGCGCCGCCGGTCCCGACCGCGATCGTCCACGGCGGCGGCGACACGGTGGTGCCGCCGGGCAACGCCGAGGCTCTCGCCCGCTTCCACCCGGGCGCGGCGGTGACGATCCTGCCCGAATGCGCCCACGCGCCGATGGCCCAGGACCCGGCCGCGGTCGCCGAGGCTCTGATCGCCGCGGGCGCGTAGACCATGGTGCGTTCGTCGCTTGTCCCGTATGCGACTACAAGCGACGAACGCACCCCGTGGGCTTGCCGTCCGTGGCGCGGGCTCAGCTCTGGCCCGGCGTGACCGTCCAGCCGGCCACCAGCACCACGATCCCGATGAGGACGATCGCGACGCCGACGTACTGGAGCAGCCGGGCGACGCGCGGCGGCTCGACCTGCGCGACCTCTTCGCCGCGGCGTTCGCGCACGTAGCGCTCGTCGCGGTGGTCTTCCTCGAGCCGCCGCCTGATCAGGATCCCGGCGGCGCCGACGACGACCCCGATCGCGAGGACGATCGCGCCGACCACGTACAGGGCCTGCGCGGAGACGTTTTCGGGGATCATCGCCCGGCGACTCTAGCCGCCGGGCGATGTCCGCCGTGTCAACCGCCTCGCGTCACTGTTTGGTCGTCTTCTTGACCGACTTCTGGAGGATCGCGTCGATCGTCCGGTAGCCCGTGCAGTTGGTCCGCGAGGTCGTCAGTTCGCCCTGGAAGCGGCCCTGGAAGAGGCTGCCGACGAGGGTCACGGTCCAGACTTCCGGCCCTGACGTTTTGCTGACGCCGAAGACGGTCCCGTCGGGGGCGATCTTCGCGTGCTTCAGGACCGCCGGCACTTCGAGCTTGACGTTCTGCGCCTTGGTCGGGCCTTTGCAGGTGGTTTCGGCTTCGACCTTGAGGTTCTTCAGGACCGTGCCGCCGCCCGAGACGCTCATCTCGATCGGCCATTCTTCGCGTTCTTTGGCGTTGGCGGCGACGTAGGCGCCGTCGTCCGCGGCGCTCGTGACGCGCGCCTTGCCCGGCTTGCGGGCCACCTTCGCGGCTGCTTCCAGCGGCAGCGGGCCGGCCATGCTGCCCGCGGTCACCACCGGGCGGAAGAGGTGGCGGCCGGGCTTCTTCGGCTTCACGTAGAAGATGTTTAGGCCCGCGTTGCTGCCCGGCGCTTCGGCGACCTTGGTCCAGGCTTTCCCGTCCCATTCCTGGAGTTCGACGACCGCGCCTTCGAGTTCGGCTTCATAGCCGAAGCCGACCTGGGTCAGGTAGCCCGCGAAGACCTGTGCGCGGAAGAGCAGTTCCGGTTCTTCGACGTGCGGGACGACGTTGAAGGAGCGGACCGGCCCGACTTCGATTTCGTCCGGGACGAGCGTCGATTCACGGTAGGCCTGCCAGTAGACCTTGCCTTCGTAGAGCGTCGCCGGGAACGGTTTCGTCGGCAGTTCGAGTTCGGAGGTGCAGAGGGCATTGCTGCCTTTGATCGCTTCCGATTCGCCTTCGCCGGCTTCGCCGAAGCCGCTGGTGCCGAGCTGCCCGGAGGCGTTCACGGTCGGGCTGGTCGAGTAATGGACCGCGTAGTTTTCGGCCCCGCCGAGGGTGGGCGGCCCGATCACGATGATCGGCGGCGTCACTTCTTCTTCGCCGCCTTCTTCGGATTCTTCGCCTTCTTCGGGTTCTTCAGGTTCTTCAGGTTCTTCCGGGATCACTTCGATTTCTTCTTCTTCACCGGCTTCGTAGACGAACTGCGGACAGGAGAAGGTGACCTTCAGCGCTTCCCCGCTGGCTTCGACCGTCGCGCCTTCGCCCGGACTTTGCGGGGTTATCGGTGGGCCGGTCGCCGGCGACGCGCCCGCGGCGCCGACCTCGAGGACAAGCGCGGCGAGCGCCCCCGCGGCCGCCAGTAGGAGGACAAGACGACGGGAGGAGATGCGAAGGGTTTTCATTCCGAGACACTAATGCGATTGACCACAAGGTTCAATGGCCAAAAAGGGTCCATCGGCCCGGCCGGAGACCGGGCTGAAGATGCGTCGGAACCGAGTTCCTGAGGAGCTACTTCCGCCGGTAGCGGATGTGCGTGGTGAGCGGCGAGTGGAGCGCCTCGACCGGCTCGAAGTCGAACGACTCGATCCCGTCGAAGAGCCGCTCGCCGGACCCGAGCAGGACGGGCGTCACGTCGAGCGTGAGTTCGTCGATCACCCCGGCGGCGAGCGCCTGGCGGACGGTCGAGGCGCCACCCGCGATGTCGACGCCATCTTCGCCCGCCACCTCGCGCGCCTGCGCATAGGCGGCGTCGAAGCCCTCGGTGACGAAGTGGAAGCTCGTGCCGCCCTCCATCTCGACCGGCTCGCGCGCGTGGTGGGTGAGCACGAACACCGGCGCGTGGTAGGGCGGCTCGGGACCCCACCATCCATCCCAGTCCTCGTCCCACTCCCCGCGGATCGGCCCGAACATGTTGCGACCCATCACATAGGCCCCCCGCGGACGCATCAGCCAACCTTCCGCCGTCGCATCGGCCTCATTGGCCCGCTCGTCGCCAAGGTGCCATCCATGCACCTCGATACCCCGCTTCCCCAACGGATCCTCCCGACTCTGGTCCGGCCCGGCGGCAAAGCCGTCGAGCGAGATCGACATGTGGCAGGTGGTGTCCGACATCGTCGTCCTCCCGGTCATCGCGGTTGCCCAGTGATCTCATGCTCTCAGTTGGGGGCACGCTAGTCAGGGATTTGGTTTGCCAGGCGGGATTGCCGACAGCCTCAGTTGTGCGGCCCCGGTCGGTCAAGGCCGAACCCGGCGCTACCATTTCCCGCATGGCCGCGACGTCAACGATCAAAGTCGAGTTCGACCGCGAACTGCTTGAGCGGCTTCGCCGACGTCACCCGGACAAGGGTGATCGTGAGCTGCTGGAAAGCGCCGCCCGCATCCAGTTGGGGCGCGAGGCCAGCGATCGTGCTCGCGAGCGCTTCGCCAGCGTCCCCTCGGACGAGATCGAACGCGAAGCGGTCAAAGCCGCGCGCGAAGTTCGCGAGGAGCGCGCCGCCAGACGGCACGCCGGCCGTTGAGGCGGCTCGTCATCGACGCCAACGTCCTGGCGTCGGGCGGTATCGACCCACAAGGCGAGAGTCCTCCCAGCCTGCTCTATCGCGAGTTGGGTGGGGGCCGCTTCGAGGCGATCGTCTGCCCGGAGCTTCTCGCGGAGGTCGACGAGACCCTGCGCAAGCCCTACTTCCTGAACCGTCTGGGCGACGCGATCGTCAGCGATCTCATCACGGGCATAGCCGAGGCGACCACCGTCCTGGCCGATCCAACCGACTCGCTTGCGCTCCTGCGAGATCCCGACGACGACTACCTGGTCGCGCTCGCTCGGGAATCTCGAGCCGAGGCAATTGTCAGCGGCGACAGAGACCTCCTCGACCATCCGGGCTTAGCGCCATGCGCGGTCAACGCGCGTGAGGCCTACGAGCTGCTCGGACTACTCGACTGAGCCACGTGCAGCTCCGCGCCGTAGCGCGCGGGATCACCGGCCACAGAAAGCCCGTGCCTCGGCGTCCTCGACCGGTGACGCGAGAGCGACGACCCCCATGGCCGCACCAACGCCCCATGGCTCCCCGGATGCCCGCCGATCGCAAGATAGCCCGCGCGCCTCCGTCCGGGCCGCCCAGGAGCGTTACGAGCCCGACGCCGAGCGCGCAGTAAGGACGCTCCGCGAGATCGCGGAGGCAGTCGGCCCATCACACGCGCGCTGCGCAGATCATCCGAGGGGAGTGGATAGGAGACTGTTGGAGGCTGGCGCCGATAGTCCACAGCGAAACCCCTCACGCACTATCACCGTGCCTTCATGACGCCGACTCGCGCCGCCCTTCACTATGCCGAGCTGGTTGATGGTCGCCGAGAGGGAGTCCTGACCGACTGGGCTCCCCGAAGGGATCGGCGAGCTCAATCTCGGCGAGGAGATCGGCCTCGACCTCGGCGAGCTCAACCCCGTCAAGTGTCCCCGGTCTCACCGGATTGGCGTCTCGAAGTGACCGCGCGATATTCCTTCTTGTCGTCATCGTCCTCCCGATCGCGAGTGGGGATGCCTGAAAGCAGCGTTTGGTGGTACATGTCCGCTCCAGGCAGAACGTTGCACACCCTTCCATCTTCTCGGCACGCGACCTGCCGAGCCTCGCGTTTCTCCTCCCCCGCCAGTTGAGGGACCCAGCGGTCCCTGACGCTCGCGTTGCGCCAGGGACCATAGGGAGCGTTACCGGCAGTCGATCAGCAACGCACTCCTGGGGAGCTGACCGTGATGGAGGTGAAGAAACCGGGATTCGGCCTTTGTCCGCCAGGATTCAGACAGGCGACTTCACTGCCATTGTTGAACAGCTTCATCATGTTGTTGCCGCAGTTGTTGATCGCGGAACGCCCTGAGAACGGCTGACCATTGTTGCTACAGCCCACGCTCAGCTGCGATCCTTCGAAGTTGGTCTGGCTAAAGGCACAGGCCGCACTCCCACATGCTGCTAGCGCGCTGGCTGGGGCCGCACTCTCGGCCGCTGCTGCGAGCAAACCCACCACGAGCACAAGCCCCAGAGAGTGCATCAATTTACGTCGCATCTAGATCCCTCCCACTACTCATTAGCTGGTCGCCCCGCCCCGGATGAAGCGACCATCGTGTTTGTCTGCGGGGCGGTCCCGAATCAGCAAGACAATTGCTTGGTCGGTAGTAGGTGATTACCCGAAATCTTCTATAGATAATCAAGAAATTTATAAACTCTGTGCGAGAGGCTTTGCCTCCGCTCCTCGCCCGGCGAGGCGGGCCGACAATCCGACGCGCGGCGGTCCGCGTATGTCGGAGGTCAAGGCTTCACACACGTGATCAGATCGTCGGTCCCGCGTCTGAACTGACCCGATACGAGGTGGCCTCACATCTGACAACCGGGTCATAAAATTCGCCCTCCACCCGGTGCAAACGCCCCGCTCGCGAGACGTAGGGGGTATGGCTATATCTCGCGACGGATCGACCCCGCTCCCCGGACGTCCCCGGTGATGCTCTCCATCGGGAAGCTCGGCGTCGGCCAGGAGGCCTACTACACCGAACGGGTCGCCGAAGGCGCCGAGGATTACTACTCGGGCCGGGGTGAGGCCGAGGGCTATTGGATCGGCTCCGCCGCCCGCGACCTGGGGCTCGACGGCAAGGTCGACCCCGACGAACTGACCGCGATGCTGACCGGTCGCCATCCGGCGACCGGCGGGCCGCTCGGCCTCCGCCACGTCGCCGGACGTGGCCCCGTCCCCGGCTTCGACCTCACCTTCTCGGCGCCGAAGTCGGTCTCGCTGACCTGGGCGCTCGGCAGCGAGGGCGCCGGGGCCGAGGTCGCCGCCGCCCACAAGGCATCCGTCGCCGCCGCGCTCGACTACATGGAGCGGATGGCCTGCTGGACCCGGCGCGGCCACGGCGGGCGCGAGTTCGTCCACGGCAACGGCTTCCTCGCCGCCGCCTACCTCCATCGCTCCTCGCGCGCCGGCGACCCCCAGCTCCACAACCACGTCCTCCTCGCCAACGCGACCCGAGGGCCGGACGGCCGCTGGACCCGGCTCTACCACCCGGCGATCTACGACCACGCGAAGAGCGCCGGTTACATCTACGAGGCGAACCTTCGCCACGAGCTGACCCGCAGGCTCGGCGTCCGCTGGCGGGAGGTCGCCAACGGCATCGCCGAGATCGAGGGCTTCGACCCCGAGCACCTCCGTGCCTTCTCGACCCGGCGCGCCGAGATCCTCGCCGCCACCGCGTCCGACGCATCCGCCCGCGCCCGCCAGGTCGCCACCCTGGAGACGCGAAGGGCCAAGGACCGCGACCTGACCGAGGAGAGCCTGCGCGAGAGGTGGCGGTCGACGGCCGAGGAGATCGGCCTCGACCGCGAGGCGATCCGTCGGACCTTCGGCCGCGTCCGGAGGTCGCTCCGCCGAGGGTGACCGGCTCCGAGGTGGCCGACGCGCTGACTGCCCGCGCCTCCCATTTCGACCGCCGCGACGTGATCCAGGCGGTCGCCGACCGGCTCACCGCCGGGGCTCCGGCCGCCGAGGTCGAGGGGCTTGCCGACGCCTTCCTGGCGCTCGACACGACCGTCGCGGTCGGCGGGAGCGCGAAGGGTCCGCGGTTCACGACCCGGCGCGTATGGGAGATCGAGCGGGACGCTCTCGCCGCCGCACAGGAGATGGCGGCCGACGCCGGTCACACCGTCGTCGCCGAGGCAGTGGTGGCCCGCGTCCTCGCGACCCCCTCGACCGTCAAGGCCGACCAGCGCTCGATGGTCGGGCGCCTGACGACCGGCGGCGAGCAGCTCGTCGTCGTGGTCGGGGAGGCCGGGACCGGCAAGACCTTCGCCACCGTCGCCGCCGCCGAGGCATGGGCGGGCGCCGGGGTCTCCCTGCGGGTGGCGGCGCCGACCTGGCGCGCCGCGAGCGTCCTGCGCTCCGAGGGCCTCGACGCCGTCAGCGTGGCCCGCCTCCTCGCCGAGCTCGACGCCGGCCGCCGGGGGCTGGCGCCCCGGTCGGTCTTGCTGGTCGACGAGGCCGGGATGGTCGACTCGGCCGGCCTGGCCCGGCTCATCGACCACGCCCGCGCCGCCGACGCCAAGCTGGTCCTGGTCGGCGACCCCGCGCAGCTCGGCGAGATCGAGGCGGGCGGGCTCTTCGCCTCGATCGTGGCGCGCACGGAGCCGGTCGTCCTCGACCAGGTGATCCGTCACGAGCACGACCTCGACCGCGAGGGCGCGCGTCGTATCCGCGAAGGCAGGGGCGCCGAGGCGGTCGAGGTCTACCGCTCCGCCGAGCGCGTCGTCGTCTCCGCCGACCCCGAGGCCCGCCGCGAGGAGATGGTGCGCGACTGGTGGCGCTCCTTCGCCGAGGGCGAGGACGCGCTGATGATCGCCAAGCGAAACGTCGAGGTCGCGCGGCTGAACCTCCTGGCGCGGGAGGTGATGAAGGCGGAGGGGCGGCTCGGCGACCGGGAGGTCACGGTCGGCGAGGGGAGCTTCGCGGTCGGCGACCAGGTCATCACCCGCGTCAACGACCACCGTGCGGGCATCTACAACCGCGAGCGCTGGCGGGTCGATGCCATCGACACGGCCGGGAGTGTCGATCTGCGCGGCGTCGACACCGACCGGCGGGTGACGGTCGACGCCGACTACCTCACGCGCGAGAACCCGAGCGACGGTGCCCCTGCCCTCCAGCATGCCTACGCCGCCACCACCTACCAGGCGCAGGGTTCGACCGTCGACCGCGCATACGTCATGGCCGATCCCTCGATGGATCGGCAGGAGCTCTACGTCGCGGCCTCTCGTAGCCGGGGCGAGACGTTCTTCTACGCGACCCCGGAGGTCGACCTCGAGCGCGCCGAGTACGCGCCTCACGCGCCCGGCCGCGAGGGCCTCGCCCACATCGCCGCCGCGGCCGAGCGCGACGGCGCCCAGGTCTCCGCGCACGATCAGGCGCTCCGCTCGCGGCTCGATCCGCTCTCCTCGCCGGACCTCGTACGCCTCCGCGACGAGCTGCGCTCCGAGGCGGGAGCGGAGGCGCAGGGCGAACGGCGACGCGAGAACCTCGACGAACGGATCGCCCACAGCGAGGAGCTGATCGCCGGCGTCGAGGCCGGGCGCCGGGAACTCGGCGACCCGCCGCGATGGGGCCGGGGCGCCAAGCGCGCCCATGAGGATGCCCGTCGCCGGCTCGACGCCCGCGAGTCGATGTCGCGGGAGGCGCTGCGCCGCCACCAGGCCGAGCGCGAGGAGTTGCCGGACGTGGTCCATGAGGCGCGGGCGGAGGTGGCGGCGATCGACCGTATCCTCGACCGGCGCGTCGACATGGCGCTCGCCGCCGCGCGTGTCTCTCCCGGTGCCTATCTCGTCTCCGAGCTGGGGGAGAGGCCCCAGGAGGGGCCGGGGCGGATCGCCTGGGACCGGGCGGTCGGGGAGGTCGAGGGATACCGCCAACGCAACGCGATCCGGGACCGGGACTCGGCGCTCGGGTCCCGGCCGAGGGAGGCGGTGGCCCGGATCGAGCACCGGCGTGCGCAGGAGGCGATCAGGCGGGCGCAGCGGGAGATCGGGATCGAGCGGGTGCGGAAGATCGAGCGGACCCGGGCGATGGAGATCGAGCTGTGAGGGGGTCGCCCTGAATGGCCGCCTTGCGCCTGGAGGTCGACGAGGAGCTGATCGAGCGGATCGCGGCCCGCGCGGCCGAACTGATCGACGGACGCACTCAGGGCAGAGAGCCGGACGGGTGGTTGCGGGGCGCCGACCGGATCGCCGCCTACATCGACGCGCCGCGCTCGCGTGTCTACGCGCTCGTCTCGGCCCGGCGCATCCCGGTCCACCACGACGGCTCGGCTCTTATCGCGCGTCGCTCGGAGCTCGACCGATGGCTGGTGCAGGGTGGAGGGCTGCGCACCTGACCACCGGGACCTACGGGTTGCTGTCTCGACGCTGTGGCGGGCGGCTTTGGCGACCGCGAGTGTGGCACCGGCGTCGCGGCCTTCAAGCCCCGGCTGCGCCGGGGCTCCTCGCGGCCCTCGCCTGCGGCTCGGGTTCCGGCCGCTTCCGTCCGGTGCGGTTCTGCGGTTGTCAAAGCCGCCGGGTGGGCGAGGACGGGAGTTCAGGCTGATCCGACTAACCGGGAGTGAATCAAACGACAGGCGAAGGAGAGACATCCATGGCAAGGCTGACCAAGACCTCGACTCCGGGCATATATCGGCGCCACGTACAGGGCTGCCCCAACGTGAACGGCAAAGGCCGCTGCGACTGCAACTACGCGGTTCCGAGACGACACCGCGGACGCCAGAGGATGGAGACCTATCGGACCTTTGATGAAGCGCGGGCCGCGAAAGGTCGCCAGGACGCTGGCGATACCAAGCCGAAGTCGAAGATCAAGTTCGGCGAGTACTTCCCCGACTGGATCGAGACCTACGCGGGACGCACCAAGCGTGGCTTTGAGGAGGAGACTCGCACCGAGTACCGGCGGTCGATCGAGAACGACGCGCTGCCCCTCTGGCGGGACCTGCCGATGGCGGAGATCGACCAGGCGGAGGTCCGGCGCCTCTACAAGTCGATGCTCGACAACAGCAAATCGCACGCCGCGATGAAGAAGACGCGCGGGGCGTTGTCTCCGCTCTTCAACACCGCGATCGAAGAGCGGGCGATCGACTTCAACCCGGTGACCGGCGTGAAGATCCCGGCACCGCCGAAGACCCTGGCCGAGGACGAAGACGAGGAGCGCGGCAAGGCCCTCAAGCGGACGGAGCTTGCCGCCTTTCTGGATGCCGTCGATCCCGACTGGCGAATGTTCTTCGAATTCCTGACGGTGACGGGACTGCGGATCGGCGAGGCGATCGGGCTGGTCTGGAAGAACGTCGTCCTGACCGGCGACGAACCGCGCATTAGGGTGCGCGAGCAGATCTATAAGGGGCGGCGGAAGAAGTACCTCAAGAGCGACGAGGGCAAACGGGACATCCCGCTCACGACGGCGTGGGCTGATCGACTGGTTACTCATCGCGGCGCGGCCTACCAGGGCGACGATGCGCCGGTCTTCTGCTCGACGGTTGGCACGCCGCTAGTTCCGGGCAACGTCTACCGGCGGGTGCTGGCGCCGGCCGCGATCGACGCAGGCCTCTACGTGCAGGTCGGTCCTGATGTCGCGGACGTCGAGTTGCGGGAGGTGGTGAAGCGATCCGGTCGTCGGCATCTCGCGCCGGCCGGCGGCTACGAGACGCTGTGCGGCCGGGAGGGGGCGTTCGAGCCTGCGGGCGACGATCACGCCGGACCGTCCTGCGCGATCTGCGAGCAGGCGGCCCAGGGGCGCTCGCGGAAGGGTCGCAAGACGGCGATCGCCTTCCATGCCTTTCGTCACACCTGCACCTCGTTGCTCTTCGCCGAGAGTCGCAACGTGAAGCAGGTGGCGGCGTGGTTAGGTCACGCAGACCCGGCGTTCACGCTGCGCGTCTATGTCGATCTGTTGGACGAGGGCATGGGTGGCGGATTGGAGCTGGACCTGACGTAGCCGGGATGAAGGGTTGCAGGGAAGATCGCAGAGTTGTGTGCGGTGTTTTGAGTGATCTGAAAGGCTTCGCCAAATGAGCCGACTTACGATCTACTACGGGCAGATATGGCAGGGGAAACCCACTCTGCTCTCCGAGTTCCCCTTGTTAGACGCGGTTCGGGATGCCGAATCGGTCAACCGGTACAAACACGACTGGCTGCTCGGGAACCTGTCGGTCGACGAGGATCGCCACCTAATCACGGGCAAACTGGGGTATCCCGAGACGGAGCGGCGGACCCAAGAGGACTACGACCCGCTAACGAACGAGTTCGTCGCACAAACGGTTGAGGTACCCGACGCGGCGTCGGCGGCGTTCGCTTTGAACTACGAATCGGGCGCCATTGCGTTTGAAGGCACGGATCGAATCGGTGCAAGGGGGTTCGTGAATCATTTCGTGGCCCTGCTCAAGACGGTGGACGAGACTTACAAAGGCCGCTTGATAAGGATCGCCACCGAGTACAAGGAGTTCCTCGCCGAGGTGGACAAGGTGACGCGGGTGAGTTTCGACGTAAGGCCGACGAACCCCCGAGACCGCAACATTTTTAAGCCTCTCGATGTCGGAATGAAGGCTTCAAACGCGTCGCGGCAACGGACGGTGCTCGAAAGTGATGAAGGACTGATAGTTCCGCCTCCGGCAAGCCGAGACGAAACGACCGACAACCCAGCCATCATGGGAATTGAGATGGTCGAGGAGGGTTACGGCAAAGGATTCAAGATCGACGCCGAGCGTAATGGCCGCGATTACCGATTCGACTCCGAGCAGGGGGGCGGCCTGCTCCGGGATGAGATCGAGGGCGCTCCCGACGACCCCGAGCGCCGTACGGCAGCTCTTGTCGACCACCTTGAGAACAAGCACCTGGACGATGAGGGGGCCGACGCTCGCGTGTCCGAGACCGATAACCCTTCGGACGAAGACGGGCAAGGTCGAGCTGATGTGCCAGACGAGGACGAGCAGGGAGAGGATTAGCTTGTGGTGGTGACCGGTCGCCGCGATCAGGTGGTCAAGCCTCCGGACGATGGAGGTGAGGACTTTTACGAGTCGACCCGCTTCTGGGTCGCAGCTCGCTCCTACGGTTTCGGAAGCTTGCTCTTTACCTGGGGCTCGGCCGTCGCGCTTTGCGGGGCCAGTGCCGTTCTGTTCCTCTTCCTTCGGGGAGACCTAACGCTGAGCGGGGTCAAGGCGCTCGGAGTGGCTTACGTCAGCTTGGGGGCGGCACTCTTCGGGATCGTCCTTGCAGGCTTTGCGGTTGTCGCCGCATTTTTCGACGAGGAGTATGTATCGAAACTCCGTGATGCGGGCAGCCTTGGAAACTCGCTTTTCGGTTTTTGGTGGGTGGCGGCCCTAACCGTTGGTGCCCTGATTTGCGCCGTGGCGCTGACTGTTACGGCTTTTGCGGGCGCCTCAAGGTCCGTTACGGCAGTTGTGGTTTCGCTAGCCACTGCACTTTTCATCGCGAGCCTTGCCGAGGCGCTATCTCTGGTGGGAACGATCATGCGTCACGCCCTGTATCGAAGTGAGCTGTCTCGGCGAGACATCCGGATCAGCCAGCAGGACCGTTAGTTGACCTGCGGTAGATCTCGGCGTTGCGCCGCCGCACGTGTCCCAGTCCGTCCTCGCCGCTGCGCATCGGATGGATGCACTGTTGACCTGGGTGTTGCCTGGAGCCTGATCGACGGGCCTGACAGCGCAACGCTTGAGGTCCATTTTCCCCGCGGTTCGTCGCTGCCGCAGGAGTGTCCCGTTTTCTCTGGACCCAGAGATTCGGCTGGCGGCGAGCTGAATGTGTTCGACCGCCCGGCCTAGGAAGAAGTTGATGCCACCGGGGCGTACGCGGCCGTGAGGAGTTTCACCTGGCTCTCGCGGACGATGATGAAACCGTCGACGGTCTCGTCGTCAGGGCGTCCGGGCCGTCTTGCCTTGCAGTCCATCAACAGTAGTTCACGGTCGTCGGCGTCGGTCGGCGTATATCCGCGGAGGTCGCCCGATATTCGGAGACCTTCGGCGAACTCAAGCGACACCGTCACAGCCTTGTCGGGCGGGCGCTCGATATCGAAGCTTTTCCTCCAGATCGTGTTTTGCGAGTAGGCGTCGTCGGATCCGTTCGATCCGTTTCTAGTGATCAGCCTGGCCGCTCCCTCTGCGAAGGCGAAGCTGACGATGATCGTCGCGAAACCGCATCCAATGACGGCGGCGGTGTGGTCCTCGGCGTACTTTCCCGGACCTTCGAGGAGCGTCCCGGCGTCCAAGGTATGAGTGAGGTCGGCCACTAGTGTCCCGCGTCTGAAGTTGGTTTACGGGTGGCACGGGGCAGGATGTCGTCGGCGGTCTTGGTCCAGACGAAGGGCCGGCAGCGGGTGTTGTAGGCGTCGATGAAGGCGCGGATCGCGGCGACGAGGTCGGGGACGCTGTCGAAGGATCCCCGGCGGATCGCCTGGCGGGTGATGATCCCGAAGAACACCTCGACGAGGTTCATCCAGGAGCCCGACGTAGGGGTGAAGTGCAGTGTGATCCGGGGGTTCCTGGCCAGCCACCGGTTGATGTCGTCGTGCTTGTGGGTGTGGTAGTTGTCGAGCACGACGTGCAGCTTGCGGCGCGGGTGGGTCTTGGCGACGAGCTTGAGGAAGTCGAGGAACTCCGCCTTGCCGTGGCGGTCGTAGCAGCGGTCGGTCACGGTGCCGGTCGCGACCTCCAGGGCGGCAAACAGCGTCGTCGTCCCGTTGCGCTTGTAATCGTGGGTGGCCTTCTCGGGCAGGCCGGGCCGGACCGGGAGGATCGGCTGGGTGCGGTTCAACGCCTGGATCTGGGACTTCTCATCGACGCAGAGCACGATCGCGTTGCGGGGCGGGTCCAGGTAGAGGCCGACGACGTCGCGGACCTTGGCCTCGAGCTCGGGGTCGGTGGAGAACTTGAACGTGCCCCGCCGCCAGGGCTGCACGCGATAGGCGCGCCAGGCCCGGGCGACGGTCGCGTCGCCGATCCCGAGGTGTCTGCCCAGCAGCCTCGAGGACCAGTGCGTGACCGCCAGCTTCGCCGGCGGCGGCTCCAGCGTCGCGACGATGATCTGCGCGTCGTCGATCGTCTTCGGCCGGCCGCTGCGCGGCCGGTCACCCAGGCCGGCGATCCCGTCGGCGGCGAACCGGTCACGCCACTTGATCACGGTCGGACGCGACACCCCGAGCTGCCGCGCGGCGGCCGAGATGCTCGCCCCGCCGGAGACCGCGAGCACGATCTCGGCCCGCTCGCGCCGGCCGGCCGAGACGGTCGAGCAACGCGTCCATGACTCCAGCGTCCGGCGATCCCTGTCGTTGATGGTAAGTGCGTTCGTGGACATGGGCCCACGATCTCATCGCCCCTCCATACTGTCAACCAACTTATGACGCAGGGCACTAGATGAGTAGTTCCACGGCTCAGGCCACGTAGTCGACCAGCGCTCGGCTGTCGCGACCGAGTTCGTGGTTCAGCGAGACTGCGGCGGCAAGCGCCAGGAAGCGTGAGGCGATGCGCACCCGCAGG